>MDTD01040570.1_pt1 | contig 10492 bp, 7 predicted proteins | sample 811221 | NCBI WGS metagenome assembly MDTD01 (sample SAMN05326646, study PRJNA326480) | marine metagenome | isolation source: seawater | place: Pacific Ocean: South West | collected 2011
CCGTCATGAACAATCGGCCCTCAGGAAGAAGATAGGACAAGATAAATGCCCCAGTGGAGTCCCAGTTGCTATAAAGGTGCTCGGATTTCGAGCTTCCGGCGCCACCTTGATAGGGAAATTGACCATTGTGGCTCCGGTTCAAGTCGAGAAACCATCTCTGTTTTTTGAGATAGGCTGATACTGCGGCCGGACCCGCTCTCATTGCACCAAGAGCACCCCAGAGATAGCTGAAGTAATTACCGGTATGACCCCGCTCGCGCTCTCCGTAGGAAGCGACCGCCATTCGAGAAAAAAACTGCGCCGGTCTTTCCTTACCCTGAGCGTCGAACAGGAGCGCAGCGATCCCGTTTTTACCATTGTCATCATGGAAGCGCGTGTCCGGAGGGTGGTCCCCATACGGGATGGATCCCTTTCCAACATAGAACCCAAAGAAAGCATTTCCGCGTTCTATCGCCTCGTCGACCTGCGGATCGGAAACTCCGCACTTCCTGCCAAGGATAAGTGAAAGCTGACATACCAGACCAGCCTGATTGAGAGCGCCGTATCCACCTAGCCGCCCATGTTTTTTTTCGTCATTCCATTGCGGCCAGGCCATTGTGTGACCCCAGCTTCCAACCCCACTCTGCCCTTCTGCAAGCCGGACTGTGTATTCACGTATCGCAGGTAGGACCTCCCGGTCACCCGTCGCAAGATAATACTCGGTAAGCAGTAAATTAGTATATCCCCAATGCCATGATGCCATTGAGCTCGAAGGAGACATTTTCAGACGGAGGTCACTGGGCGCCAGCCTTCGCACATAGTCTCTCACGATAGGGAGGTATTCCTCTTTGCCGGATGCAAGTAAGGCCAGGACATTGATCTTTCCGTCTACACCCTCCTTCAGATTATTGACGATGTATCTGCAACCAGCATCCACAACCGCGGTAGACTTCCTGCAATTCCATGGAGACGCTTCGTGATAGGCCCCAAGGACCCGAAGATGAATTACCACGGATTTTGTTTTCCCCTCCCGCCAACGGAGCAGCTCCAGTTGCCCCTCTCTGGCTTCTGTCTCAGCAGCAGTGACTGCATTTCCAAAAAGCTTTCTCGCGTCGGCATCAAACAATTTGCCATTCGCTCCGAGAATAACGTCCCCTTTTCTGAGAACTCCAAATGCAGGCGTATCCTCCTTCACCGATGTGATAAGAATTTGCCGACTGTCACTCGTCTCGAGATTCCATCCCCAGATCCACCCCCTGGCTCCCGTTGGTCCGAGATTCCAGTCGTGGAAATCATCCGGCAGTCCTCCTTTGATCAGATCGGGCACAGCCGGCTTCTGAGCCCCTTCGCACACAATCGAACCCGCCAGGACAAGAGTGAGCAGGATATGTAAGGATGGGTTTTGCATTCTACCGAGGAGACTTCACAGTTTCCTACGTTTGAATTAGCTCGTTCGTATCAAAATTATTGAAAATCCCAAGATAGGCCCTTTCACCTTGTTCACATCTATTCACATCGCACTCCAAGGAGAGCCGCATCTCCATGGATCTTCGCTGAAAAAGATGAGAACGTTGCTCCCCAACACTTCCCCTCGTGATTAAGCACTTATCCCGGTAGCATTACCCCGATGCCTTTTCCTCTCCGCGTAGTGCCTTTTGTGCTGTCGGCTGCTGCCCCGGCTCTGCTGGCAACGCCTGCGGATACAAATTCTTCCATGAAGGATTGGACGCTACGACTGATTAAACCTGACATCCGGAAGGCTGACGCCCGTTTGGGCCGGATCGATCACGAGCTTTCAAAACTCCCCGAACTCTACACCGGACCCAGAGGGTCGCGGTTTGGCTTCCATAGCGAGACTATCGTCCATCAGACAGAGCCCCACTATGTGCAAATCGACCTGGGGGAGGCGCGGCCTCTAGATTCCGTGGTATTGGTTCCGGTCCACCTTCCTACCCTTGGATCCAAGGGGGAAGGATACGGTTTTCCGTTACGGTTCAAAATTGAAGTATCCAAGACTCCTACCACTGGATTTCGTTCCATTGCGGACCACACTGAACACGACTTCGATAATCCCGGCCGATATCCCATCAAATTTTCGAGTTCTGGATTCGAGGGCCGCTTTGTTCGGGTCACCTCTACGAAACATGTTCCAGCAAAAGGCGGCTTCATCTGGGCGATGGAAGAAATCATGATTTTGGCTGGGAATTACAACATCGCCACAGCTCGGCCACGTATCGCGAGCAGCACTCAGGAACTCTTCCCAAATTGGTCATTACAGCGCATCAATGACGGAATCAGTCGCCTTGGAAATCCTCACGAGGCGAAGCCAAGCCCAACCAACGGATTCCTGAGTGCGCGTTCAGCATCAGCACGTGACCCTAAGTGGATCATCGTTGATCTTGGACAGCCCCTCCCGGTTGATGAAATACGAATTGTTCCTACCTCCTCTGATCATCCGGAGATCATCGGAGGTCGAGGTTTTCCTAAATCACTTACCGTCGAACTCTCTAATGACTCAACATTTGAAACGACGGTGTGGAGAACAAAGAAATACAGGCACCCTTTGGGGTTTCCCTGGAACTCGGTTCTGGTTTTACGGTGCAATGGAGAAGCCGGGCGCTATCTCCGCCTCGCCTCAGAGGAGCTTTTTGCACGTGGCGAAATGCATAGTTTTGCTGTGTCGGAGCTTCAGGCCTATCACAAAGGCGTGAACGTTGCTCTCAACAAGAAAGTCAGCGTAAGCGACCAAACTACCGACCCGGGCAACACCGGATGGTCCCCTCAGCATGTAGTGGATGGCTTCTCGAGCTCCTCCAGCTTGATCGAGTTACCAGTTTATATTGATGCCATTATCGACCGGGCAGGTCTGGAGAACGAACGAGATCAGCTCGTCTACCAGCAAAGCATGGATACCGATATAGCTCTCACAATGCTGACGACAGGAGGGACCACAATCGGAGGCATTGCTCTCTTTGGGTGGATCTGGATGATTTTCAGACAGCGGGCAGTACGCATGAGAGATGCGGAAAAGTTGCGGAAACAGATTGCAAGAGATCTTCACGATGACATCGGGAGTAATCTTGCCGGAATCGTGCTTATCAGCGAGGTAGGCAGCACAAACCAGAATGCATGTGAGACTGTTCGTGACGACTTCAGGGAAATTCAGGAAACCGCTCAACAAACGGCAGACGCCATGCGCGATATCGTATGGCTCGTAGACACCGGGGAGGCGACCACACGGGATCTTTTCATAAGAATGAGGGAATCTATAGAGCTCATCGTGGGCCATCTTGACACCTCGGTGCATTCCATACCCCCATCTCCCAAAAGCAGGCCGATCGGGCTTCAAGCCCGCCGGCACTTCTTCCTCGCTTTCAAGGAAGCACTAAACAACGTCCAGAAGCATGCGCATGCTACCACGGTCCGGGTTGTTTTTGAATTGACACCAAGTCATGTGACATTCGAGGTAGGGGATGATGGAGTTGGATTTGAACCCGAGTCACCCATGGGTTCTGGTCATGGCTTAAAAAATTTTCGTCGTCGGGCAAATCGAGTGAACGGACAGTTAAAAATCGACAGTATCTTAAACAAGGGGACGACTATCCGGTTCTCAGCACCGCTGAACCAAAGAAACTTATGAGCGAATCAAATACCGAACAAATCCAAGTCTGGCTGGTTGAAGACAACGAAGTCTTCCGTAGAAACGTTCAACGGGTTATCAACGGTCTTGAGGGAATGACTTGTGAAGGCAGCTTCGACTCCGCCGAGGCAACGTTTAAAGCGCTTCAAAATAATCCGGCACCAGACGTTATCCTTTTGGATGTTCAACTTCCCGGAGTTGATGGCATTACAGCCCTCACTGAGTTCAGAGAAGCCATTCCTGATACCAGGGTGATCATTCTTACGGTTTTTGACGATGCAGAGAAAATCTTTCGGGCGGTCTGCGCCGGCGCATCGGGTTATGTCCTCAAAGGGTCTGGAACTGACAAAATCGGGGAATCTATCCGTCAGGTGATGGGTGGTGGGGCACCGATGACCCCGGAAGTCGCGAAAAAGGTTCTCGATGCTTTTGCGAAATCCGATTTGCTACCCGGCGAAAAAGGAGATTACGGACTTACTGCGCGTGAGCAGGAAATTCTAAGGCTCCTCGCCGAAGGACTCCTGAAAAAGGAAATTGCTGACGCCCTGAGCATCAGCGTCAATACCGTTTCCACCCACCTCCGCCGTGTTTACGACAAGCTTCATGTCAACACGAACACTGGCGCAGTCGCCAAAGCACTCAGGGAAGGAATCATCTAGTATCCTTCACGCGCAACTCGCGAGGCTCTCACTAACCTCCTACTCCTCCCCTGATCCAGTCCGGGAGGAAAGCTCACGCAGGTATTTGAATGGGTAGATACCGGTCGCATGACCATCCTCGAACCGGACAAGAAGCGCGTAACCGCCGATAGGCTCGTAGCTATTTAATACAAAACTGCGCTCTGTGTAACTTACCTCTGGACGAACTACACGTCCGGTAGCATCGGGCTCACCCTGACAGCTAGCGCAGGGGCATGCACGCCGCAGCCTTTCGACTGTTATGAAACTCTCCTCTCCATCGGACCACGCGATAGCGAGTTCATCCTGTACAACACCGATATTGGCAATCGATAACATGCCCTTAAGATTGTTCTATGGTAGCCCTTTATAACTTCTCGGTCCAAAAATAGATGATCCAACCCGGACGATTGTTGCTCCCTCTTCAATGGCGACTTCAAAATCGTGACTCATGCCCATACTGAGACCCTTGAGTTTCACTCCAGCATCACCTTCCAGACTATCACGAAACTCTCTTAGCTTTCGAAACGAGCTTCTAGCCTTCTCAGGGTGGTCGACTGCCGGAGGAATACTCATTAACCCTGAGAGGTGGAGATCCGGCATCGCGAGCAGTTCGGGCAGGTCCTTTCTCAGCTGGCTCACGCTGAATCCCCCTTTGCTCTTCTCTTGATCCAAGTTGACCTGCAGGTAGATCTTGGCCGCCTTCCCCATTTCGCCTGCGATTCGACTCAAATGACCTGCAAGCCGCAATGAATCTACGCTATGAATCGCATCGAACAGCATCAAAGCTTTACGAGCCTTGTTCCGCTGCAGACGCCCGATAAAGTGCCAGTGTACTGCCGCTGGTAAATCCGGCATCTTCAATTCGGCCTCCTGCAGCTTATTCTCCCCAAGCAATCCGTGACCGGATTCTACGACATGAGAAACGATCTCGGCGGGCCAAGTTTTCGAGACCACCAGTAATTCCACCGCCGAGGAGGAGCGTCCGGATCGTCTGGCAGCTTCCGCTACTTTATGCCTTACGGTTTCGAGGTTGGAGACAATTTCGCTCCTCTCCATGGCACCAAACCTCAGATCCTGTTACTCTGCCGCAGGAAGAATACCAACGGTGGTTGCTTTGTCTACCTGCTCGACGAGATCCGATACGATCGAAAGCGCCTCCCGCTTCACGGGATCCAACCCGCTGGGCCATAACGGCGTGTCATCCAAGGCATCCTCCTTGTCCTTCGCACGGCGCATGAAGGCCTCCGCATCTTTTTCGCGATCCACCTCTGGAAGGGAATCGACCTTGAGATTATCCAGAGTGAGCCGGAAGAATTTCAAATGCTGACTATCGGTGGCCTCCATTTTAGCAAACCTCTCCCGGCGCTCCACGTTCCGATCCTTTCTACGCTTTTCTGAATCCGACAACTCCGCTTCCCGCTCAGCACGATTCAAAGAAACAGCGTTGGCAGCAATCCGCTTCTTGGTCCTCGCAACATCCTCAATGACATACTGAAAATCCTTCTCCTTTTTCACTCGAGCTTCGTTTCGCTCCTTCAATTCGGGAATAAAAAGTTCGTTCCTGTTTCGAGGTTTAAAGTTCGGAGCCTCCCGAATTAAGTCATGGTCAAGAGGGTGTTTTAAATAAGCCTCTCCGATTTCCAGAGCATCGGTTACCGAAGGAAGAACGATATCAGGCTCAACTCCTAGCTTCTGGGTCGAGCTTCCCGAGACTCGATAGAACTTCTGGATTGTTGTTTTCAGATATCCGGCCCTTGTGTTGTCTTCAAAAAACCGAAAGTAGCGCCCGATTTCCATCGGCTGCTGGACCGTCCCCTTCCCAAAGGTCGAACTATCTCCCACAATCACGGCGCGATTGTAGTCCTGTAACGCTCCAGCAAGAATCTCACTGGCTGAGGCGCTTGATTTGTCGGTAACAACAATGAGAGGTCCTTTGTAAATCGGTTCTCTTAAAAGCGCCTCCTTGGACTCAATCCGACCGATAGTGTCCTTGATCTGCACAACCGGACCCCTTCCCACGAAGAACCCCGTGATCCGCCGAACCTCCTCAAGGGACCCTCCACCGTTGCGCCTGAGATCCAGAACAAGACCATCGATCTTCTCCTGATTGAGTCTGGCGAGCAGCTTCTGAACATCCGCTGACACACTTGGATCACCGTCGTCGAAATCCATGTAAAAGGAAGGAAGTTGTAGCCAACCGATTCTGCGCTTCCCCGCGCCATGCTTCATCTCGATGACCTCTGCACTGGCTAACTCGTCTTTCAACTCAACCCGCCCTCGCCGGATAGTGATGAATTTCACTTCTCCCGGGGCACCATCGGAGGGCTCAACCTTGAGCCGCACCTCGGTATCAACTTTTCCCCTGATCATTTCCACGACATGGTCGATCTTCATATACATGATATCAACGACGTCACCCTTGTTCAGTGAGTCAACCCCCACGATCCGATCGTTAAGTTTCAATTCACCCTGCTTATCCGCGGGTCCGCCAACTACAATACCCATGATCTTGGTCGCACCATCATCCTCTGCCTGAAGCAAGGCCCCAATGCCCACCAGGGAATTGGACATTCCAGACCGAAACCGCTCCATTTCCCGGGTACTCATATAGTCTGTATGCGGGTCATGGGCTGCAGCTACCGCACTCAGAAAATAATTCGCAACATCTTCCTCATCCGCTTCCTCAATACTTCGTAAAAACCGGTCATAGCGCTGTGCGATTTTCTCCTGTGGGCTCTTGTCGTCCGCAAGGGGATCTTTCTTTCCCTGCTCTTCTGCCAGTCTTTTCACTGCATCCCTGCGAAGAATCTCAGAAAGAAGCGCCTCTTCTATCTGTATGTTCCACAGTTCTTCCGCTGCCTGCTGACTTGAAGGCCAGTCCGCATCCTTTCGAGTGCGCATCACTGACTTTGCAGAATCAAAACTGAACTCCGCGGTCTTCAGCAGCTTTCTGGCGTATTTGACTCGCTCTCCAACACGCTGGGAAAACACCGTATAAATCTCATTAGCTGGTTCCATGCAACGGCCCTTGATGAGGAGCTCATGAAGACGCCTTCCATATTTTTTATCAAACGCATCAACATCCTGCTGAGTGAAGTAGAGCCGAGCAGAATCGAGGTCGGCCAGATAATCTGAAAGGATCTTGGCACTCAGGTCCGCATTGAACTGAATTCGGGCATAGTGACTGTTCTGTAACATTCCAGCCATTTCCCGACCCACGACATTGAAGTCGGTTTTGGCATGTGCTGGCAGAGAAACTGCGCTGATCAAGGCAGCTACCAAAGCCGCCAGAGTAGGTGAATTACGAACCATTTTCATTATGCCGTTTACCAAATTCGGAATGATTTTGCCGGTGTCCTCACAATCTACGATGGACGGCGACTTGTCGAATTCTTTCCCCGTTCCAGAAAGGCAAAAACCCTTTCTGCTCAATCTTGAGGAAAGTCTCTATCCCCCTTCTTTTGTTTCTTTAGCCATTCTTGAAAGTAATCCTCATCCATCTCTGTTTCCTGCGGCAAAACAGGAAGCACTCCCCACTGGACGATTTCGTCAAGGGCGGCTGGGCGCCGCCGGAGAGACGCTGTGAGCTCGAGATGCTCTTTCCCACGCTTAACCTTAAGCGTGATTTTATCCCCGGGACCCTTCGATTTTATATAGTCGGCAAGACGACTGGTCGGGGCCAGATCGTCGAACCGTACCTCGTCAAGACCAGTAATTAAATCGTCTGGTTTCAGTTGAGCGAGGTCCGCTGCGGTTCCCTTTCGAACTTCCGTGATGAGCACGGCCGGACGCATCACCCCTTCCTCATCCTTCCATCGAGAGGCCTCCATCTGAATGCCCAGATATCCCTGACCCGGAAGAGGCTGTTTGAGGATAACCAAAGCCTTTAAAACCTCTCTGCTTCGCAGACGTACCTCCGGGTTGTCAGCCTCCCTGTATATGCGGTATAGCGCCTTGATACTCCCTTGCAGATCCTTCTTACCCCAAGCAAGCAACTCCCTCTGGCCCGCATGCCGTACTTTAAAATCCTCATGGCCCAGGGCCTCAATCATTCCTTCCGGCAATTCCAGCAGATTATTTTTTTCCAAGCTGCCAGGACGCCCTTCCTCAGCCAAAATTTGTCCTGTGATCGCCGCAATAATGATCGGCATACCCAATAAGAACACCTTTCTTTTGAAGCAAGTTGTCGTCATGCCATCAGCATTTTGTTGCTGCTCGAAGCATACTTAGAATATCGACCGCCGGAAGCGCCGAGACTCAGAGAGTCGCAGCGACTCTCGTGCTTTCGCTTAGTTACCGAACACCGTTTTCTGGGGAATATCCACCGTATCCTTTGGATAAAGCTTGAGTAGTTTGTGCTCCCCTTTGTTCAGATCATAGATGTAGCGCTTACCGTTGCGGAAAAGGCTGATCCTGTTTACTGCACCGAACTCAGTCGGGCCACCTGCTGACATGACGGCCTGATACAAGGTCATCCCCCTTCTATAGGGCTTCGGTCCAGGCGCACGCACTTTGCCACCCACCGTTACCATTTGAACTGTGATATTATCACCTGAGTCAGCCACGATCTGAATTACGGGGCTGGTATAGATTTCCGCGTCTCGGTAGGCCGCCTCAATCTTTCGTGCAAGCACGTCTGTTTCACTTCCCAGCACCTTGATGGTGCCAATCTTCCACATGGTGATGAACCCCTTCTCGGAAACCGGATAGCTCCCATTGATCCTCGCCTGCTCTCCGGCTGGGACCCCTTGAATGGCAATCTTGATTGCACCTCCAGCCTCAATCTGAGCGTGGACCGATGCAGAGATAAGTATCAGGAATAAAATAGCATTCTTAAGAAGAGTCTTCATGAAGGAAACGATGTCTGTGATGAGTGAAAAGGAAAGGCGAGGTCGGTTTTCAGAAGTTCTGTTAGTAAGTGAGTCCTTCATCGTCATCCGCATCATTCGCAGCCACCGTTGATTCAATTGCTTCAGTGGTTCCTGAAGACCTTGTCCCGCCCGTTGGCACAGGGTCTGAATCTGCGGAAGGTGCGTAATACGTATAATAGCTGGTGTAGTACTGATACTGGCTGTCGCTCCTTACGTCCACATTGTTGAGAACAACTCCGATGACATGACCGCCAACGTTCTCAACCGCCTCTTTCACCCTTACCAGCATGTTTCGCGGAAGCTTTCTGTGCTGCACCACAATCATTGTGAGATCCACTTCTGAGGCTAATACTGATGCGTCGCTGACTCCAAGGATGGGTGGAGAGTCAACCAGCACGAGATCAAACCTCTGTTTTACATCTTGAATGAGTTCCGACATCCGCCGTGAGTTCAAAAGCCCCGCCGCGTCGGCAGGGAGAATCCCCGAGGGTAGGAAGTAGAGATTGTCCACTGGGGTCTGGAGGATCACATCCTCTAACATGAGATCAGTGGTAAGGTAATTGCTGAGGCCGACCGAGTTGTTGATGTCGAAGAATGTATGGACGTTCGGCCTGCGAAGGTCCGCATCAATCATGAGCGTCGTATACCCGCCCTGGGCGCAGACATACGCAAGATTGACCAAGGTAGTCGATTTCCCTTCTCCAGCCCCTCCAGATACTATTGTAATACTGTTATCCTCCGGATTATTACGATTGAACTCAATATTTGTTCGTAGAATACGATAGGCCTCCGCGTCAGGACTCATTCCACTCTGCTTGTGCAACACGCCCACATCAGTCGGAATTACTGCCAGAACCGGCACCTGAAGATAGCGCTCTACGTCTTCCAGTGTCTTGACGGACGTATCGAGATATTCCAGCGAGAAAGCTATGGCTATACCGAAGATCAACCCTACCGCGGCGCCCAAGGAGAGAAACAGGGTGACCTTCGGGTAAACAGGGTCCATTCCAATCTTAGGATCTTCAAGAATAGTGATTGGAGTCTTGGGAATTTTAAGTGCAATCCGGCGCGCTGAATTGGTTAACTTCATCTGAGACAGCATCGCCTTGGCGGTCTCGTAATCCTGTTTTGCCTCAACGTAATCCTGTGATTGCAGGGCCTTGTCGACCGCATCAAAGCGTCGATCTTCTACCCTGTCCTTGATTTTTTCCAGCTGGCCGTTGACCAGATTCAGCTGCGTCTTCAGCAATTCCCTGAGAACAACAACCGAGGACTTCAGGTCCTCGTTTAATTTCTCCTGCGCGATGTAGGCCATTTCAACA
>MDTD01171263.1_pt1 | contig 10491 bp, 10 predicted proteins | sample 811221 | NCBI WGS metagenome assembly MDTD01 (sample SAMN05326646, study PRJNA326480) | marine metagenome | isolation source: seawater | place: Pacific Ocean: South West | collected 2011
CTTTTTGGCGGAGGTCATGTTCCTCGCAACACAAATGGTAATCCCTTTGCATATGAAATGTGGATTGATACGGTATATGCTGATGAATACTCTCTTGAGTTAGACTATTTTATTCGTTTAACGGATATTGACGAAGACAGCCCCTCATTCGAGACATCGATTACCTATAATATTTAGTAAATTCTCATCCCATGATGAGTGATAGGAAATCCCCCATAAACCTGAAGTTGAAAATAAACTCTTCAGGTTTTACTTTTATCGAACTTTTAGTTGTTACAATGATATTAGGAATCATTGCGGTAATTGGTATCGTGCGTTCCAATGATAATCTGGGTGGGTTTAACAATAGAATATCAATAGATCAGTTAATAAATGATATAAACTTTTCTCAAACTTCTGCAATCGCAAGAAGAGAAACAGTATCCATGGTGTTTGACATTAATGCAGATTCTTATTCGATTTATCTAGGGGCAATTTCAGAGGATAATAAATTTAAATCTTTTCCAAATGGATTAGGTGGTGTAGTTGATATGAATGATCTTCAATTAGGAGGAATAGATTTAACATCAGCTAACTTTTCAAATTCAACTACGTTACAATTTTCACCAACCGGTGTTCCTCAATCTGGTGGAACGATCATTGTGAATAATATGACGTTGCAGGTAGAGTCAGAGACAGGAAAATGCATCCTAAACTAAAAAATATCACGTCTAGTGGATTTTCATTTATTGAGCTCTTGATGGTAGTAGTTTTAGTTTCTATGGCTTTTGTTATTTTCTTAGGTGCACTGTCTTCAAATAAACAGGTCGATGCACAAGTCAAAGTCAAAACAATTCAGGCGATAATGTTGAACGATATTCAGGAGCAGATTAGGGCAAGGAGATATGATCAATCAGAAGATGGAAACTGGTCAAGTAGTTTAGGACCTGATCAAGGATCAGGATACGAGCTTGATTTTTCAGGTGGTAATCATGAGGTGAAAATTACCGGTTCCAATTTCATTTCTGGCAATGAAGCTAGGAGTATTAGTGTTTGGGCAAATGGTAGCTCAGGAAATATTGTATCGCTGGGTCATGGATGGAACTCCAGCCAACGTTTCTCAATTTTAATTGGCGGTAGTAGAGTGTATATCATAGGGCAGTATAATGATTGGTCAACAAACTACTACTTACCCACAAATCAAAATACTCATTTAGTTGTGACTCATGATGGTAGCACAGTAAAACTTTATGCAAATGGTGTCTTTCAACAGCAAACATCCAAAACCTACAATACAAATGCGAGCATGCCGATTATGATTGGAACAAATTGTGATAACCGAGATGATGAGTACTTTAACGGTACTATTGATGATGTTATCATTACAAGGGATGTGTTGACGGCCCAAGAAATTATCTCAATTTACAATGGTGAATCAGTTGATTTAGATAATGTTGTTGGTCAATATGATTTTAATGAGGGCTCAGGATCGGTATTAACAGACCTCAGTGGCAATGGGAATAATGGTACGATTTATGGAGCAACTTGGAGAAGCAATAGTGGTGATACTATTGAAAATGATATTTCTGATTTTAATGACATTGATGATTTTGATGGATACCGAGTGGAAAACATTGAAAATTTTCCAGGATTTAGTCTATCGGTTGAAGTTGACTACGTTAATTTATCAAGTAAGTTTAGATCAGTCTCTTCTTCACCATCTAACTACAAAAGGGTTATTACCAGTGTCAATCATGATGCAATTGAGCAGATTTCAGATACACTTATCATTAGTGCAGGTATTCAATGATCATAAATAAACAAAGTTCTAATAGTGGTTTCACCCTAATTGAAATGACAATATCTGTTTTGGTCATTGGCATAGTTAGTGGCCTTTCACTGATGATTTTTAGTGAAGCAACTGAAAATTACTTTTCTGGAACCTCTTCAAAGAAATTGCTAGATGATACAAGATCTACATTTTGGAGATTATCTCAAGAAATAAGAGATATTGATGATAATCAGCAAATTACTTCATCAACGGCAAATAAACTTTATACCAACTCCACGTCATCAGATAAAAGCGTGGAGATTGTTGCGGATGACCTCTTTATAAACAATAATAATTCGTCAAATATTCTATCTGACCAACTAGATGCATCCGGAGGAAATAATTTCAGTTATATAGATAGTGATTTCAATACTATTTCTTTTTCAAGTAGTCTCAGTTCTGATCAGGCAAAAGACATTGTATTAGTAAAATTTGACCTACAGCTGATGAAAGAGCAGGAGACAATCTCTTTTCAATCTCATGTGTATCCACGCAATCTTAAATATGGTAGGAAGATGAGTTATCATGAATAAACCAATTCAAAAAATGCTCAAAAACCAAAGTGGTTTTGCAATGACTTCCACCACTCTTTTTATTTTCATTGTAATCAGTATTTTTGCCGTGTACCTAACCCGATTTACATTTACTTCTCAAAGGTCATCTTCGTATCTCGTCCAAGAGACTAGAGCAAGAAATCTTTCCCAAACAGGAATCGACATTGCGCTGGATGCATTAAAAACAGATTACAACCAATTAAAAACTGATGGGTTTAGCGGTAGATTAAATAAAGGAAGTTATGTTGCTATGCTTGACCAAAATAGTTTTGATAATGGTACGACTCTACCGTACCATCATTTTTCTGTGATTGAAAGCACTGGCAAGTTAGCTGAGGTGAAAAGAAGGTCAAGAGTGCTTGTGAGTAGCTATCCCAATTCATTTAATCTATCATTTTTTAATGAGAACTTTGGTAATGCCACATTCAGTTCACCCAGTTCAACATTTAATGATGATATCTATGTAAATGGGAATGTAAATCAACTTAATTTGGGATCCAGTGCAATAGGATATTCTAGTCTTACGGGTCCATCTTTTCCGATGGTCCCTCATGGCGATCCTCTGCCAGAATTTCCTTCTCATGATCCAAGTTATTTTACAAGTGTTTTAGGAACGGTTAATGGTCAGTGGGAATCAAATTCTGGGAGTAGTGGAGAAACTGGTTCAGCAACTCAAAAAATTTGGAATCCAAATGGAGGCCATTGTAATGTATGTGGTTCTGGTCAAAGATATGCTTGCTCAAGCGGGTATGGAGGTTGGTCGAATAGTCATACATTTAACGATTTTGTTCCCTCCGGCAGTACATTGATAAGTGTTATAGTAAAATTCTATGCCTCTGGACCTTGCGGTGGGACCTGGAATGTTACACCAAGCCTAAATTCCCAACAAATTGGCACTCTGTCGTGGTACAATAGTCGTTGCAGCTGCAATGCCTGTGATCAAAATACATTATATGGATCCACCTATAATGATGGCTTTCCGAATTATAATTACGGTGGGAACAATACTTTGACACTTTCACATTCAGGACGAATCATCTGCGTGCATTCAATAGATATAACTCTTGAATACGCTGCGGGTTCAAGCCCCGGAGAAGCTGATGGTGAAACCATTTCATTAACAAACTTTTCCAATAATACATTAATGCATGATGGAGATCTTTCATTTACTGGTTGTACCATCAATGGTCCTGGAACCATTGTTGCAAGTGGAAATATAACTATGAATGGGAATACTACTGTTGGTTCAAATGTAACCATTATCTCAGAACAGGATATCAATCTTGGAGGGAGCACAACGATTGCTAATTCAGTTCAAGATTATGCTGTGATTTATGCAGGTGGAGATTTAAGTGTTGCATCATCCAATATTAGTGGTTTAATTATTTCTAAGGGATCAAATACATCCATCAACTCTTCAACAATAAATGGAGCGGTCCATATTGAGAGTCCCACTGTATCGATATCCAACGCAAACATAAATGGTGCACTTGTAACTAAATACTCACCTAGTATAACTTCAAGCACGTTTACTAAAGGAAACCTCCCAGATATATTTGATACAAACTTAGGTTTTGAGCCTAGCGTTGTCTCCGGAAGTTTTCTTGAATTTTAACTATCGGGAATTACAATGATTCGCAAATATCTTAAACTTATAACTTTTTGTTTTTGTATCTGTTTTCTCATAGCGCAAGATGACCTTTTTTCTCTTTCAGGTGAAGCAACCTTGAAGTTCACAGATGGCAAGAATAAACAAGAAGTCGTTGAGGAATGCCGGAACCTCGCAAAACTTAATATGTTTGAAACCATTGCAATGATGCCAGTAGAAATGATCAACATAGAATGCGCTTTTGAAAAACTAACAGATTTTCAAACAGCGGATGAAGCAATTACCGATATCAAAGTCACAGTAAGATGCACCGCAAAAATCAGCCCAAATGACTTATTTGGGCCCTGCATGAATCAGGGTGATAATTAAGTAAAATCGTATATATTCAAGTTATCTAGAAAGATTTTTCATTATAAACTGCCTAGATTTGAACAAAATAATTGTTTTTTAAAATATAATCGCTAATTTCTAAGTCCACATCCGAGGTTATCAAAATTTATAAATATGTCTTCTTGTATTTTTAAGAAGCTAATGCCAGTTTATTCTAAATAAGAATTATTGGAGTTTTTTTTGAACGAGTTATCTCTTTTTTTGCTTTTAGCAGGAGTTTTGACTTTGATGTTTGGCTTCCTGTTGGTTTTTGCACCAGCATTGGTGTTGCGAACCCAAATTAAAGCAAATAAGTTATTTTTAGCTGATTCATTCGTTATGAAAAATCGAATCACAATTGGATTAGTATGTTCATTTTCATCAGCATTTTTATTTTATGTTTTCTTTGCTTCATTACATGAACAAACATTTATGATTATCGGAGTTATATCAGCAATCTATGGTTTAATGCTTATATTTTCACCGAGGTCATTGTTAACGCTTGAGCGTCACGCGAACAAAATTTATGTGACAGACGATTTTTTCTTTAAAAATAAGAACGCAGTTGGTGTAGTTTTAATATCTCTGTCTACATTTATGATTTATACTTACTTAATACTTTAGAAATAAATGATTGAATTATTTAAAAGCCTAGGACTAAAGTCAGATCCATTCACGACATCTCCAAATGTGGATAAGTTTTATCCAGCAACAGAACATAGACAATGTCTTGAAGGTTTAGAGCTATCAGTTAGACTGCGTAGAGGTCTATCAGTAATTAGAGGCGGTATTGGAGTTGGTAAGACTACTGTTAGTCGGAAACTGATTGAAATTTTCAAAGATGAATCTGACACATACGAATTTCATTTAATACATGATCCTAAATTTGAAACCGAATTAGTATTCTTAAAGCATATAATCAATCTTTTCGGCATAAGAAAACAGGGTGAGGATGTTCAAAGCTGTCGAAATATTATTGAAAACTATCTTCTTAAAAAGGGTGTAGATGAAGGAAAGGTAATTGTCCTTATTGTCGATGAAGGACAAAACCTTCCTGAACAAATTATTGATGTTTTTCGGACCCTTCTAAATTTTGAAACTGACGAATATAAATTATTGCAGTTAATAATTTTTGGCCAACCTGAGATGACCAAACTGTTAAGCAATTTCCCTAACTTTGAAGATAGGATCGCATTTAACTTTGAATTGGGCCCGGTTTCTCTAGAAGACACTAGAGGGTTAATTGATTATAGAATCAAAATCTCAGGTGAAGAGAATCAAGCCTGGTTCAGTGATGGCGCCATCAAGGAAATCCATAAAGTCACAGATGGATACCCAAGGAAGATGACCCAGTTATGCCACCAATTATTACTCGCAATGATCGGCGAAGAACGAGAGTCTATTGATGCCAAGATGGTCAAACGAATTGTTTCAGGTGAAGCGCCAAATGCTGAAAACCTCAAAAAGATTAGTTCCTCCGGAGAGTTTGATGATATTGCTGTAAATAAGTTGCTTGATGTTCTTAGAAATAAAGATAAAGCCAAGAAAGTAGAGTCTGCAGATCTTGATCCAAAAACTGAAAAAGATGAAAAAGACGATGCCAAAAAGAATGACGCTGATGAGCTTGTTGTAAAAGAAATTGAAATAAAAGCAGAAAACACGGATGATTCATCAGAGAAAGATGTAAATGTCTCTGATATTAATTTAGATGAAAATAATGAATGGATTGGTGAAGTATCAGAAGATTTGGATGATGAAACTACAATAGAAGAAGACATCCCTGAACCCAGTTTAGAAAAAATATCTGCGAATGAAGATGTAGATTATTCCCCTTCCACACCTAATGTACAAGATAGCAGTGCTGTGCCACAAGATCCTCTCCCTTCCCCTGGTGAATACGACCATGGGTTTGATACTGTGCATACATTTTTTGATCCAGCGGCTATTGGGGTGCATGTAGATGGCGGGCAGCTAAGTAGCGTGCTTGTTGGACAAGCAAAGGGTATAAGAACTCTTCTAGCCTATGACTTTAAATTAAATTCTGAAAGCTCTGAAAGCCTTATGAAAGATCCCGAAAGGTTGGCTAGTGATTTGATTAGAAGCAAGGAAAGATTACAGGATAGATTTTTTCCTATCAAAGAGCTCCATGGAAGGGCAATGAATGTCTTGGAAAATTTTGCCAACACGTACTTTTCTCATAATGATGAGAATGTTTCTGTACGGTTTGTTTCAGTGGGTAAAGATTCAAAAAAAGATCAAAACGAAATTGTAAAGTTTACCCTAGGTAAAAAATTACCATTTAATTCTGAAGATGCCATAATGAACATTTCTTCTGTTGCTCAAGACGGGGATAAAGTCGGGGTTGGCTTGACTAAACTTAGTGATATGGAGAATTTATCAGATCAAGTAGTATCGATTGGTTGTGATATACGTGATTGGATGCCAACAGCTCAATCACTTTTTAATGCTTACAAATGGAGTTATCAGGATCAGAACATTGCTAGTCAAAATAATATCCTTTTTCATATAGGATACAATCAAAGTGTAGTAGTTACATGCGAAGGTCTTAGAATAGTTTCTGTTGATATCGTGTTTATTGGCTATGATGATCTACTTCAAACATTAAAAGAAAATAATATATCTGAAGATCCAGAAAGTATTGATATTTTAGACGTTCCGGCATCGTTTTTAACAAACCAGGGAATTACAACCAAACCCAATAAAAATGATACTTATTTACGGCCAATATTTGACCTTTGGTCTCAGGAAATTGAACGAGTAATTACAAGGATAAGAAGAGCAACTTCAATAAACGATAGTTCAAGAGTGTTTATTTCTGGCTATGCTGGGAAGATACGGAATATTGACATTCTTTTATCCGCATCATCTCAAATAGCATCAGGCTTATTAAATCCTATAAGAAATCTAACGTTTTCTCCTTACGATACAGAAAGAAATTCTATTCCATTCCATCCAACTCTCCTTACGCCAGCTATAGGAGCTACGCTTGGAAGTCCAAAAGGGCTAACTGTTCTTCCGCCAAGCATGATGAAGAATAATAAGTTGCGGTGGGCAAACAGAATTCTATCAGTTGCAGCTGTTTTTCTTACTTTTTATCTTGGAATGCAGTCCTTTGACCTGGTAAATGAAAATCATCAGTTGGAGCTTAATCTTATGCCTGCAAAAGTGGGAGCAAGTAAGCTTGCTCCTGTTGAAGAAGAATATTCTCTTGCTGCTCAAAACAGAAATAATGTAAACGACCAGATAAAATTACTCAAGTACGATACTGATTATTTTGACCGGGTAATTGCTATAACTAGATTTTTGAGCAATAGACTTCCGGAAGAAGTCACTCTCGAAAAGATGAGCTTCCAGCAGGGCTGGGAAAAAGAACTTCTAAAGATGCAAGGACGTTCGCTAACGTCTTTTATTGAGATGGAAGACGAGAATAAACGAATTGTTAGGATGGTAGGTAATCTTGAAGCAAACCCAGCCTTAAAAGACAGGTATTTCAATAACTTGATCGCCATTATTGAAGAGTCTAAACTATTTAGTACTGTTGAAGTAGTTGAGAACTCATCTAACTTGGATATTGGACCAAATAATATTCAGTTTGATTTAAAGTGTATTTTTTGATGAATAAACTTTTTAAAAATCAAATAAATATTCTAGTCGCTATTGGCTTGTTTATTGTAGGAATTATACTTGCTTGGTTCTTTTTCATTCAAACGGGTATTAGAGTAACCAATGACAAATTATCATCACAGCTTAAAAGAGAACAATCTAAATCGAATAAAGCATCAGATCTCATTGATGAATTGAATAAGATTAAAAGTGAATGGACTGAGTTAAATAAAGAATTTGAATCTCAGATTAGCAGAATTCCAGATATAACCGAAAGAAAACGAATCAATAACGTTATTTTTGATATTATCAAAAAATCAGAGATACCAGTCACAGTATGGCAGCCTTCTGAATTTGCAATTGATGAAAAAATTATCTTTATTCCAGATACGGAAGATGAAATAAAGATTTCAAAATTTCCTTTAGATATAGAAGTAATTTGCACCTTTCAAGATTTTGGTGTTCTTATGGAAAAATTCCGTGCAAATAATAATAGACTTGCAGTAAGTAATTTAAATATTATAGAAAAAGGTTGGACTGAGAGGCAGACCATTAACTTTGTTCTCTACACTTATTTTCAAACTTCAATGAATTTAAAGAAGGTCAAATAGGTTACACATGACAAATAGATTAAAAATTTTATCGTTTGGTCTTGCTGTATCATTAATTATTGCAATAAATGACTATTATCAAAGAAATGCATCGAAACCACGACCCTCAGTTCGAACAAAAAATCTTGGAAGCTCCCAAAAGAGTAAGGTTAGAAGAACAAAAATTAATCGACAGAAAGATATTATAACAAATGCAGCACAAAAAAATGAGCCTAATATTGAAACTCATGGGGAATTTCTTCCATTGCCTGAAGATATTATAGCTTTAAATGGATGGGCAAGAAATCCATTCATGAAAAGAAAACCAAAAGATTTAGGGAGTGAGCCTGAGATATTATCTAATAGAGAGCTCCAATCAGAGCAACCTAGAATGGCTGACTTTGAGATGTTAAATATTGAGTCCGTAGCAAAGCTTGGTTCTAAAAGGTATGTCATTATCAATGGTAAAAGATATAGCACTGGAGATCGTATCGACAGATATATAATAGAAGATATTTATGATGACAGAGTTATCTTTTTATTAGGGGACACAAGAGTTATGAAAGGGGTTGGGAAATAAGGACATGAAAAATTTTATTTATTGTGTATTGATCTTCTTTTCATTTGCTTTTTCCCAGAGGGAGAATGTTCTAGATGTAACCTCCATTAATGCAGATAATAATACGTACAATTTGGATCAAATGATGTCTATCAACATGGAAGATTCAGATATTAAAAACGTATTAATGCTAATTGGTGAGTTAACTGGACTTAATATTGTTATTAGCCCATCCGTCAAGGATACTATTACTGCATCGTTAATTGATGTTAGTGTTAAGTCAGCACTTGATGCAATCCTTAAACCCAATGGGTATAGTTACTTTGTTCAAGAGAATATAATTGTTGTGAAAGATAGTGAGACACAAATGGTTGGTGAATTAGAGACTGTTGTTGTCAAATTAAATTATATTAATTCTGCGGACTTAATTGGAACACTTGGCGCTGTTTTAACATCTCGTGGGAAGGTGCAACCATTTACGCCTCTTGTTTCTAAAACAAGTAACAGTGCTTCATCAAATATAATAGTGATATCTGATATCCAGGAAAATATTGAATCGATCCTTAAAATAATTGAGACCTTGGATGTTCCTATTCCAAATATCAATATAGCGATTCGTTTCATTGAAACAAATTTGGACACGCTCAGAGGTTTTGGAGTTGATTGGAGTCAAGCACCTATTTCTCCTGGCGAATATGGAGTTCAAGATTCAGCAAATATATTAAATATAAGCTTTGATAATGTGACAATTGCAACCCTCAACCCACTCCAACTCACAAATGCTCTAAAAATTATGCAAGCGCGAGGTCAATCAAAGCTATTATCCAGTCCTCAGGTTACTACCCTTGACAATCATGAGGCTGAGACAGAAACGGTTACCACGGTGTTTATTGAAGGTAATATTTCAAACCAGAATCAGCAATATACTCAGGGATCGCAAAACAATAATAATACTGGAGCTTACGGAAACATTTTTATCAATCAGGTACAAGAAAAAGATATTGGTATAAAACTAAAGGTTACACCTCGAATAAATAATCAACAAAAGATTACTATGATGGTAGATGCTCAAGTTGAGGCACTATTGTCAGCAGCGGAAATTGATACTCAGAAACCGCGTTCGACTAAAAGATCTGTAAAAACGCAAGTTACAGTTGAAGATGGTAATACGGTTATAATTGGGGGCCTCATTGCTGAGAATGCCCTTGAATCAAAAAAGTTCGTTCCCATCATCAGTGCTATACCTATTATAGGGAAACTTTTTCAATCCACTACAATAGAAAAAGAGCAAAGAGAATTGTTGATATTTATCACCCCAACAATCGTTGGTTAATATGCTAAAAAAGAATCTACCGTATGTTATCATTAGTTTTTCC
>MDTD01047253.1_pt1 | contig 10490 bp, 11 predicted proteins | sample 811221 | NCBI WGS metagenome assembly MDTD01 (sample SAMN05326646, study PRJNA326480) | marine metagenome | isolation source: seawater | place: Pacific Ocean: South West | collected 2011
CAGGTTTTGCTACAGTGGCTGCTGAGTCTGGAGCAGATGAAAGAAGCATAATGGCCATGACAGGTCACAAAACAACTCAAATGGTTAGAAGGTATATAAAAGAAGCAAATTTATTTAAAAACAATGCATTAAATAAAATTAAAATTTAAGAGTCAATTAGATTTAAAATTCTTTTAACTTCTTTGCATATTTTTTGTACATTTTGAATACTTAATTCAGGATATAATGGTAACGAAAAAATTCCTTTTGATTTAATTTCAGAAATTTTATTAGACTCATTTTTAAAAAATTTTGAATAACCTTTCATTTTATGTATTGGATATGGATAAATAATTCTTGTATAAATTTTTTTTTTGAGCAACATTTTAATTATCCGATTTCTTTTCTTATGATAAACAGTGTATAGATGAAAAACATCAAATTTATCTTTATTTTTGATTGGTAAAATTAAATTTGTATCTTTTAATTCTCTATTATAGATATTTGCTATAATCCTTCGTTTGGATATAAATTTTTCTATTTTACTTAATTTAAAATTTAAAATTTTACTACTAACTTCATCAAGTCTTGAATTTACACCGTTTATATTTGAATAATATTTATTAAAGTATTTATTTTTTTTATTGATAGTTTCTATACCATAAAATCTAATTTTTTTTATTTTAGAATAATTTTTTATATTGTTAGTTAAAATGAATCCCCCATCACCATAACTACCTAAAACTTTAGTTGGATAAAAAGAAAAACATCCAAATGAACCAAATGTTCCAACAAATTTATTTTTAAATTTAGCACCCTGCGCTTGAGCACAGTCTTCAATTATTTTAATTTTATACTTTTTTGCAATAATGGATATATTGTCCATATCGCATGATTGACCATACAAATGAACTGGAATTATAGCTCGGGTTTTTTTTGTAATTTTTTTTTCTATTTTCGATACATCAATGAGATAATCATCACCAATATCAACTAAAATAGGTTTTGCGCCAGAATTAACAATAGCAGAAATGGTAGGAATAGCTGTATTAGCAGCTGTTATAACTTCATCTCCTTTTTTTATATTTAATGACATTAAGGAAATTAACAAAGCATCAGTACCACTACCAACAGCTATACCAAATTTAGACTTATATTTTTTTACAAAATTATTCTCAAAATTATTTAGATTTTTGCCAAAAAAAATTTGACCGGTTTTTAAAGTATCGTTAAAAAATTTATTATATTTATTTTTGTATTTATTATACTCTTCTTTATATGACCAAAAGGAAATCATCTTAAATATTTATATGTGCAATCCACTTAGTTTTATTTAAAATTTCTTTTTCTTTTTTAAAAATTTCTTCTTTATGATTCCAAGCAAACAAGAATGTAAAATCAGGAATGTTTTTTCTGAAATACTCAATGTTAACAATGGGTATATGGGTTTTGGGGGTATATTTACCTATTTTATTTATCGTTGTATCGCAGATGTAATCTATATGTTTATGATTAATTCCACAATAATTCAAAATAGTGGTACTTTTTGAGGTAGCAGCATACCCAGCAATTTTTTTATTTTTCCTTTTAATTGAAAATATTTTATTTCTTAATTTTAATCTAGACTTTTCGCAATTTTTTTTAAATTTTAAACATCCATCAATACTATTTATTTTCATTTTATTTTCATATTTCAAATATTTATAAACTATTTTTTTAACTTTATATTCCCCTTTTCTACCTATTACATAACGCATTGATCCGCCATGGGTCTTTTGTTTTTGAATATCAATTAACTCAAAATTAAAAAGGTTAAAAATTTTCTGAATTGATGTCACTGAAAATATATAAATATGCTCATCATAAATTTGATCATAAGAAACCTTTTCGAACATGGATCCTAAATAAGGCTCTTCAAAAATAAATAGACCTTTTTTAGAAAGTAAAATATCAATACCTTTTATTAAGTCCTCAAGATCAGGAATATGACATATTGCGTTTGCAGCACAAATTAAATCTGTTTTTTTAATAAACTTAATTAATGATTTTGCAGTTTTAAAAGTAAAAAATTTATTAATTGTTTTTATTTTTTTTTTTTGTGCAAGTAATGCTACATTTTTAGATGGTTCAATACCTAAAATATTAGTTTTTTTCGATTTAAAATTTTTTAGCAAAGTACCATCATTTGATCCAATTTCGATAATATTTTTGAAATTTTTAAAATATTTTTTCTTAACCCATTTTGAATAATTTTTAAAATGATCAACCATATATTTTGAACTTGATGTAAAAAATGGATAATTTTTATTAAACATTAATTTAGGTTTGGGATGTTCGTTTAATTGAAAAAGTGAAATTTCTTTAGAAAAACCAACCTCCATTTTAAATAAAAACTCATTTTTAAAATTTTCTTTTTTTAAAAAACCATTTGCGATTGGCATTTTACCAAAAGACATAAATGGTTTAATTTTTTTTTTTGTTATTTTGCAAATCATTTAGATATTTTTTAATAATTTCATAGTATCTTCTATATCATTAGAAATTTTATTTTTTAAAAAAAGGCCTTCATTATTTAATTTTTTTTTATCTACATGATATGATAACTGATTCATTATTTTTGATTTAACAAATTTAACGTTTATTCTTCTTTTAAATTTTCTGATTTTATTTAAAATCTGATTTACAGTACAATTTTCTGAGAGTGCATTATAAATCTCGTTATTAAATAAATTATTATCAATTGTGAATTTAAATACTTTAAAAGCGTCTTTTATGGACAAATAAGGTCTGTATTGATGTAAGGCAGTCTTATAAACTGTTATATCTTTTCTTAATGATGCATTTAAGCAAAATTTATTAACTGCAGTATGAAAACGCATACCACTAGAAATTCCAGATATAGTACCAAATCTATAGGTAACAAAGTTTATATTACCACTCTCTCTTTGAAGCATTTTTTCCTCTATTAATTTTATATCAGCATATGGTGATTGAGGTTTAAGGAATTTCTTTTCACAATTTTCGTCTACAATTTTAGCTTGTTTTCCATAAACACTTGTGGATGATATATGTATCAATTTTGATTTTCTTTTTTTACAAAAATTAATAACCGTTTTCATACATCCAAGATTATTTTTATACATTTCTTTTTCTCTTTCGAAACTCCCTTCAGCATTAGTCATAGAGGCTAAATGGATTATAAAATCAATTTTTTTTAGGCTGTTTAATGAGTTTTTTTTAGACAAGTCTATTAAAAAAAAATTAAGATTACTCTTATTATTACATTTGAACAAAGTATTAATGGATGAAGATTTAAAATTATCAATTATAAAAACTTTTTTAATTTTTTTAATTTTATGAACATTTTTAATTAGATACGATCCAATATGTCCACAACAACCTGTAATTAATAAATTCATCTCTTTTTTTGCAAATTTAAATATTCATTATAATTATTTATATAATCTAATACCTCATATTCTCTATCACAAAAAACAACCAATATTGAATTATTGGAGGTAAATTTAATTTTGCACCATGTCATAGGTTTAATTAATAAATTATTATTTAAATTAAATGATAACTTTTTTTTAAATTTTTTTTTTTTAAATTCATAATGAACTATCATTGATCCATGCAAAGGAATAAAAAATTGAGAGCATTTACGATGAGCATGATTACCTCTTGTAAAATTTTTTTTTCCATAAATAATAAAAACACGTTTGGTTTTAAAAGGAATGTTTTCTTTAAAGGAAATTGGTAATAAAGAACCTGTTTTATTTGTAAAAATTTTTAGTTTTTTAAAATTCATTTAACTGTTGAAACCTTCAAATGTTATAGAATTTGTTTTATCTTTCTGTGATAATATAGGATTATTTGTTGGCCAATTAATATTAATATTTGGATCATTCCATTTTAATGTTTTTTCAAATTTTGGTTTCCTATAATTTGACAGTTTGTAATGGATTGTACATGATTTTGACATACACAAAAAACCATGCGCAAAATTTTCAGGAATAAAAAGCGAAAAATCATCTTTTTCACTCAAAATTATTGAAACATATTTTCCAAATGTTTTCGAATTTTTTCGAAGATCGACCGCTACATCAAAAACTTTTCCATTTGTAACTGTTATTAATTTTGCTTGTGGATAATTCGTTTGAAAATGTAAGCCTCTTAAAACATTTTTTTTGGAAAGTGAAAGTATATCAAATCGAAAATCCTTCTTTAAAATATCTCTTCTATATAATTCTCTAACAAAACCTCTTTTATCATTAAATTTCTTTGATTTTAAAATTAATAAATCCTGAATTTTAGTTTTTATAATTTTCATTTGGGTATAAATAAAATATAGTTTCTTTATTAAAGTATATTTTACGAAATTTTTCTTTAATGTTTTTTTTCATTATTTATAATAATACTTATGGATCTAACAATTGTACTTGTTAATTATAAATGTGATAAAGTAAAGCTTCAATCTTGTCTAAATAGCATTAAAATACAAGCAAATGTCTTATTAGTAGACCATTCACATGATTTTAATTTTGATGAGATTGAGAGGCCTGAGAATCTTAATATCAGCATATTAAAAAATATTAATCGTGGTAATGGTGCTGGAATAAATTTTGGTTTAAAAAATTCAAAGACACGCTACGTTTTGTATTTAGATATAGATACAGTTTTACCTTCAAACTTTTTTAAAGTTATAAACAATTCATTTGAAAAAATAGATAATTTTGCAGTTATAGCACCTAGAGTAAATAAAATATATGACGAGTATACATTAAATAACACTGGCAACTTGATCAAAGCACAGTTTTTATATAATAAAATTTTTTATGATATTAAGTTAGAAAAGAATAAAGATCCAAACATAAAACAGCAGTTTTTTGTTAGCGGTGCGATAATGTTAATTGATAAAAAAAATACATACGAAAAAGGGATAATGTTTGATGAGAATATATTTATGTTTTTTGAGGAAAACGATTTTTTTCATCAATGCTTTAAGAAAAATGAAAAAATTTTTCTAATAGATAATTTAATTGCAAATCATGAAGGTGGATCAGTTAAAGATGTAAGTTTTAAATATGAATGTTTTAAAAAATGGCATTGGGAATGGTCAAAATATTATTTTTTAAATAAACACTATAATAAAATCCTTATAATATTTATTGCCATCAAATCATTAGTAAAGTTCTCAATTAAGTCATTTATATTTTATTTTTTAAATAAGAAAAAATATCATGTATATAAATCAAGAATTAAAGGAATTTTAGGTTTCTATACAAAAAAAGAAAAATTAAGCTTATAAATGGATTACTCATTTTTAAATAATTTTTTATCGAAAAGATTTACACAATACTTTCCTAAAACAATAAATAGAAAACTTCTGAGAAGATATGGCATTTTTTTTGTTCCAACTAATTTAAAAATAATTCCTAAAAGTTTTTACCCTATTTCAACTTCATTTGAAGAGCAAATACAACTAGCTGAAAATTACAATCCAAAAAAAAAACTAACTAAATTCAATACAAAATTAGATATGGATGTATTTTTATATAATTTGTTTAAAAAAAAAAATTTTAATTACTTAGATGTAGGTGGAGACAATATAGACTTATATCTTAAATTAAATAATAAATTGAATATTAATAAGTACTTTATTTATAATTTTAAGAATGTAATTAATATATTTAAAAAAATTAAAAAAAAATTTAATTTTAAAAATTTATACCCTATTTTAAGTGTTGATAAATGTAATTCAATAGATTTAGTATATTTTGGATCTTCAATTCAATATTTTAGAAATTATAAAATTTTTTTAAATAAAATATTTAATATTCAACCAAAATATATTTTTTTTTCAGGTACCACATTCTATGAAGATATTTTGGATAACGAAAAAATAGTTGTTAAACAAACAAATATTTTTCCACATCATGTTTATTTGTATTTTTTTAATTTAAATAATTTTATAAATTATTTTAAAAAAAGTAATTATAAAGTTGTCATTTATAGAAGAAATAAATTTGCAAAGGTAAACTATAGAAATTTTAATAAAATTTTAAAAAATATAAAATATTTAGATATATTATTCGTAAAAAATTAAGCGGTGTTAATAAATTTATTTATTTAACTAATTTAAATATATATTTATCGGTTATATCAAAGTAAATTATATTATGAATAAAATCGTTGTTACAGGTGGTTTAGGTTTTATAGGAAGTAACTTAATTGAACTCTTAATAGAAAATAATTTTAAAGTATTAAATATAGATAAAAAAACATATTCATCAAATCTTTATAATGTAGTAAATTTTAAAAATAGCGTAAATTATCAATTTGTTAAATGTGATTTGAACAACAGAGATTACCTTAAAAAAATCATTCTCAATTATAATCCAAAATGTATTTATAATTTAGCAGCTGAAACGCACGTTGATAGATCAATCGACTCACCCCAAAAATTTATTGAAAGTAATATTTTTGGCGTATTCAATCTCCTTGAAGTTTTCAAAGAATTTTCAAAAAAAAAAACTAAAGTTAAATTAATACATGTATCAACAGATGAAGTTTTTGGAGATATAAAAAAAGGAAGAACAGATGAAAATTATAGATACAATCCAAGCTCTCCATATGCAGCAAGCAAGGCATCATCTGATCATCTGGTTTATTCTTATATAAAAACTTATAAGATACCAGCAATTATTACCAATTGCTCTAATAACTATGGTCCAAGACAGCATCCAGAAAAACTAATACCAAAATTAATTTATAATATTATACAAAATAAATTTCTTCCTATTTATGGTAATGGAAGAAATTCAAGAGAATGGATATATGTCAAGGATCATTGTGAGGCACTTATAGATATTTATAAAAAAGGCAAAATTGGTCAATTTTATAACATAGGTTCAAATCAAAATCTTACAAATTTAGAAATTTGCAAAAAAATTATTAATATATCAAAAAATAAAATTATTTTAGGTAAAAATGTAAAAATTAAATTTATAAAAGATAGACCTGGTCATGATTTTAGATATGCTTTAAACAGTAAAAAAATTTCAAAAGAATTAAATTGGAAACCAAAAACAAAAATTGAAAAAGGATTAGAAAAAACTTTAATATGGTATTTAAACAATAGTGAATATTACAAATCTATAAACCAAAAAGATATAATTAAAAGAATTGGAAAATTATAATGATTAAGAAAGGTATTATACTGGCCGGTGGTTTAGGTACAAGAATGAGTCCTTTAACGAAGGCGGTAAATAAACAACTTTTACCAATATATGACAAACCAATGATTTTTTATCCATTATCAATTTTAATGTTAGCAAAAATAAAAGATATATTGATTATAATAAACAAGGGTCAGCTTAAACAGTATAAAAAAATACTACCAGATGGAAAAAATTTAGGAATTAAAATACAATATCAAGAGCAAGCAACTCCAAAAGGATTGCCAGATGCATTTATTTTAGGCGAAAAATTTATTGGTAAAAGTAATATTGCATTAATATTAGGGGACAATTTTTTTTATGGTCAGAACTTATCTTCTACTCTTATTAGAGCAACAAAACTCAAAAAAGGAGCAAAGGTATTATTACATAAAGTAGTTAATCCTGAATTATTTGGTATAGCTAAAATAAACAAAAAAAATAAAATACTAGAAATTCACGAAAAACCAAAAAAATATATATCTAATTTTGCTATTACTGGACTTTATTTTTTTGACAATAAAGTTATAGAATATTCAAAAAAACTTAAACCTTCTAAACGAAAAGAAATTGAAATTACAGACCTTCTCAATAAATATAAAAAAAATAATAGTCTATACACAGAAATTTTAGGTAGAGGTGGTGCATGGCTTGACACTGGATCTATGGATGATTACTACAAAACTACAATGTTTGTATCAGCAATAGAAAATAGACAGGGTATTAAAATTGCTTGTTTAGAAGAAATAGCACTATTAAATAAGTGGATAAAAAAAAAACATATAATAAATGCAATAAAATTCTACGGTAATTGCAATTATTCTAAATACTTATCAAAATTAATTTAATGAAAAAAAAAATTGTTTTTACTGGTGGAACTGGAAGATTTGGAAGTATTTTTAAAAAAATTATAACAAAAGAAAAAATTTTTTTTCCGAATAAAAGCCTACTTGATATAGAAAGAAAAAATTCGATTAAAAAATATTTAGATATAATTAAACCTAATTATTTAATCCATGCAGCTGCACTATCAAGACCAATGAAAATTCATGAGAAAAAAATATCACAAAGTATAAACGTTAATATTGTAGGTACAGCAAATATTGTTAAAGCATGTCATGAAAGAAACATTAAGTTAATTTATTTTTCATCAAATCAAGTTTATCCATGCACAAAAGGTAACTACTTGGAGACAGATCCAGTATTACCTATAAACAACTACGCTCTTTCAAAATTTGGAGGTGAATGTGCAGTTCAAATGTATCCAAATTCTCTAATTTTGAGAATATGTATGACTGAAAAACCTTTTATACATAAAGAAGCTTTTGATGATGTAGAAACAAATTTTATGTTTCATGAATTTTTGGCTTCAAATTTATTAAAATTAATTGATAAAAAAGGAATTATTAATGTTGGTGGAAAAAAAAGAACAGTAATAAATTTTGTTAGAAAATATAACAAAAACATTAAGAAAATTTCCGCAAAAAAAATTTTTGGTAAAAAATATCCAACTAAACAGTCTATGAAAGTTGATCTATACAATAAATATATTAAATAAATTTACAACTAATAAACTAATTTTTATAAAACAATCTCAAATACATATAATTTATTCTACATAATATGTAATTTAAATAAAACTGAATATTTTTTGTGGGTTCAGATAATGACCCCTTATAAATATCATTTGATCTCAAATAATATTTTTTAAAAAATTTTATACTTATCCCCCATTTTAATAAAAATATTTTTGCACCCTTACTACCATATTTACTATTTTTTTTAATTTTTTTTAATTTTTTTCTAAGAACTACAGATCCAAAATGATAAACTTTAAAATCATTGATGCCTTTAAAAATTCTTATTCCTAAATTCCATAATTTCATATTAAAATCAGGATCAGAACCACTACCTGGAAAATATTCTTCACTTAATCCTCCTACTTTATTCCAAATATCCCTATGGACTAATGAAGGGGCCCATGTCGAACCTTGAAAATCAAAAAAATTATATTTTTTATACTCTGATATGAATTTATTTTCATTAAATTCATCTGGAGTATCTCCACAATTAAATTTAATTTGACCTTCATTCATCATCGTTCCTGATAAATAAAAATAATTATGTCCTATTTTTTTTATTTCGCTTGAAAGTATTAAATCCCAACCTGGACAAAAATAAAAGTCGTCATGAGCATACAAAATATAATTAAATTTTGCTAATTTTGATGCTTTATTTATACCTTCGCAAATTCCAGAATTATATTCTGTATGAGTATAATCAATACCAGCTTCATTTAAAAATTTAATTGTTCCATCATTTCCAATATTTACATGGACTATTATTTGATTATCGAATTTTGAATTTTTTTTAATACTACTGATGCAAAGTTCTAAATATCTTAAATTATTAAATGAAGGTATTAATATAGAAAACATTTTTTTTATTAATATATTTATATTTTTTTACCAAGAAAACTTTTTATTAATACCAAAAGTTTTAGAAATTATAAAATCAGCAACAATTGTTGAATTATATTTTTTATGATATTTTAACCTACCATTTTTCGCCAATTTATTTCTTAAATTATTTTTTTTTATCATAAAATTTAATTTTTTGTTTAGGTCATTATTAGAGTCATAAAATACTACTTCTCTATTCGTAAAAAGTTTATTTAACTTTGTTTTTTTATCAATTAGTGTTGCTATCCCATTTCCCATTAATTGTGCAATTCTATCACTACTATAATATTTCAATGGTTTACCTTGACTTAAATTTAAAGCTATTTTTGAGTTAAATAAATTTTTTTTAAAATCATCTCCCCATATAGGTTGAATATTATTCATTCCAAATATATTAAATTTCAAATGTGGATTTTTCTTAATTAAAAAATTAATTAGATTTTCTCGTTCATCAAATTTTCCTTTTTTTAAAACACCTCTATGCACACCATGAGACATTGCAAAAAAAAGATCATATTCAGCATTTTTATTTTCATAAACTTTCATGTCATCAAGTGACTCATCAACAGGATTTGGAATAAATGAAACGTTATAATGATCAATTTTTAAAGCCTTAGGATCAGTGGTACAAAAACTATAATCCATATATTTAATCTTATCTAAAAATCTTATTTTGTTTTTTTTCCATTTTGTGTCCATTCTATCCAAAAACCATTGAGAAATTTTAGTCTCTGGAAATTCTTTTTTTACAGTATCTAAGCTCTCTGATTTAATTGAATCTGCATGACCTAAAAGTATTAAATTTGGCTTAAAATTTCTCACAGTTTCA
>MDTD01119077.1_pt1 | contig 10490 bp, 10 predicted proteins | sample 811221 | NCBI WGS metagenome assembly MDTD01 (sample SAMN05326646, study PRJNA326480) | marine metagenome | isolation source: seawater | place: Pacific Ocean: South West | collected 2011
AGGGAAAGAAAGATTGAGATCAATGATCGAAACAAGACCAGATTGGTGTGTTTCTAGACAAAGAGTTTGGGGTGTTCCACTTCCAATTTTTATCTCAAAAAAAGATAATAAAGTTTTAATAGACGACGATGTATTTGAGAACATTGCGAATATTTATGAAAAAGAAGGATCCGACTGTTGGTTTTCAGATAGCTTTCAGAGATTTTTAGGAAAAAAATATAAAGCTGAAGATTATGTTCAGTCAAAGGATATTGTAGAGGTTTGGTTTGATAGTGGATCGACGCATTCTTTTGTATTAGAAAAAAGGGAAGATTTAAAATGGCCTGCATCAATGTATTTAGAAGGGTCTGACCAACACAGGGGATGGTTCCATTCCTCTCTTTTAGAATCTTGTGGAACAAGAGGCAAAGCACCTTTTGAGTCAATTTTATCGCATGGATTTGTTGTAGATGGCAAGGGTCTCAAAATGTCAAAATCTCTTGGAAATGTAATTGCACCTGAAGAAATTTTAAAAAAATATGGAGCAGATATTTTAAGAGTTTGGGTTGCAGCCTCGAACTATGCTGAAGATCTTAGGATTGATTATTCAATATTAGAGCAGCATGCAGAAGCTTATAGAAAAATAAGAAATACTTTTAGATATATATTGGGAAATCTAAATGACAAATTTTCAGAGCAAAATTTTGATAAAATTGAAGTAAAAAAATTCCCAGAATTAGAACAATATATGCTTCACAAGATATCTACCTTAAATGAGAGTTTTCATAAAAACTTTGATAATTATACGTTTCATAATTTGTACAAAGAATTATTAAATTTTTGTACTGTAGATCTTTCTGCATTTTATTTTGATATTAGAAAAGATACTCTTTATTGTGATAATCAAAATTCAGAAAAGAGAAAAAGTTGTATCATAATATTGAATGTACTTTTGGATTGTTTGCTGAAATGGTTTGCTCCAATCCTCTCATTTACAACTGAAGAAATTTATTCACTAGTAAATAAAACTGACAAAGATAGCATTCATCTAAAAAAATTTGTAAAAACTCCTGAAAATTGGAAAAATAAAAATTTAAATGAAAAATGGGACAAATTAAAAAAAATTAGAGACATCGCGTATATTAGTATTGAAAGCAAAAGAACTGAAAAATTAATTGGATCAAGTTTAGAGTCAAATATTAAAATTAGACTTAGTGAAAATTTATATAATATTGCAAATAATTTCGATTTTGCTGAACTGTGTATCACTTCTGCAGCTGAAGTTTCACTTGATGACAGTTTAGAAGAAGGAATACATGTAGAGACTTTAAAAGCAGAGGGCAACAAATGTAATGTTTGTTGGAAAATTAGTAAAAGTAAATGCAAGAGACATGGATAACTTTTTAAAAAAATAATATGATTAAAAAAAAATTTATTTTAAATTTTTTGATAATTTTTCTAATTTTTTTTTTAGATAGAATTTCGAAACTTTATATTTTAAATATAGCTGAAACTGTGGACAATGTAGATATTACTATAAATTCTTTTTTAAATATAATACTAGTTTGGAATTCTGGGATAGGATTTGGACTATTTCAAATGGACCAAGCTTCAATATATAATTTTATTACAATATTGATAATATTTGTTAACTTAATCATAATTTATTTATTATTTAAAGCAGAAGGCTTTCACAAAATTTTGTTTTCTTTGATTCTAGGAGGTTCTTTTGGAAATTTATATGATAGACTTTATTATTCCGCAGTACCTGATTTTATTGACTTAAATTACAACGGTTATCACTGGTTTGTTTTTAATGTTGCTGATATATTTATTACTATAGGAATATTTGCTTTAATACTAACTGAATTGCTAAAAAAAAAAGATGAGAAATAAATACTTATTATTATTATTATTTACCTTATTCTTGTGTAATTCTTGTTCAGATTTAACGGGCAAAAATTTAAGAAAAACAGATGTATTTCTAATAGAAAAGAAAAATCCACTTGTAATGCCCCCAGACATTGATGACTTACCTATGCCAAGCGAAAAAAGCCAGATTGAGACTGAGGATAATAACTTTAAGAAAACTCTAAAATCTAAAAAAACTAAAAATAAAAAAATAGAGTCAGTCACATCAAATTCAATTGAGCAGTCTATATTAAATAAAATTGATTAATAATGGATAAAAAATTAGTTTTCAAAAATTTCAATAATGTTTTGAAAATAAAAGAAAAAAATAAATTAATTAAATATTTAAAAAAAATTAATAATTTAGAATGGCCTAAATTTATTAAAAGTTTTAAAGATAGTTACAATTATAATTATGATAAAAATATATTAAAAAAATACAAAACTATTAAAAATATAAATATTATTGGGATGGGCGGTTCAAGCCTAGGTACCAAAGCAATTTATAATTTTCTAATCAATAAAATTAAAAAAAAAGTATCCTTTTATGAAAATTTAAATTTAAAAAAAAAAAATTTATCTAGATCCCTTAATATAATTATATCCAAATCAGGCAATACACTTGAAACAATTATAAATTCTAATTCTTTATTAAATAATAAAAATAAAAATATTTTTATTATTGAAAATAATAATAGTTATTTAAAAAAACTCGCACAAAAACTTAAATCTGAAATAATTGAGCATAAAGACTTTATAGGGGGTAGATTTTCTGTTTTGTCTGAAGTTGGAATGCTGCCATCAGAGCTAATGGGATTAAATCCAAAAAAATTTAAGCAATATAATAATTTAATTATTAATAAAAAATTTTTAAATGAATTAATATGTAATACTTTATGTACCTACCAATTTATTAAACAAAAAAAAATGAACTCAGTTATCTTAAATTACGATCCAAATTCAGAAGATTTTTTAAAATGGTATCAGCAACTTATTGCAGAAAGTTTAGGTAAAAAGTCTAAAGGAATTATGCCAATTATCTCAACAATGCCAAAAGATAATCATAGTTTACTTCAACTGTATCTAAGTGGTTTTAAATCAAACTTTTATACTTTTTTTACAGTAGAGGAAAACAAAAGCCTTAAATTAAATTCAAAATATTTATTTGAGGAACTCAGTTTTCTTAAGGAAAAAAATACTTATGATATCTTAAATGCTCAAAGAATAGCTACAGAAAATTTATTTAGTTTAAAAAAAATTCCTTTTAGAACATTTTATTTAAAAGAAAGAAGTGAAGAAAATTTGGGTAAATTATTTTGTTTCTTCACATTAGAGGTTATTTTGTTGTCCCATTTACTAAAAGTAAATCCATTGGATCAGCCCGAGGTAGAATTGGTTAAAAAGGGAACATTTAAGATTCTGAAAAATCTATAAATCCAAAGATTATCTTTGAAGAACCATAAGTTTCCTCTCTCATAATTTTAAATTTTTTTATAAATTCATCTTTAGTATTTCTATGTCGATGAATTAATATTAAAGTTTTTTTACTCAAAATTTTTTGATCTGTTAAGCATTCAAGTAAAAAATTAACTTTATTGTCTTTAAATGGTGGATCAATAAAAATTAAGTTAAATTTATAATCAAGATTTATAAAAGTTTTTTTTTGGTAAACATTTTTTTTGTTAACTTCACTTTTTTCATTAAATGATAAATTACTTATATTTTTATAAAGTAGTTTTAGAGTAGGTTGAAAATTTTCAAAGAATACAACTTTTTTTGCGCCTCGAGAAAGTGCCTCCAGGCCAAACGAACCTACCCCAGAAAATAAATCAAGAACTATAGTTTTTTCAATCTTAATATTTAGCAAATTCGAATGATGAATAATGTTAAAAATTGCCCCTCTAACCATATCCTTTAATGGTCTAGTTTTCTTATTTAATGGAATTAGTAACTTTTTACCTTTGGCTTTTCCTGAAATTATTCTCATTGATTATCAACGACTTTATAACCTATATCATTCCTATAATGTCCATATTTCCAATTTAAATTTTTTATCGATTTTAGAGCAGACTTTCTAGCAATTAGTAAATTGTTGTCTAATGATACAAAGTTTAAAACTCTACCTCCTCTAGAATAAAATTTATTTCCTTCAATATATGTGCCAGCATGAAATACATAACTATTGTAATCTACTGTAAATTTTTCTAAATTTTCTATTAATATATCTTTTTTAAAATTTTCAGGATAACCTTTTGAAGTTAATACAATACAAATACTTTTTTCAGTTTTCCAAATTAAATCAATTTTATTAAGAGTTCCATCAACGCAGCTCTGTAATACTTCAACAAAATCATTTTTCAATAAAGGTAAAATAGTTTGGCATTCTGGATCACCCATTCTGACATTATATTCAATTAAGTATGGCTCATTATTTTTAATCATTAAACCAGCATATAAAAAACCTGTATAATTACCTTTCTTTTGTTTGAGAAAATCTAAAGTTGGAATTATAATTTTATTAATTATTTTTTCCTGGAGCTTGTTATTAATTAATCTTGATGGACAATAAGCACCCATGCCCCCTGTATTTTTTCCCTTATCTCCTTCAAAGATCCTTTTATGATCTTGCGCGGTGTTAAAGATTTTAAAAGTTGCGTTGTCGTATAATATAAAAAAACTCATTTCCTCTCCTGACAAAAATTCTTCAACCAATATTTCATTAGCCTTTCCAAATTTGCCATCAAAGATTTCTTCCACACCTTTTTTTGCTTCTTTGTAATTTTCGCAAATATAAACACCTTTTCCTGCCGCTAATCCATCTGCCTTAACTACTAAAGGATATCTTTTATTTTCCAGATACTCTAGACATGAAATTGAGTCTTTAAAAATTTTAAAATTTGCTGTTGGGATTTTTTTTAAATCACATATCTTCTTAGTAAAAATTTTTGAACCTTCTAACTGAGAGCAAAACTTGTCAGGACCAAAAACTTTTAATTTATGTTTTTTAAGAAAATCTACTATACCATTTACCAGTGGCTCTTCAGGACCAACTATTGTGAGGTCAACGTTTTCTTTAATTAAAAAAGATTTAATTTCTTTAAAATTTTTCAAATCCAGCATTACATTTTCTGCGATGGTATGTGTACCTCCATTACCAGGTATACAAAATATTTTTTTTGCTTTTTTGGATTCGTAGACCTTTTGACAAATTGCATGCTCTCTTCCTCCACTACCAATTATTGCAATTTTCATATATACTTATTTATATAATGGTAAATAAAATAGCTATATTAAAATATTTAGATAATTCATTTGAAGTAATTGAAAATGGTTCACATGTAATATGTGCTGTTTCAGGAAAAAAAATACCATTAGATAAACTAAATTATTGGAATGTGGATCTTCAAGAAGCTTATTTCTCTTACGTAGAAGCTAACTTAAAAAGATACAAGAATAAGTAGTTTATTTCCACCTATTGTGTGTCAAAATCCACTGATATGGATTTTTTAAAATCATTTTTTCTAAAACCTCATTGAGCTCTGAGGTAATTTCCTCCAGAGTCATTGAATTACCAAATTTTAAAGGTTTTTCTATTGTTAATTTAAATTTTATTTTATCGTATCTTTCAATATGAACGGGGACAATCTCATAATCAAATTTTTTAATTATTTGGGCTGGTATTGTTGTTGTAAAAGCAGGCTTACCAAAAAGGTTGCACCGCAAACCTTCGCTTACCCTTTGATCAATCATTAAAGCAATAGAATAATTTTTTTTTATGAATTTAATGAGTTCCCTTGAACCACTTTTACCTTTTTTAATTTGATTTTTACAAATATACTTTAGTCTAATATTTTCCATTTTTTTATTTAAAAAAATATTATTCAAAGGTCTGTATATTGCCGCAAGATTTATTCCCGAAGCTTCAAGAAACATTGCCATGAGTTCAAAGTTATTAAAATGTCCAGAAATAAATACTACTTTTTTATTTCTTGTTTTTATATCTTCCAATATATGGTTACCAATAACATCAACATATTTTTCTAAATAACCCCCTCTAAAATGTTTTAAATAAACATAATCAGATAATATTCTTCCGTAATTTGAAAAAACATTTTTTATTATCTCGTTCGAATTTTTTATTTCTAAATTATTATATTCATTAATGATTGAAATATTTTTTAAAATTATTTTGTCGGATCTAATATATTTACCTAACACTCTTCCAATAATCGATCCAAAGTTTGATGCATTCTTATAACCTATTAATTTGAATATTAGTAATAAGAATAAAATAATTATTGACTGTAAAAAATATTTTATAAATTTCATAGGCTATCTAATAGGAATTTCTTAAAATTATTAGGTTTATCAATTTTCAACATAACTTCAGCACAAATTATTTTAAATTTATTTATATTTTTTAGTTTTATATAGTCTTTTTCTGTAGTTACTATTTTCAAGTTTTTCTTAGAAGACAATTCTTTAATTAATTTAATATCATTTAGACTATAATTATAATGGTCTGGAAAAATCATTTTGTGTTTAACTTTAATACTATTTTCTCTTAGAAGATCAAAAAAAGATTCTGGGGTACCTAAGCCACAAAAAGCGAGATAATTTGATTTTTTATTAAAATTATTTTTATTTTTTAAGACATATTTGCCTCTAAAAATTTTAATACTTTTTTTATAATTCTTAATTTTTTTTTCTAAATTGTAATTTTTTTTTCCATTTATAAAAACAGCGCTATAGTTGTTCAAACTACTCATACTCTCTCTTAATGGCCCTGCAGGTAACAACTTTCCATTACCTATTGCGCTAAAGCTATTGAAACAGACAATTGAAATTTTATATTTAATACTTTTATCTTGCAATCCGTCGTCAAAGATCGCAATACTATTTTTTGATCTTTCAATTTTACGAAGACCTTCAATTCTTCGTTTTGGCAAAATTAATCTAGTTTTATTTCCTAGAATTTTTTGCTCGTCAATTTGATTTTTATAGTATTTTTTAATTACAAAGGTTTTAAATTTTTTTTTTAAAATTTCATTAACTTTGATTACCAAAGATGTTTTTCCTGTGCCACCTAAATAAATATTGCCAATGCATATAGATTTTGTTTGTGAATTGTAACTTTTTTTATTATTTTTAAAAAGTATAATTAAATTAGTAATGAAAGTAAGCGGCCACAATAAATATACGATTAAATTATTTGTCTTCCAAAAATTTGGTTTTATAAATTTCACTTTAAATAAGATTAGCTAATTTAGAATACGTAGAATTTAATACTTTTTCTCCATATTGTATTATTTTTTTATTATCAAAAGATTTGTTTTTTATATTATATTTCCTTCTAATAATATTGATTCCAGCATCATAGCTTTTAAATTTTTCTGAAATACCCATAAATTCTAATTTTTTGTATATTTCTTTAAAATTGGCAATATGTGGTCCGTGTATAATTTTGCATCCAGCTCTAGCGGGTTCTAAAGGGTTTTGACCTCCATGATTTATTAAAGATCCACCCATAAAAACTAAATTCGAAATTTTATAAAATTTATTTGCCTCTCCATACGTATCTACAATATAAACATCCAAATCCCTTTTGACTTTAAACTTATTACTATGCAAGTGAGCATTTAGAGAAAACTTTTCCAATTCATTTTTAATCTCCAATGCTCTTTCTACATGTCTTGGAATAATTATAGAAACAAAATTTTTAAACTTTTTTTTTAAAAAATAAAGATGATTTTTAATTATAAAATTTTCCTCATTAAAGTGTGTACTTGCTCCAGTAATTAAAATTTTTTTACTTTTAAAAAAATTTTTTAGTTTTTTATCTAAAAGTCCGGACTCTATTTTACTACTAGATGAAAATTTTAAGTTACCTAAAAAAATAATATTTTTTGCACCTAATGTAGAAAGTCTACTTTTAGTTTCATTATTTTGTGCAAGACATATATCAAATTTTTTAAAAATTTCTGAGGAAAAATTTTTAATTTTTTTCCATCTATTATAAGATCTTAAAGTCATTCTACCGTTTATCAAAACTAATTTTATTTTACGATTATGAATATTGAGGATTAAGTTTGGCCAAATCTCAGACTCACAAAGAAAAAAAATTGATGGTTTCCAATATTCTAAAAAATTATTTAAAATTAAATTATTATCTATAGGAAAAAATTGATGATTCACTTTTTTAAAAAGTAATTTATTTATTATATAAGAGGAACTTAAAGTTGTTGTTGTTAATAGTATTTGTTTAATTTTTTTATTATTTTCAAATTTTTCTAATAATGGAATTATACTTATAAGCTCACCTACACTTGAACAATGAAACCATATAAGCCTGCCCTTACGTCTTTTAACTGAGTTAAAACCATACCTCTCTAAAAATCTTCTTTTATTCTCTTTTTTAATTATAATTCTGTAAATTATTATAAGTGGTGAGATTATCAAAAAAAAATAACTTAAAATTCTATAAAATATTAACATTAATCCTTTGTTAATTGTTTCTCATAAAAATTCTTATAGATCTTCGAACTTTGAAGTAGCTTATTATGATTTCCACTAGCTACCACTTCACCTCTATCAATTACATAGATTATATTTGAATTAACAATTGTTGAAAGTCGATGTGCAATAACTAACGTAGTTTTACCTGTAGTCAAAGTACTTATTGCTTTTTGAATTTTTGACTCAGTTTCCGAGTCTAAAGAAGAAGTAGCCTCATCTAACAGTATGATCTTACTTTTTTTAAGCATTGCTCTAGCAATTGATAATCTTTGTTTTTCTCCGCCTGATAATCTAATTCCATTTTCTCCAATAACTGTGTCATAACCATTAGGCATTTTATTAATAAATTCGTCACAATAAGATAATTTTGATGCTTGCATAATTTCTTCATTTGAAGCCTCTAGGTTAGAATATTTTATATTATTTTTAATTGTATCGTCAAAAAGAGAGGTATCCTGGCTCACAAGAGAGATATTTTCTCTAACCGATGAAAAAGAAAATTCATCTATTTCCTGGTCATCAATTTTGATTTTACCTTTATTAGGTTCGTAAAATCTAGGAATCAAATTCATAATAGTTGTTTTTCCAGCTCCACTATGACCAACAAGAGCTGTAAATTTTCCCCCCTCTATCTTTAAATTTATTTTATTTAAAATATTCTGTTCTTTGTTGGCGTATTTAAAAGAAATATCCTTAAATTCAATAGAGCCAGTTGATATAATTAATTCTTTTCCAAAATTTTTATCTTTAAGTTCAGCATCAATTATTGGGAGAATTCTTTTAGCTGCTGATATGCCTTGTTGTATTCCAATATTCAAAGTAGCAAGAGATCTTACAGGCTGATATGCAAGCATCATTGCTGCTAAAAAAGAGAAAAAGTTATTTATGCTCAACTGTTCTTTCATAACTAAGGTGCCAGCAAAATAAATTAATCCACCAATCATTAACCCTGTCAAAGTTTCCATAATTGGCGCTGTTCTAATCATTACTTTTGCAATTTTTACAGTACGATTTTTAAATTCTTCAAAATAATTTTCAGCTCTATTGTTTTCGAATTTTTCTCTCTGAAAAATTTTAATAATTTTATGATTTTTAAAAATTTCTAAAAGAAAAGTCGTCACATTTCCGTAGGTTTCCATTGTTTGTGTTGATATTTTACCCATTCTTTTTCCCAATGACTTTGCAGCAATTGAAGCTAATGGTATCATGATTAATGCAAATAAAGCTAACTTCCAATTTTGGTAAAACATTACTGACAACAATCCTAGTAAGGTAAGTGTATCTTTAGTCATCAAAAGAATCGTATCAGTTACTAATGTTTCAATCATTGAAACATCTGTTGTTAAATGAGCTGTATATTTACCTGAGTGCTTTTTATCCATAGTTTCAAGATCGGATGATATAATTGATTTAAAAAGTTGTTTTTGAATTATTTTTCTAATCTCTGCTCCAACAGAAATTAGAATAGATCTTGCTATATATAGAGAAAAACCTTTTGTGGAAAATGCTATGATTATTGCTATTGGAATAAACATCATCAAAGCTTTATTTTTTTCAATAAAAATTTTTTCTATTGCTGGATCAAGGAGATAAGCGATCGCAGATGTGCTGCCAGCTACTAATAATGAAAATAGAATCGATAAAAAGATCTTACCTAAAAAATTTTTTGTATAATTTTTGTATAATCTTTTAATTATTTGAAAATTAGACATATTAAATTTTTCCAATCAGAATATTTATAAATACTAATAATCCAAATAAATTATTGCTTTTAAAGATACTTAAACATTTTTCCTTTTTCAATTTATCGAATCTATAGATTTGAAAAAATAGTAAATGTAAAATAACTATTAATGCACCAATATAAAAAAAATTATTAAATTGTAACATTTTACCCATAATTAAAATACAAATAATAAATATCAGATAGCAGACAGATAAAAAATTTTTTGGATTATCCTTAAATTTTATTGATGTTGATTTTACTCCTATAATTTCATCATCCTTAATATCTTGAAATCCATATATAGTGTCGTAACCGAGTGTCCAAAATATGGCTCCTAAATAAAAAATTAAAGGAGCAA
>MDTD01167199.1_pt1 | contig 10490 bp, 11 predicted proteins | sample 811221 | NCBI WGS metagenome assembly MDTD01 (sample SAMN05326646, study PRJNA326480) | marine metagenome | isolation source: seawater | place: Pacific Ocean: South West | collected 2011
CGGACAACAAGATCCCGGCCAGGGGAATGATTCTACGAGGCGCGTTTTCCTGAAACCGTCTTGATTTCCACACGGATCACGGCGGTCCGGGCCAGGGCATCATCCGGAAATTCAAACGCCCGGGAAGAATATTGAGCCATGATACAGGCCAATGCGGAACGCTTTTGTTCCGGATCACTTAGCAATCCCGCCTGCCCCTCTCCGATAACCGACGTGTAGGAGGCCCCCCATTCACAGGCCTGGGCATGTTTGTTCAGCTTTTCCAGATGGTCAAACTCAAAACAGACCTTTGCATTTTTCTTCAGAATCTCAAGCTTGCGGCCTTCCTGCGCGCAATGGAAGAATAGATAAGGCGGGGCATAGCCGAAATTCATGGGGACCACATAGGGCTGGTTACCGTCGGCAAGGCCCAGGCGGCAGACCCTGGCACCCCGGATAATATCATCAATCTCTTCCCGGTTTGTTATTTCTTTTTCCTGTCTTCGCATGCGATGGTCTCTTTTAATGTGTGAAATTCTGTCCGTGACATACCGCTGACCCCCGGCGGCCGTTCGGAAACGTCGTGGCAGTCTGACCCGCCGGTGATAATCAGCTTGCGTTCGGAGGCCCATTGGGCGAGCAGGGTCTGATGGGCATCCGAATGCCCGGGGTAATAGACCTCCAGCCCTTGAACACCGGCCTCTATAAACTCGGGCAACAGCCGTTCAACGGTTTCCACCGGCGGAAGCACCTCCTTATAGTGGCCTTCACCGGGAAAGGAGCCGGCGGCCGGATGTGCCAGTACCGCCACCACAGGTTCGTTGCGGACAAATGCCCCCACATCGGCAAGTTCGATGCCCGAAGGCAGGTAAGCCGGACTGTCGTTGCCGATGATCTTTGTTACGGTGTCCTTGTCGGTGATCCCCAGCCGTTCGTTCAGGGCCAGGGCGAAATGCCGCCGGGAGGCATTGTCGGAATAGACGGAAATATCTTCAAAGGCAAGATCACGTGCCAGTATGGGAGATGTTCCCTCAGGACCGAATATCTGGTTGATCTTTTCTATCCTGGCCTTGACCAATCCTTCGCCCCGGCCTCCGGCCAGCAGGGCCTCAAACCGGCGGCAAAAAGCCTCGTCCAGGACGCGTTCCGTTGAAAAATAGGCAAGAACATGGAGGGTACCGGTGAAAAACGGCCGTTTGAACCGTACGGAGATCTCCACACCCGGAACGATTTCCACCCCGGCAGCCTCTCCGGCTGCCATGGCCTTCCGGATACCCCCCAGGGTATCGTGATCCGTGATCCCCAGAGCCTGTATGCCCTTTTCCTTTGCCGCGGCCACCAGGGCCTCGGGTGCGAAATCCCCGTCAGATGCCGTGGTATGATTGTGTAAATCCGCAAAAATATCCCGGTTCATTACCAGATTTCCTTTCTTATCTATTATTCTTCTGCCATGGGCCTGATTTTATAGAGTTTCCAAGCAAAGGGTAAACCATGATTTTTTTTCTACCTTTATGTAAGATTCCATTTGATTTTTATTGATTAAATGTTAGAAGAAAACTCTATTATTAATCCATTTAAGACTAACTTTCAAATATTTAAATCGTGTGGATATAAAATATGGACGTATTGAACACCCTTGGAAAGATCGATACCGCAGACCAGGCCATTGATATCTTTAAACAGAAAATGGATGACGAACACCTGGGACGGATGGCCGGCATCAAGCACCCGGATATTCTGATCCGCATCGCAAATTCAATTGTGCTGTGCAACCCGGATTCGGTCTATATTAACACCGGCTCGGCCGAAGATAAGGCGTTTATCAGAAACCTAAGTCTGGAAAAAGGTGAAGAACGTTCCCTTTCCATGGAAAACCATACCATCCACTTTGACCTGGCGGATGAGCAGGGCAGAATCGTTGACCGGACCTTCTACATTGCCAATCCCGAAGATCATATTTCCTCTTTAGCCAACCGGATGGACCGCAAGGATGCCCTGGAAGATGTCCGGGCCAACCTCACGGACATCATGGTGGGCAAAATCATGATTGTGGGCTTTTACATGAGGGGCCCTGTGGGTTCCCCCGTGTCCAACCCGGCACTGGAGATCACCTCTTCCGCATACGTCTGCCACAGCGCGGAAATCCTTTACCGGAACGCCTACAAGGATTTCAACCGGGCTGTGGAGTCCCAGGGGTACTTTTTTACCAACCTCCACTCCGAAGGCCTGAACCGTACCCAGGACCTGCCCGACGCAAGGGTGTTCATGGACCGGGAGTACCAGACCACCTACTCCTACAAATGCACCTACGCCGGCAACACCCTGCTGCTGAAAAAAGGGAACCACCGGTTTGCCGTTGACAAAGCCGTGTACAAAAACCGGGGCAGGGAATTGTCCGAACACATGTTTATCACCGGTATCCACGGCCCCGGCGGCAGAACCACCTGGTGTGCGGGCGCCGCCCCTTCCGGATGCGGCAAGACCACCACAGCCATGGCCGGCAACGTCTTTGTGGGAGACGACCTGGCCCAGATGTGGATTGCCGACGACGGCAGCATCCGCTCGGTCAACCCTGAAAACGGTATCTTCGGCATTGTTGAGGATGTGAACCAGGAGGGGGATCCCCTGCTGATGAAAGTATTGCGCAAGCCGGGACACGAGGTGATCTGGTCCAACGTCCTGATTGACGAAAACGATGTCCCCCACTGGGTGGGCAGCCAGGAACCCGCCCCCAAAAAAGGGATCAACTTCCAGGGGGAATGGTTTGAAGGAAAAACCGACCACAAGGGCAAACCCGTTCCCCTGTCCCATCCCAACTCCAGATGCACCCTGGCGTCTGAAGCCCTGGACAACTACTCACCGGAAGCCGATAACCCGGCAGGTGTCCTCACTCGGGTATTTACCTACAGCGGCAGGGATGCGGATACCATGCCCCCGGTTTGGGTGGCCAAAACCTCGGATGCCGGCGTGGCCATCGGGGCCTGTATCGTTTCCGCCGCCACGGCCACCGAAGTGGGCGCCTCCGGTGTAAAACGCGCCCCCTGGGCCAACGCCCCCTTTATCCCCGGCGCTCTGGGAGATTACATGGATGCCCAGTTTAAATTCTTCGGCTGCCAGGATATCAAAGACGCGCATAAACCGGTTATGGCCGGTTTGAATTACTTTCTCACCGACCGCTCCAGGGGCGGGGACTCCGACCGGCTGCTGGGGGAGAAAAAAGATGTAAAAGTCTGGCTGGCATGGCTGGAACGCTTTGCCCACGGTGAAATGGAATTTTTATCCACCCCCATCGGCAACCTGCCCCAGTACGAAGATTTGAAGGCCCTGTTCAAGGACATCATCGACAAGGAATACCCCAAAGCACTGTACGACAAACAGTTCAGCCTCTACACGGATAAGATCATCCAGCGTATCGAACTCCAGGAAGCCGCTTATGCCAATGAAGAGAATATCCCACGGCAGCTGTTCGACATCCTGGCACAGCAGAAGGCGGAACTCATCGAACTCAAGGCATCACAGGGGGATGTTGTTCTGCCGGACTATTTCCATGGAAGCTAAACAGGTATCACGCGCGACACATTGACCATCACCGCCCGGAGGAATCCATTGTCATCCTCCGGGCGTTTTTTATTCCTTGGCCCCGTACTCAAGAATGCCGAGCAGTTCCACCACAAAAACCAGGGTCTGACCGGGAAGGATACGTTCCCCTGCCCCCTCATCCCCGTAGGCCAGATCTGCCGGGACATACAGCTCCCATTTGGCCCCCACCGGCATCCGGGTCAGCGCCTGGGTCCACCCGGCAATCACCCGGGAAACCTGGAACACCGCAGGCCGACCCCGCTTGAATGAAGAGTCAAATTCCGTTCCGTCGATGAAGGTGCCCCGGTAGTGGCATTCCACGGTATCCTCGGGTTTGGGTACGGGCCCATCCCCCTGCCGCAGCACTTTATACTGGAGACCCGAGGAAAGGGAAACCACCCCTTCTTTAAGCTTGTTGCCCTCCATAAACACGGCACCATCGGCCAGATTTTTGTCCCGGACCTTCCGGATCTTCTCGGTTTCAGCCTTACGGGCCAGCCGCTGATAGGACGCCAGAAGCTGCCGCATCTCTTCGGGTCCCAGTTTCGGATCCCCCTTACCGGCATCCCGGATGCCTTCCAGAAAGGCCTGGGTGTCCAGATCCACCTGGCCGCTGATATGCCGGAAAATGTCATAGCCCAGGGCATAGGACATCCGGTGTAGAAATTCATCCCCTGCCACAACCTCAATATCTTTTTGCCGGTCCGCCTTATCCGTTGGGCCTGTGGACGGCATATCTTCGGCCAGGGCAGTGGGACCTGACAACAGACCAAGCGCCAGCGCGCCCGTGATGATCAATCCTATTTTTTTCATAGTGCCTCCGGAGCGAATGGTTGAAAGAAAACCTATCAAAAACCGTTGGGATTCGCAATGACCTTTGGCAGCCAAAGGCCTTGCCCGGACACACCTGCCGTAAGGATAACCTTGTTTTTATTGATTATTTCGTGTTATCCAAGGTTAGCTTTGTTTTAGCAGGGCAGTAGCACCGGCGCTGTTTGGTTTCTTTCAGATTTCCCCCTGATTTTACTTGATTTTAGTTGCGGTTCTGAATATTATCGGTGTTTTCGAAATAAAACCAAAAAGGACGGCTATCCTAAAAGTATAGAGAACAGGAGGTAGGAATGGCAAAACTTGTACATCGTGAAGAAATGGCCCAAGGGACCATCATTCTTAACGAAATAGAAGCACCCCGTATCGCGAAAAAAGCCAAACCCGGCCAGTTTGTGATTCTCCAGGCTGATGAAACCGGAGAACGTATCCCGCTGACCATGGCAGACACCAACCCGGATAAGGGCACCATTACCATTATTTATATGGTCATCGGAAAATCCACAGCCCGGTTCAAAGACCTCAAGGTGGGCGACGACTACTATGCCCTGATCGGCCCCTTAGGCGCCCCCACCCACATCGAAAAGGTGGGCAAGGTGGTCTGTGTGGGCGGCGGCACCGGGATTGCCGTTCTCCATCCCATTACCCGCGCCCTCAAGGCCGCCGGTAACGAAGTCACCACCATCCTGGGTGCCAGAAGCTATGATCTGTTGATCATGGAAGAAAAGATGCGTGCCGCATCCACCAACTTCCACATCTGCACCGATGACGGTTCCGAAGGCCATCACGGATTTGTCACCGATGTGCTCAAGGACGTACTGGAAAAAGACGACATCGACATGGTCGTGGCCATCGGTCCCATTCCCATGATGAAGTTCTGCAGCCTCATTACCAAGGAAAAAGAGGTAAAAACCCTGGTCAGCCTCAACCCCATCATGGTTGACGGCACGGGCATGTGTGGCTGCTGCCGTGTTTCCGTGGGCGGCGACACCAAGTTTGCCTGCGTGGACGGCCCTGAATTCGACGGCCATAAGGTGGATTTTGACGAGCTGGCAAAACGCCTGGCATCCTATCTTGACGATGAGAAAGCTTCCATGGAAGCCTACGAGAACTGTAAAGCACAATAAGCTTAGAAACGCGTTCAGCGTTTGCATATATGGAGGAATAAATGGCTGAGAAAAAGGCAAAAAAAGCAAAAATAGAACGGGCCATCATGCCGGAACAGGAGCCGGATGTCAGACGGAGAAACTTTGAGGAAGTTCCCCATGGGCTGACCGATGATATGGCCATGACCGAGGCCACCAGATGCCTGCAGTGTAAAAAACCCCTTTGCGTGGAAGGCTGCCCTGTATCCGTTGATATCCCCGGCTTCATCAAACTCATTGCGGACAACAACTTTGCCGGTGCCGCTGAAAAACTCTGGGAAAAAAATGCCCTGCCCGCCGTCTGCGGCCGGGTTTGCCCCCAGGAAGAGCAGTGCGAGGGCAAATGTATCGTGGGTAAAAAAGGCAAACCCGTTGCCATCGGCTACCTGGAAAGATTTGCCGCGGATTATGCCCGGAACAATAAAGTGGGCGGGGTTCCCGAAATCCCTGAAAAAACAGGCAAGAAAGTGGCGGTTATCGGTTCCGGTCCCTCCGGCCTCACCGTTGCCGGAGACCTCCTGCTCAAGGGCCATGATGTCACCATCTTTGAAGCCTTCCACAAACCCGGCGGCGTATTGATCTACGGCATCCCCGAATTCCGCCTGCCCAAGGAAATCGTTGCCGCCGAAGTGGCCACACTGGAAAAGATGGGTGCCAAGATCGAATGCAACACCGTTGTGGGCGCATCTGTGACCATCGACGAACTTTTCGAAGAAGGCTACGACGCCGCCTATATCGGTGTTGGCGCAGGCCTGCCCCGCTTCATGAACCTGCCCGGAGAAAACCTCATCGGCATTTACTCTGCCAACGAGTACCTCACCCGGACCAACCTCATGAAGGGCTATCTCTTCCCTGAATACGACACCCCCATTGCCCGGGGTAAAAACGTGGTTGTCCTCGGCGCCGGCAACGTGGCCATGGACGCGGCCAGAACCGCCATGCGCCTGGGTGCCGAATCCGTAAAAGTCGTTTACCGCAGATCCCGCGATGAGATGCCGGCCAGGGATGAAGAGCTGCATCATGCCGAAGAGGAAAAAATCGAGTTCGTACTGCTCACCAACCCCACCCAGTTCTTCGGGGATGAAAACGGCCGGCTTACCGGTATGGAATGCCTGAAGATGGAACTGGGCGAACCCGACGCTTCCGGCCGCCGCCGTCCCGTCCCCATCGAAGGGTCCGAGTATAGAATGGACTGTGACCTAGTGGTGGTTTCCGTGGGCTCCAACGCCAACCCGCTGCTCACCTCCACCACCCCGGACATGGCCCTGAACAAGTGGGGCAACATCGTTGCCGACGAATCCAACGGCAAGACCACCAAGAAAGGTGTCTGGGCCGGCGGTGACATCGTTACCGGTGCGGCAACTGTTATCCTTGCCATGGGCGCCGGCCGTGCGGCTGCCGACTCCATGCATGACTACCTGACCTTAGGGTGGTAAACCACCCGGGTCAGTAGCAACCAGCCGGTCATAAAAAAGGCGACCCCACGGGAATATCCCATGGGGTCGCCTTTCATTTTTTTTGGCCGGTCTCACATGCGGGATCAGAATTCAATCCGCCTTGATGAACACCTTGTGATCCACCAGGGACAACGCCTGGATCCGGCCCTTGATAAATTTTTGCTCGCCGAAAATGGATACCAGACGGATACCGTCTTCATCGGGTTCCACCTTGTCCACTGCCTCCATGAGCAGGGTTTCACTGCCCTCTTCATTCATGAGATACGCATTTGCTTCACACATGGAATGCTCTCCTGATCTTTTACGTAAATTCTTTTGTGGTCATCATCTATAAAAAGGTCAGATGGGTGTCCAGCAGCTCATCCACCAGTTGGGGCAGAGGAAATCCGGTCACCCCGACGATGGAGATATTCTCCTGGGTCAGGGGCAGCAGCACCTTTCTGGCATCTGACCGGCAGACAGCTTCGGCCATCTCCAAAGTCACCTCCCCCATCATGGCATGGGGCATAATAATGCCCACCGGGCCTATTATCACATCTGCCCGCCGCACGGTCTGAACAATGGCATTGGTGCCCGAGGCACCTTTGTTGGCACGTGCCTTGAGCATCTGGGCCGTGGCGATGGCATTGGTACCCAGTGCAATCACCTCCACGGTTTCCTCAAACCGTTCCTTTAATTTTTTGATGACGGCCGAGCCGATACCTCCGCCCTGCCCGTCTATAATACAGATCTTTTTCATATCGTTTTCCAGGTCCCAACCTTTCTGGATCCGGGCCTCTTATAGCCCAAGCAGTTTGCTCACCTGTTCCCAAACCCTGTTTGCCACGGTTTCAGGGTCGGCATTCCCGTCAATGACAATGACGGTTTCCTGATCCTTTAACCGATCAAAGGCGTCAAAGTAATTGGCCCGGACCTCTTTCATGATATCGATTTTTTCGTAAATTTCAAGCTGCTCGCACCGGGCCTGTATCCGCTTCAGGCAGACATCCGGGTCCACATCGATGAACAGGGTGGCATCCGGCCTCAGGATATCGGCGTTCAGCCGGTTGGCCTCGATCACCCATTCCATGTCAATATACCGGGCATGGTAGGCGTAGGAAGAAAAATAGTATCGGTCGCAAACCACTATATTTCCCTTGTCCACCAGGGCCTTGACACCGGTATCGGGATGCACCAGATGGTCGGTCCGGTCCGCGGCAAACAAGGAGGCAATGGTTCTCTGGTCCACGGGCAGTTCCCCGGACAGCATTTGCCGGATCAGCTTACCGATGGGGCCGTCCGTGGGTTCACATGTGGGACAGACCGTCAGTCCGGACGCCTCGATCCGCCGGGCGATTTCCCTTGACTGGGTGGTCTTTCCGGACCCGTCAATGCCTTCAAAAACCAAAAATTTTCCAGACAAACCGGAGGTCACTTGCCTTCCTTTGCGCCCGTTGGGGCGGATTGTGATGATTCTTTTGGATGGGTCTCAAACAGGTACGACACCCGGCCGGCCGAGGCCAGCCAGGTGTCGTATTTTTTAACCTTTAGATTCTAACGGAGGGTTAAGAGCCTGTATGGCAGGCATTACAGCCCACAGGGCCGGCCGCCGGCAGATCTTTTTCATCCGCATGGGCCTTTTTCAACTCAACCTGTTTGAGGACTGCGTCACGCTGCTTTGTTGTTTCCCTGTGGCACCCGATGCAGGCATTGTGGTAGGCAGCCAGGTAATAAAGGACATTGTCCGGATCTTTGATATCTCTGGTGCCGGAGGGCTCGGTTTCGTCATGGCAGCCTTCGGTGCTGCAGCCGACAACTTCACTTTCACCGTCCCAGTCATGGTGGCAGTCCTGGCAGGCAAATCCGAAATGGGCGCCGTGGGGGAAATCCACAGCCCCCTTTTTGGCGTCTACGCCCTCAGGCGGTTCAATGGTCAGGTTGCCCAGGGGAATGGACAGGGCTTCACCGGAATTTTCCGGTTCGGAATGGGGTTTGGGATGGCATCCCTCACATTCGATGGGGCCGGTGGCAATCTCTTTGATGCCGGCAGCCTTCTGTTCCGCCACTTCATTTCTGTGACAATCGCGGCAGGTCTGGTGAAATGCCCCGGTCAGTGATTTGATCCGTTTTTCAGCCTTGGATTTGCTGCCGGGTTTGGCTGCCCAGAGATTTTCATGGCAACCGGCGGCGGCACAGGACTGTACCGGGCTTTCGCCGTCCCAGGTATGGTGGCAGTCTTTACATGAATAGGAAAAGTGGAGGGAATGGGGAAATAGAACCGGGGAGAGTGTCGGCTCCCGCTCGGATCCTTCAGGCGCCATCAGGGTTATTGTCCCCGTGGGCAATTCCAGGGTGTCCGGACCATCCTGGGCAAACACATCACTCATGGTAAAAATGACAACGAGGCAAGATACTGCAACGAAAAAACGTTTCATGGTCTATCTCCAATAAGGCTGTTATTCAGAATATACCTGCTGCGACGGTGGCGCGCCAATTTAAGCTTCCGGGCCGGTTCTGTCACATAGTCTTTCCCTCTTTCCTTAACGGACCCCACGCGCAGTGCTCCTGTGGGATTCGTCTTCATTTAAAAATGTTGCCCCTTGTATATTAATTGTTGCTTATAAAATCAATATGTAATCGCCCTTTTCGTGAAAAAAACCTTCAAGGGAAAGGCCCGGACACTCGCTGTCCAAGCTTGGCTTCAAAGCGATGCCGTCTTCAAAAAAAACAGATTCGCCAAAAACCAAAACAATGAGAAAAGGGGGCTGATAAAGCATATCAGTCCCCTTTTTCTAAGATGCACTTAATTTTAAGCGAAAAGTATCCTTTGCTGACCGCTTACTTTTTCTTTCTTGGGGTGCGTTTATAAACGCAGGCAAGCATATTTTCAACTTGCCAGGTTTTTGTCCCCTGCCCAATTTAAGTTCCGGACACCATCTTTGCACAGATATCTTTGGCCGCAGTCTCAGCCAGTGTCGCCGCAAAAAAGTCCATATTGGACTTGGGAATTTGAGCGTTTGTCATGGAAGACCAGTACCCCACTTCTTTGCCCACGCGGTACTTATAGGTCTCACCGATTTTGGTATCGTAGATTCTTACGGAGAGCCCCATATCATTTCGCCACCCTGAGGATGTATGGGTTTCCCTTACGGTCAAATGACCGAAAAGCACATAATCGACTCCCAGCGCCCTGCCGATGGCAGCACTTTGAGATGCCGTAAGGCCGGCGGCCTTGTCAAGATCAACCCCGGCAACCGCTTTCTTCACAAGGGCCTTGTCTGCAAACTTAAGCCGATTCTTCTCTGCCAGGCAGGTTTCGATATAGTTTGCAGCCACAGCGGCGGCTTCCGGTTCATAGGCGTTAACAATCGGCAGCATGGCAGCGGTGGGTCTTTCTCCTTCAATTTGCTTGAAAAACGAAGATCCCGCATTCGGGGTTACAGGGCAGGTGCAGCCGGTGAAGGCCAACAGTGCAATCATTGCCCCAGCCAGAACCAGGATCATGTGCTTAGTACGCATAGTA
>MDTD01194387.1_pt1 | contig 10490 bp, 11 predicted proteins | sample 811221 | NCBI WGS metagenome assembly MDTD01 (sample SAMN05326646, study PRJNA326480) | marine metagenome | isolation source: seawater | place: Pacific Ocean: South West | collected 2011
ATTTGCCACCGTGCTTTTTCACGTACTTCAATGCGTCTTGAAATGCGGGGTTAGTGAAGAAACTACCATCCTGTATTGTGTTTGAGATCAAAGTCAATTTCTGGGTGACTACCCGACCGGCTCCGATTGTGAGGTGCCCGACTTCGGAGTTGCCCATCAGACCCCTGGGAAGTCCTACCGCTTCTCCGGAAGCGTCCACTTGGGAACCGGCAAAATTCTTGAGAAGAAAGTCATAGTTCGGCGTCTTGGCCGCTAAAATCGCGTTGCCTTCTTTGTTATTGGAGATTCCCCAACCGTCTAAAATGACTAAAGTGACAGGATGCAAGCTCTCTCTCCTTGTTTAACTTTGGGAATGCAAGAGGATTGTAGCGCGTGCAAATAAACTGGCTCAAATAATGTTGAATTATTGCGAACATATGTATGATCGCCTCTTTCAGTGTACTAAGATCTGTTTGTCGTCCTGGGAAACCTCCTTGAAATGAGTTCCAGCTCAAAGTCGAGTTCAGATTCAAAGAGTCAGAACTCCAAAAATACAGAAAGCCAGTCTTCTCTGGATAGAAGCTGGATCGCTGAAGTTTCCCATGAACTGAGATTACCCATAGCCAATATAAAACTCCTGGTGGAGACGCTCCTGGACGGTGCTCTTGAAGATAAAGAGACCTTGATCCGCATGCTCAAACGCACAAGCAAAGAGGTCGATCGACTGGAGGGTCTTGTTAAGGACGTTCTCTCAATAGAACATGTAACCCACAACCAGCAGGAAGATCTTAAAAGAGAGCAGGTATATCTAATCGATAGCTCTGTCTATGCCATGGAGACAACCGCTGATCTGGCCAGTAAGAAAAGTATAAAAATCCGTTGCGATGTGGACGAAGAGTACAAAATTTACGCCAACAAAGAGCAACTAAATCAGGTGGTGCTCAACCTGGTCGAAAACGCGATCAAATATACCCCGGAAGGCGGGAACGTGCGAATCAACTCAGGTACGGAGCCTGGAACGTTGATGGTTTCCGACGATGGTATCGGAATAGATAAGAAAGAAATTCCAAAGATATTTAAGCGCTTTTACCGAGTAGACCGGACAAAGCTTAGAGGCAGTACAGGGCTTGGCCTGTCCATAGTCAAACATATCGTAGACCTGCACGGTGCTAAGATAACCGTTCAGTCTGAAAAAAAATCCGGGTCTACTTTCATCATCCAGTTCCCGGGAGGATAAAAATTGAAAGACCAGCAAAGAGTAATGATTGTAGACGACGATGAAACAATCATCGAAACCCTGACCTACAACCTGAAAAGGCTTGGTTTTGAAGTTACCTCCTTCAAAAGAAGCCTGGATGCCTTGAGCGGTCTGGAAAAAACGGCACCGGATCTGATAGTGATTGACTGGATGTTGCCTGATCTCGCCGGGCCGGAAGTGGTAAAGCTGATTCGAGAGCGCGGTATAGAGGTCCCGATCTTGATGCTCACCGGACGCTCATCCCCCAATGATGTGGCGGCAGGGCTTTCCGCCGGCGCCGACGACTACCTGGCGAAACCCTTCAGCAAAGTAGAATTCACCGCCCGGGTACAGGCCCTGCTCAGACGCTCCGGCAAATCAGATACTGTGACCGGTGCCCGGTTGCGAGTAGGAGATCTGCTCCTGGATGATGAAGCTAAGCGGGTTACGTTGAAAGAAAAGAAAATCGACCTTTCCCCAAAAGAATTCAAACTTCTGAAAACACTCATGAAGAACGCCGACAAAACCTTGTCGACGGATGTTCTTCTCAACAAAGTGTGGGGGTCGGATTACTCCGGCGATGTGAAAACAGTCGCTGTTCACATGCGCTGGCTGAGACAAAAATTGGAAGAAGATCCTAAAAAGCCGAAGCTTCTGGAAACAGTTCAAAGGTCCGGATATAGACTGAACAGTCCGGCAGGCATAATGACCGGATCTGAGCACGGAGAGTAGAAATTGAAAGAGAGTCTCACACTTTTAAAAGGTGATGTAATCGCCATGGGTCGAAAAGTCGATACCACAGTGGGCGAAATGACCAAACTCCTTAAAAAAGATCCTTCTGCTTCCATGAAATTTATTGAGAGCCAGGAAGAAGAGATCAATTCTGCCTGTCACGCCATCGAGGAGAAATGTCTGGATCTGCTTCTGGAAAAAGACGGCATGACGGCTAAAGAGATAAGGACTCTGGTCAGCATCACCATCATAATTTCAAAACTGGAACGGATTGCCGATCACGCGAACAGAGTTGGTCGGGTAGCTTACTGGGCCGGTGTGGAAGAGATTGATATTCCCCAGGAGTTGATAGAGATGGCCTCGGTGGTTCATCAGATGGCCAAAGATAACCTTATAGTCTTTCTCACCGACGCATCCGACAAAGCCAAAGAAATTTTGAAAAGGGACAACAGCGTGGACTACCTGCACGACAAGTTGTCTAAAGAACTGCTTACCGACCTGGGAGACCAGGACCGAGGCAAAGCCCAATTGCAGGCTCAGTTCTTGTTCTGCAATCGTTTTCTGGAGAGAATGGGAGACGCCTGTGTTTCCATCGCCAAACGGGTGTATTTCATAGCCACCGGAGAGAGATTGAAGGCAGACGCCCTGGATATCTCTAGCTAAAGGGGGCAAGAGAATGCCAGTAATTGTCCTCGCCGGCGATGAAGATTTCGAGCTGAAAAGAAAGCTTTCCAAACTAAAGACGTCTCTGGTGGACCCGGCCTGGGCCTCCTTCAATTTGCAAACAATTGACAGACCTTCGATAGTCGATATCTCCGACAGCGCTCTCACTGTCCCATTCGGCCAGGGCAATAAAGTTATCGTCTTCGACAACTGCGATCTTTTCACCAAGAAACGCGGTCAGGGAAAGGCGGCAAGTGAGCCGAAAGTGTCTTCCAGCAAAAGTAATAAACAGCTGGATCATCTTGATGATGTTCTGGGTTCGGTGGCAGAGAACACTTACTTGATCTTCGCCTGTCCTTTTAACTTTGACAAAAGCCTCAAGATATCAAAGGTGGTATCAAAGCACTGCAAGATAGAAGAATTTTCCCGGGTTAGGTTCTATGTAGGCTCCCACAATCCACAGCTCGAGACCTGGGTCCGCAAGGAGGCCCACAGGTATGGTGCAACCATAGACGATGACGCCATTACTTATTTGATGGATGGCACCGAGGCAAACCTGAGACAGATCGCCAACGAACTCGAGAAAGCATCGGTCTATATCTTGCCCGAAAAGCATATCACCCTGGCCGTGGTGGAAGAGATGAGCCCTTACCACTCCCACGTCTTTTCAATGCTCGACTACTGGCTAAAGGGACAATCCCACAGAGTGTTGGAAAGTGTAGAAGAGCTTCTCTCCAGACAACCGGCCATTCAGATTATGGCGACTCTTCAGACATTTCTTTCCCGCTGGATCGAGATGAAAGCCATTTGCGAAGAGGCCAATTCCAAACTCCCCTTTGCCCCGGGAATCAAAAAACGAGAACTCCCCCTGCCGGAACAGGTGAAGAAGGTCTCCTATGCCCTTAAGATGAAACCTTTCGTGGTGGAGAAGGACTTGAAGAGGCTCAGGAGCTGGAGCCTGGAGCGACTGGTAAAGAAAAAAGAGAAATTGACCAGACTGGAAACCAACGTCAAGACAGGCCAGATGCATGATCGTAACGCACTTGAGCTCTTCCTGCTAGACTAGAAGTATATAGAAATAAAGTAAACACCATAAGTACCAGAGGCCCGACGAAGATTCCGGGTCCCGAGGCATTAACCACGAGGTAGATGTATGCCCGACAGTAGATTTGTGCTCGAAGAGATGACCGTCAAAGACACCTGGCGGATTTTCAGAATGATAGCTGAGCTTGTGGAAGGATTCGATGATCTGTCAAAAATCGGTCCCGCTGTATCTATCTTCGGAACAGCCAGGTGTAAGGAAGGCGACAAAGAGTATCAAATGGCTAGAGACATAGCCAATAAGCTGGCCAGTGCCGGATTCGCAGTAATTACCGGAGGCGGTCCCGGTGTGATGGAAGGAGGAAACCGTGGCGCCATCGAAGCCGGTGGCACCTCCGTCGGTCTCAATATCCAGTTACCCTTTGAGCAAAGCGGCAATCCTTACCAGAACGTATCCGTAGATTTCCGTTACTTTTTTGTGCGAAAGTTGATGTTCGTTAAATACGCCCAGGCTTTTGTGATTTTGCCTGGTGGATTCGGCAGCCTGGACGAGCTTTTCGAAGCGGTCACTCTGATTCAGACAAACAAGATCAAACGATTTCCAATGTTTCTTGTCGACTCAGAATTTTGGAATCCGATGCTGAGCTGGCTGAGAACCCATGTGGTAACCCGGGGATTCATATCCGAAAGTGAGCTGGATCTCCTTCAAATAGTAGATGATCCCGATGAGCTGGTTGAGAAAATCTCCTGGTGCGAGAAGGAAAAATGTTATCTAAAACCGGAAGGGGTCTTGCTCCATCCGGAGAAGAAAAAATCAGAAGGGAACGGAAATCACTCTTAATTGCGGACCTAAAAATTGCTTGTTATTGATGGCTCCCAGGGAGAAGGCGGCGGTCAGATAGTAAGAACCTGCCTGTCCCTGTCTATGATCACAAAAACTCCCTTTCGCCTGGAAAAAATCCGCGCCGGCAGAGCGAAACCGGGACTCAAAAAGCAGCACCTGACGGCGATCGAAGCCGCCGCCACCCTCAGTTGCGCCCAGGTTGTGGGCAACCAACTCAATTCCAGAAGGCTAACTTTTGAACCAGGTGAAGCAGATGCGGAGCCGGGCAACTATTTTTTTGATATCGGCACTGCCGGTAGCACTACTCTCGTGCTTCAAACGATCCTCTACGAGTTATTGAATCAGAAGGGACAAAGCACTCTGAGATTGAAAGGCGGCACCCACAATCCATTCGCTCCAACTGCCGACTTCCTGATCTCGTCATTTATCCCGGCAGTCAATCTATTTGGACCCGAGATCAAAGTAACAGTTCCAAAGTACGGATTCTATCCAAGAGGAGGAGGAGAGCTGATTGTCGAAATCAAGCCCCGAAAAGGCCTCTCTCCGGTTCACTTCGAAAGAGATCGGCAAAATAAGCCCCTTGTACAAGCACGAATTCTACTTGCTCATCTACCGGAACATATTGCTGAAAGAGAAGCCCGGGTGCTCAAAGAAAAGTTAAGGAGTTCGATTGCCGTCGAGGTCATTCAAACCAAGAACAGCATGAGTCCGGGCAATTGCATCCACATCTATGCCGATGCCGGCATCACTGCGCAGTCAGAATCCGGTGAAAACATATCAAAAGCAATACCTCCGGTGGAATGTTTTGTCGGCCTTGGAAGAAAGGGATTAAGTGCCGAAGAGGTATCAGAGGAGACATCACGACAATGCCTCCGCTATCTAAATAGTGGTGCCGCCATAGGCGAGTATCTCGCCGACCAGTTGTTACTGCCTATGGCACTGGCTGGACGCGGCTCCTACACAACTTTCACCCCTTCGATGCATACGCGGACCAACATAGAAACCATTGAAAAGTTTCTGCCGGTTCGTTTCAAAACAGAAAAAATTGAAGATGACCTTCATCGGATTTCAGTAGAGCAAAATTAGACAGGCAGTAAAGAGCGAATAACTAATTGCTTGCCGATCCACTCAATAACAAACGACTTGACTTCTAAACCATGCTCAAGCCGCAAATAAACTCAAATACCGAATGAATCGCTTTACTACCAGGATTCTAAGAGCCGCTCTTCCTTTATAAAGGGATTAAAGAATCTGGTAAAAATCAATGATTTCACCAAAGACAAAATAAAATGTGTTGGTCTTAGAACGAAACAAGTCCGCCCCGGGAGGAATGGCTTTGAAAATTGCTGTATGTGTAAAGTCGGTACCGGACACAGAAACCAACATTAAAGTTGCCGATGACAAGTCCAATATAGCGCTCGACGGTGTGCGTTTTATTACCAGTCCCTATGATGAGTTCGCCATCGAAGAAGCATTAAAACTGAAAGAGAAGACCAGTGGAGAAACCACAGTATTCTCTATCGGCGGTGCAGAAGTAACGGATGTTCTCAGAGACAGCCTGGCGCGCGGAATTGACAAAGCAGTCCATATCAACGATCCCGAATTTGAATGGCTAGACCCCCTCTCCACAGGAGAAGTGCTTGCTGCCGCCATTAAAGATGGTGGCTTCGACATGATCTTCATGGGTCAGCAAGGTGTCGGCGGCGACAACAACCAGGTGCCCTCCATCCTGGCGGAATTGCTCGATATGCCCCAGGCAACAATGGTAGTGAACCTGGAAGTTGATGGTGACAAATTCAAGGCGGAAAGAGAGATAGAAGGCGCCCACGAATTCGTAGAAGGCTCATTGCCTTGCGTAATCAGCGCACAAAAAGGACTAAATGAACCTCGCTATCCCTCCATCAAAGGAGTAATGGCTGCCCGACGCAAACCGATTGAGACCAAAGACGCTGAAGCCCTTGGTCTCAAGGGTAAAGTCGGCGGAGAGGCACGAAAAATTGTCCTGAAAGAGATGAGACTGCCTCCGGAAAGACCCCAGGGAACGGTGCTGGATGGCGACGCTCCAACCCAGGCTAAAAAGCTGGTTGAGCTCCTTCGCCAGGAAGCCAAAGTTCTCTAGCCGATCTTCTGCCGGTCTAGCAACAATGTATTTTTCAATTCAAACACTTCTATTTCAGGAGCAAAATCATGTCCCAAGGAATTCTAGTTTTCATCGAAAACCGCAAGGGTAAGTTAAGAAGAGCAAGTTTCGAAGCCCTTTGCCTGGCACATAAACTGGCCAATGGTGAGCCGGTATCCTGCGCGATTATCGGAAAAGATCCCGCCGCCTTAACAGAGGAAGCCGCTAAGTATAAGCCAGCAAAAATCTACACCGTCGCCTCCGACGCTCTGGAAGAATATTCGACGGAAGGATACACCGCGGCTTTAACCGAAGTAATTAAGAAGGCTGACCCGAGGTTGGTACTGGCGGCTAACACATCCATGGCCAAAGACTTTCTGCCTCGTGCAGCGGCTCGTCTGGGTGCTCCCATGGTCACAGACGTAACCGAGTTCACGGAAGACAACCACCCGATCAAGCCGATGTACTCTGGTAAGAGCTATGGTGTGTTAGAGATAAAGAATCCGCTCGCCATTCTCACCCTCAGACCTAACATTTTCCAAGCCGATGAAGCCGATGATAGCCACAAGGCTGAAGTAGAGGTCGTTGAAGCAGACACCAGCAAGATAAGAGCGAAAGTAACTGAGACGCACAAAGCTGAAGGTCAAAAGATTGAACTTAGTGAAGCCTCCATCATCGTATCCGGTGGCAGAGGAATCAAGGGTCCGGAGAATTGGCAAGTCCTCCAGGAGCTTTGCGATTCAATGGGTGCAGCACTGGGAGCTTCCAGAGCCGTTGTGGACGCAGGCTGGATAGACCATCAACACCAGGTAGGTCAGACCGGCAAAACAGTCAGCCCTCAGCTTTACTTTGCCTGCGGAATATCAGGAGCAATTCAGCACCTGGCCGGAATGTCTTCCTCTAAGGTTATTGTCGCAATCAATAAAGATGCCGACGCGCCTATCTTTAAACATGCCACCTACGGACTGGTAGGAGACCTATTCGAGATAGTGCCTAAAATAACCGAAGAGATAAAGAGCCTGAACGGACACGGTTAGGTAACGGATCTATCCGAATAAGATAGGATTGGATGGACTAAACCAATCCACAAACAATTCATAGCATGGGCGGCGGCGAGCATTAATGAGACGCTTCCGCCTTGCTTTTTGTCTTACACAGAAAGAAAGAAAAGGAGAATCACCTTGGATCCAGAAAATCAAATTTCGTTCTCTGACTTTTTGAAAGTAGACATGAGGGTCGGCAGAATCGTGGCCGCGGAAGAGTTTCCCCGGGCGAGAAAACCGGCCTATAAGCTCACTATCGACTTTGGCGACCTGGGTCAAAAGCGCTCCAGCGCGCAGATTACAGACCTCTACAAAGCGGAAGATCTAATTGGGCGATATATCATCGCGGTGGTAAACTTTCCGCGAAAACAGATTGCGGACTTCATGTCGGAGGTTCTTGTCCTTGGAGCATCCGAAGAAGGAAGCTCGGAAATAGTACTATTAAAACCTGACAGAGAACTAAAACCCGGTTCGAAGATCAGCTAGACAGTGGCTTCTTCTCTATTGCCGAATTTCTTGTCCACATACTTCTCTACCATGTTTATAAAATCTCCGGTCATGCCGCTGCCCTCAAGGGTGGTGACATATTCGCCGTCGATATAGACTGGAGCCCGCGGCTCTTCGCCCGTGCCGGGCAGCGATATACCGATGTCGGCGTATTTAGATTCTCCCGGACCATTGACTATACAACCCATCACAGCCACTTTGAGGCTCTCAACCCCGGGGTACTTTTTGGCCCATTCAAGCTTACTTCTGGTCAGGTGCTCTTCAATATCCCTGGCCAGCTCTTGAAAAACCGTACTGGTTGTGCGTCCACAACCTGGACATGCTGTTACCTGGGGTAAAAATGAACGCAACCCGAGAGATTGAAGAATATGCTGACAGACGAGAACTTCTTCTACCCTTGAACCGCCAGGCTGGGGAGTCAAACTCACCCTGATAGTATCGCCTATTCCGTCCGAGAGAAGAATAGAAAGGGCAGCAGAGGAAGAGATTATCCCCTTTGTGCCCATGCCGGCTTCTGTTAGACCTAGATGCAGACTGTAGGGACAAGCTGCCGCCAATCTTCTATAGACTTCGATTAAATCCGGCACCTCTGAAACTTTTGCAGAAAGTATTATTTTCTCCCCGGGCAATCCGTAGTCTTCCGCTGCCCGAGCCGACATAACAGCACTCTCCACAATAGCCTCGATTAAGACTTCATGAGCCGTTTTGGGTGACTTCCGAGAAGCATTTTCATCCATCCTGCGACCGAGTAGATCTTGATCGAGAGATCCCCAGTTAACGCCGATTCGCACCGGTTTTTCATTTGCGATGGCCACATCGATCATCGCCTTGAAGTTCTCATCATGCCGATCACCGCGACCCACGTTACCAGGATTGATTCGATACTTTGATAATAGACGAGCACAGTCGGTATATTCGCGCAGCAATATATGACCGTTGTAGTGAAAGTCCCCCACCAGAGGAACAGAAACCCCGGATTTCTCAAGCTCCTTAACGATTCCAGGAACTGCCTGGGCTGCCTCTCTGGTATTTACGGTGATGCGAACAAGTTCGGATCCCGCTTCATAAAGCTCTTTGACCTGATTGGCTGTGGCAACAGGATCCTCGGTCGCGGTGTTGGTCATGGACTGCACAACTATAGGAGCATCGCCACCAACAGTAACACCACCTACTTTGACGGGTATTGACTTCCTTCGCTTAAAAACACTCATCGCTCTTCCTAATAAATATTGCCCAGAGATGCTGAGTTCACCACTATAAAACAGATCCGAACCAGTGTACATTAAGATTATGACCAGAGTTCCGGATGGTGCTCCCGAATACTATACCAATCATTTGCTTCCTGACCGCCCACAATAAGATGGTCCAAAAGAGACACTCCCAATATAACGCCGGCTTCAATAAGATTAGTAGTGGTGGATAAATCTTCCTGGCTGGGCTTCAAACGAGAGCCGGAAGGATGATTGTGACAAACAAGGATGGAATGGCTATTCGCCACAAACGCTGCCTTGAACACCTCCCGGGGATGTACCAGACTGGAAGAGAGGGTGCCGTGAGACACTTCATGTACTCCCGTGATCTCATTTTTTGCGTTTAGATGCAGAGCGATAAAGTGCTCTTCCGGAGCATAGAACAGAGGACCGATGAACTCCACCACATCCTCCGGAGCACTAATACTGACGGGAACAGGCTCGCGTGGCAAAGGTTTATTTTTGTTGACCTCGCGCACAAGCATCAACTTAATGGTTGGCAGCCCATAGCTGATTTTTGCCGCGAGCATATTGTCATCCATAGCCGTTACCTCCATGGAAACATGTGGGAGACCACCTGCTCATATAACGGAGACAGTGGCTCAAAAGTTCAATTTTCTAAGATCAAACTTTCTGGGTTTTCCATACTCCGGTCGAGTAACGCCAGAGAGCAAGTATACCCAGCAATATCGCAGCAAAACCTACTCCCAGCCAGCATCCCAGAGGACCATCGTTAAACTTCAGAGTGAGAAACCAGGCCAGGGGTAATCGGACCAGGACCAGACCAACGATGCTGGCCCACATAGGCCAATATGTGTATCCAGCACCCTGCATGGCACCGAAAAGAATCAGCCAAAGAGCGACAAAAGGCTGGCATAATCCCACCACCTGAAAATACTGGGTGGTATAAGCGATAACCACTGGATCTGAACTCATAAGCGAAGAAAACCGCTCAGCTCCCAGAAATAGAACAATTCCCACCACCAGGGTGAAAAGTCCTCCGACCATGGCCACCTGCCAACCAGCCTTCTCCGCGCGATCCGGTTTTTTGGCTCCAAGATTCTGCCCGACGATG
>MDTD01025760.1_pt1 | contig 10489 bp, 11 predicted proteins | sample 811221 | NCBI WGS metagenome assembly MDTD01 (sample SAMN05326646, study PRJNA326480) | marine metagenome | isolation source: seawater | place: Pacific Ocean: South West | collected 2011
CCCCTTTTCATGGACACTAATACTTTCCATGTTTATAAAGGCGGATTATAAATAATGAGAATAAACACCTGGTCCATATCATCTTTTTTAATATCAATAGTAGTAATAATTCCAATATTAACAATTTTTGCAAGTTTTTTCCAAGATACAACAAACTATTTCGATATACTTAAAGAAAGTTTTTTTCTTGAATATATATTTAATTCTTTAACACTTTTAATAGGCGTTATATTTTTAACTTTTATATTTGGAGTAGGTGCAGCATATCTTGTTTCATTTTATGACTTTCCTGGATCAAACTTTTTCAAATGGGCTTTAATATTATCATTTGCAGTACCTTCTTATATTTATGCTTATTCTTTATTTGCCTTTTTTGATAATTATGGCACAGCATTTTCAATTTTAAAATTTTTGTTTGGCGATGGTGAGTATAACAAACACATACCAAAATTTAGTGGTATGTTTGGTTTGATACTATCAATTTCTTTTTCTCTTTTTGCTTACGTATATATTCTTGTTAGATCTGCATTTTTGTATCAATCTCAAAATTCTATAGAATTGGGTAAAAATTTGGGTTTTTCAAAGTTTAAATGTTTTTATTCAATAATACTTCCAGGAGCGCGCCCTGCTATAGTCGCAGGCTTATCATTAGTAGCAATGGAAACATTAGCAGAATTTGGAGCTGTAGACTTTTTTTCTGTAAATACATTAACAACTGGTATTTATAACGCTTGGATAGCATTTGATGATTTAGCGTTTGCAAATAGAATATCTTTCTTTCTCCTTTTATTCATATTTATAATATTTTTAAGCGAAAATTTATCTAGAAAAAAAGCAAGATATCACATGGAAGTAAGGGGCGGATTTAAACAAAAAGAAAAATTCAAATTGTCAGGGTCAAAATCATTTTTAGCTTTTACATTTTGCTTTATTTTATTTTTTTTAAGTTTTATTTTTCCAGTAGGTCAAATGTTATATTGGACAATAAAATTTCCAGAAAATTGGACAGACATTAATTTAGTAAAACTGTTAATGAATACTTTATATTTAGTTTTTCTATCGAGTATCGTATTAATATTTTTTTCTTTAATATCAAATTATGGAAACAGAGTTTCACAAAAAAAATTTCTTAATATTTTATCTACTTTATCAATCTCAGGTTACGCAATACCAGGTGTAATACTTGCAATAGCATTTATAACATTTGTTGCATGGTTTGATGAAACAGTAATTAAAGCATATGGTTTTTTATCAATAAAAAAATTATTTATCGGATCTGTTCTAGGTTTAGTTATAGTTTATTTTATAAGATTTTATTCTTTGGCTTTTAATGGAATAAAATCAGGTTATGAAAAAATGAATATTGCTGTTGATGAGAGCGCATACCTTCTTGGATATTCAAAAACAAAAACATTTTTTAGTATTCATATTCCATACTTAAGAAATTCACTTTTATTTGTAATTATTTTAATTTCACTTGAGATTATAAGAGAATTGCCAATTGCACTAATATTGAGACCTTTTAATTTTGAGACATTTGCAACCACAGCATATATTTCTGCATCAGAAGATTTATTAGAGGCTGCAGCCGTTCCATCATTATGTTTAATTATAATCGCAAGTTTATTTATTTTACTTACTTCAAAATATATTTTAAGAGACAGAGATGAGTAAAAATTTTTTTGAAATTGAGAATGTTAATTTTAAAGTTGGAGGTAAAGTTAAGGTTAAAAATGTCTCTTTTAATATTGAAAAAAAAGGTGACATAGTTTGTCTATTAGGACCGTCTGGTGTTGGCAAAACTACAATTCTTAGGACAATTGCAGGACTTGAAAAAATTCAGTCAGGATCAATAAAACTTAAAGGTGATATTTTATCATCAGAAAAAAGTCATGTTGAACCAGAAGATAGAAATATATCTTTATCATTTCAAGAAAATAGTTTGTTCCCCCATTATACTGTTGAAAAAAATATTTATTTAGGCACTGAGTCAAAACGGTTAAATGATAAAAAGAAAATAAATCCAAAAAAAATTATTAAATTATTAAATATAGAAAAAATACTTAAAAAATTTCCTCATCAAATTAGTGCTGGAGAGGCACAAAGAGCTGCACTTGCTAGATCCTTGGTTACTCAACCAGATCTTTTGTTATTGGATGAACCCTTATCTAATGTTGATCAAAGTTTTAAGGAAGAAATTCAGGTACAATTAAAAAAAATTCTAAAAGACTTAAAAATTACAACTATTGTTGTTACACACGATTCTTATGAAGCTTTTTATTTAGGTAGCAAGTGTGGTTTAATTTTAGATGAAAAACTTAAACAATTTGATGATCCCTACAATGTTTATCATTTTCCTAACTCAATTGAAGTTGTCAATTTCCTGAACAGAGGAATACTTATTCCAGCAAAAGTTACTGGAAACAACTCATTAGAAAATGATGACCTTGGTTTAATAAAAGGAAATTTTATTAAACATTATCCTACCGGATCGAAAGTTAAATTATTACTTCAACCTGAGGATTTAGAACATGATGATGATAGTAATCTTAAATTGGAGGTTGTTGATAGAAAATTTAGAGGTACAAACTTCATTTATACACTAAAAACTGCTAGTAAATTATTAATTCCAGTTGCAGTACACACACATCATAAAGAGCAACATGAAGTAGACGATAAATTTGGTATCAAAAGACCAATTTATCTTGAGCATATTGTTTGTTTTTAATTTGGGTGATAAATATCTTATATGGGTAATAATATTGATAATAAGGATATTGTAATTACTTCAGCCTTCAGAACTCCTATAGGTTCTTTCCTTGGAAGTTTGTCTGATCATACAGCCGTACAATTAGGAACAGAAGTTATAAAAAAATGTATTGAACATTCTAGTCTCAAAAGTAATGAAGTTGATATGATTTATATGGGCCAAGTCCTTCAAACTGGCTCTGGCCAAAATCCAGCAAGACAATCATTAATAAACTCTGGGATTGACAATTCAAAAACTGCAACCACAATCAATCAAGTCTGTGGCTCTGGCTTAGCAGCAGTAGCTTTAGGTTTTAATTCTTTAAAATTAAATGATGCAGATATTATAATTGCAGGTGGACAAGAAAGTATGACAAATTCACCACATTACCAAATTTTAAGAAAAGGCGAAAAAAATGAAGAGTCAAAAATGAATGACTCAATGATTATAGATGGATTGGTAGACGTTTATAATAAATATCATATGGGCGTAACCGCAGAAAATGTTGCAGAGAAATACCAAATTACAAGGAAGCAGCAAGATGAATTCGCCGTAAATTCACAAAAGAAAGCTGCAGAAGCAATTAAAAATAATAAATTTAAAGATGAAATTGTGCCTATCAAAATAAAAGATGGAAAAATTTTTGATACAGACGAATATCCAAAAAAAGATACAACAAATGAAGTATTGGCCACTTTAAAAACAGTATTTAAAAAAAATGGCACAGTGACCGCAGGAAATGCTTCAGGACTAAATGATGGAGCAGCCGCCTTAACTTTGATGTCTTTAAAAACCGCACAAGATAAAAATTTAAAACCTTTAGCTAGAATTGTATCATGGGCTCAATGCGGTGTAGATCCATCTATAATGGGAACCGGCCCAATCCCAGCATCTAAGGAAGCACTAAAGAAAGCAGGGTGGAGTGAGGGTCAATTAGATTTAGTAGAAGCCAATGAAGCTTTTGCAGCTCAGGCAATTTCTGTGAACAAAGAACTAGGATTAAGTCCCGATAAAGTAAATGTAAACGGTGGAGCAATTGCACTAGGCCATCCAATCGGAGCATCAGGTGCAAGGGTTCTAGTTACCTTAATTCATGAAATGCAGAAAAGAAAATCCAAAAAGGGACTTGCAACGCTTTGTATCGGTGGAGGTATGGGTATTGCGATGTGTGTAGAAACACTATCTTAAAATTAAATTGTAAATGACATATATAGGTCTTGGTTTTATTACTGGGTTTAGTTTAATCTTGGCAATTGGAGCGCAAAATATTTTTGTAATTGAGCAAGGAATTAAGAAACAATTTGTATTTCTAGTTTGTTTAATTTGCGCTGTATCAGACATGCTTTTAATTTTTAGTGGAATTTTTTTATTTGAATATTTTCAAAATTTTTTTAATCAAAAAATTGAACTCATATTCAATTTGTTACTTTTGTTTTTTCTTTTATATTTTATTATTTCAAAATTTAACGAAAAAAACGAAGAAATTAATTTAAATATAACCACCGCAAAGATTTCTCTTAAAAATGTAGTTTTAAAAACACTTGGTTTTACTTTTTTTAATCCACATGTATATTCTGATACTGTATTTTTTTTAGGAAATTTTTCAAAAAATTTTTTATTAATAGATAAAATATATTTCGGCGTTGGAGCGTCTACAGCATCATTTGTCTTTTTTTACTTGTTGGGTTATGCCTCTAATTATTTTTCTAATTTTCTGAATAATAAAATGGCTTGGAAAATAATAAATTGGATAATAATATTAATTATGTCCTTAATTGTTTTTTATGTTTTATTAGAAATTTTGAAATGAGTTTTTATATATTTTTCTTTACTCATAAAGCAAAGACTGCATTATAATATTAATTAGAAAAACCATATTTTCTTAATCTTACATCCCCAGTTCTTGCGTGAGCTTCCATACCCTCGTACCTAGATATCCTAGCACATGCAGAGCCAACTTCTTTAGTAGATTCTTTGGTCATTCTTTGAAAGCTTAGAGTTTTGATAAATTTTCCAACGAACAAACCACCTGTATATTTACCCGCACCTTTAGTTGGCAATATATGATTTGTTCCAGAACATTTATCACCATAAGCAACAGTAGTTTCCTCACCAATAAATAAAGAACCATAATTTTTTAATCTTTCATGAAACCATTTTAAATTTTTTGTTTGGACTTCAAGATGTTCAGGAGCATACTCATCGCTAATAACCGCCATTTCTTCATCAGTGTCACATAGAACTACTTCACCATAATCTCTCCATGCAGCTTCTGAATTCTGCCTAGGAAGTTCCGGTAAATCAGCAATTAATTCTGGTACTCTTTGCATAACATAGTCAGCAATCTTTTTACTTGTTGTGAATAACCAAGCTGGAGAATTGTATCCATGTTCTGCTTGTCCGACTAGATCATATGCTACCATTTCAGGATCAGCGGTATCATCTGCGATAACAGCTATCTCTGTTGGTCCAGCAAATAAATCAATTCCAACTTTTCCAAATAAAATCCTTTTTGCTTCAGCTACAAACTGGTTTCCAGGTCCAACCAAGATATCAGCAGGTGCATTTCCAAAAAGACCATTCGTCATTGCCGCTATAGCTTGAACACCTCCCAAATTCATTATTACATCTGCTCCACACAAGTCAGCTGTATAAACAATTGATGGGTGAACACCAACCCCAGGTTTTGGTGAACTACAAACAAGAATATTTTTTACTCCAGCAACTTTTGCAGTTGTAACACTCATTACAGCAGAAGCTATATGTGCATATCTTCCTGCAGGGACATAACAACCAGCTGTATTAACAGGAATTAATTTTTGTCCAGCAAACAATCCATCTGATAGTTCTACTTCAAAATCTTGACCATAATTTTTTAGCTGAGCCTCTGCAAATTTCCTAACCCTTTCATGAGAAAACTGAATATCATCTTTAGTCTTTTGATCTAAACTTTTTTTTATTTCATCTATTTTTTCTTTAGATACAATCACTTCACCTTCGTATTTATCAAATTTTTTCGAAAGTTGTTTACATCCTTCCTCTTTTGTTTTTTCTATATCTTTTAAAATCTCTTCAACTATCTTTCTTGTTTTAGTATCATCTGTGGATGATGTTTTTGGAGATTTTTTTAAATACTGTATAGCCATAATTTTTACTAAGTTTTTTATATTATAATATTAAATTAAACAACTAGTCTAATGTAACTACAGCAGCGGCAATAGAGGCAAGCCTTGCTGGAGCATCATCTGATCGACTTGTTATGACTACTGGAACTTTTCCACCAATTACAACACCAGCTGCGCATGCACCCATAAAATATATCATCATTTTGACAAGCGAGTTCCCTGTTTCTACGTTTGGTACTAATAAAATATCTGCCTGCCCTGCAACTTGATTCTTTATTCCTTTTATTGCTGCGGATTTTTTGGAAATAGCATTATCAAAGGCTAATGGGCCAAAAACATCAGCATCAATATCTTCTTTTTTAGATAGCTCAGTTAATTCTTTAGCGTCAAGGGATGTTGGTACACTTTCAATAACTTCTTCAGTCGCTGAAAGAATTGCAACTTTTGGTCTATGTATTCCTATACGTTTTGCAAAATTTACTACATTTTTTAATATATGCATTTTAGTCTTTGCATTTGGTGCCACATTTAATGCACCATCCGTAATAATTAAAGGCTTATCATTTTTTTCTAAAGTCATATGCCAAACATGACTTAGACGAGTTTTATTTATTAATTTATGTTGTCTTTTTAAGACTTCTTTCATTAATACATCTGTATGAATATGACCTTTAATGATAATTTTAACTTTATCCTCAGATGCTAATTTTGCCGCAATCTCTGCTGTATTATTTTCTATAGGCTCATTAATAATTTCGTAGTTTGAAATATCCCAATTTAATTCATCTGCACATCTTTGAATTTCATTTTTGTTACCTATAAGAATCGGTTCTATAAGTTTTTCATTTACAGCATCTAAAGTTGCAAGCATTGGAAGAGGTTTTCCAGCGTTAACAATTGCAGCTTTTATACCTTTTTTACCACTTGCTTTTTCAAGGAGATTCAGAGGACAAATCACTTTTTTATCTGATAACATCGGATTTCTTATATTTGTTTTTCCCTTTTCTATAAAGGAAATTTAACAATTTTGTGATTTTGTGTTAATTAAGTTGTATGGAAATTGTTACAAAAATAGCGCCGATTGCACTAGCTTTAATTATGTTAGGTCTGGGAATGGGACTTACTACTCAAGATTTCACAAGAGTTATTAGAGCGCCCAGAGATTTTCTTGTTGGACTAATTTCTCAATTAATAATTTTACCTATAGTAGCTTTTATACTAATAAAATTTTTAGACACTAGCCCTGAAATTGCACTTGGCGTGATGATTATAGCAGCAGCACCTGGCGGAATTACTTCGAATATAATGACTAAATTTGCTAATGGTGATGTGGCATTATCAATTTCTCTTACAGCAATTATAAGCATTGTCAGTATAATAACAGTGCCATTAATTGTTTTTACATCTGCAGATATTTTAGGAATAAATTTTGCATCTGAAACTATAAGTATTACAGGAACAGCATTAAAGATGTCATTGGTTGTTGCGGTACCAGTATTAATTGGAATGATAATAAGAAAATTTGCCGATAATTTTATCGCGTCGAAATCATCCATAATTAATAAAATTACAGGATTTTTATTTTTAATAGTATTTATAGCGATTTGGATCGAAGAAAAAAATAATATTTTTAATTATTTAGCTCAAGCTGGATTAGTTGTTTTAAATTTAAATATAGTGATGATGGCGATAGCATACTTTTTAGCAAAAAAATTTGCTAGCGGCATTAAACAAGTGAAGTGTATATCTCTAGAATGTGGTCTTCAAAATGGAACACTTGCAGTCTTTGTAGCAACCGAACTATCTAATGAAATAATATACGTAATTCCAACTGCCGCATATGCTTTAATAATGTATATTACAGGTTTTATATTTATTTGGATTTTGCGTAGATCGACTTAAGAATTATTTGATTAAATACTTTTGAAGTAAAGTCACTGAATTCATTTAAGGCTAAGTTTTGTATACTATACATTTCATTTCTATATTTACCTTGATCACCAGGATGAATTAATTTATTTTTATCCATATATAAATGTTTATTAAGAATTAAAGATTTAAGCTTTCTGGTAACAGTAGGTCTAGGAATTCCAGTTATATCAGAAAGTGACATTGTATTTATTCCTTGCGTTTCTATTTTTTCTATATCTGCTCTCCAATTAGAAATATTAGTACCTTTATTTTTTATACCTATTCTCATCTTATTAGCTCTATGAAGCATTGGAATACACCATATTATAAACTTTTCAGTGTCGCTGTTAAAAAATCTTTTCCAATTAAATAACCATGTGAAAATAAATTTATAATAGTGGTACCATGTGTAAGTTAAATTTGATTTCATTGAATTTGTAATTGTTTCTTTTTCAATATCTTGAGTGATTAAACCATTTTTTTTACATATTTTATAAATTAAATAAAAAACATTTGTTAAATTCTTCATAGTGTTTATTGGTTCAACTAATTTAAATGCTTTTTTATCAATTATTAAATGTTTACCTTTTTTTTTAATAACTCCCGCATTCTCAAGTTCTGCCACCTTTCTTCTTGTGGTCTCTTTAGGAATTCCAAGAGCTTTTGCAATTTCTACAATATTAATTTTATCGATATCAATATGATCACTAGAGTAAAAATGATCATAGGTAACTTTTATAAAGTTCTCATAATAAAATGTTACATTTTTTCTAAAAAGGTAAACTAAAATAGTATATTTATCTGCATCATTGAATGCTTTGTAGGTTCCAGTGATCCACTCACCGAGAAATGACATATATTCAGGGGCAAAATTAAGATAATTGTCGGATATCAGTATTTTTAAGCCAGCTTTATCTACCCCGCTATTAATCTTTGGAATTTCACGCATTTTTTTACCTAACCCATTCTGGTCGATTGGATAATTTTGTCAACCCATTTTGAACATTGGGGTTCTTAACAATAGAACTAAATAATGATCTAATTTATTTTTACAAAAATGAGTACTGAGACTTTAAATAGAACATCTGTGGTTACTGAGGTTTATCCTCATAAAATTTCTGAAAAACAGGACTTGTCCCCAAAAAAAGTAAATATAGATGTTCTAAAGAAGAGAGTTTTTGAAGAAAAAAAAAGAGAGAGATTTCAGAATAGAGTGCTAATGGCTATGTTTTGTATTTCAATCGCAATTTTAGGGTACATCGTTGTTTAATAAAAAACATTATAAGCCGTTGAATATTTTATTTTTATCATTATCGATTGCTACTTTAACCTGGCTAGGTTCAGCTTTTATTTAATTGTAAAATTTCAGAATAAATATTTGAAGGAATGTTAATTTCTTTTTTAGACATTAATTTAAATCTTTCAGCTTTATTTTCTCCTGGATAATATATTTTTTTTACCCCTTTTATTTTTGGCAAATTTTTAATTCTTTTAATATTTTCTCTGATACGTTGAATATAATTTTTTACAAATAAATTTGGTTTAAATACGATGAACAAATGACCAATATTCTGTGGGCCAGAAAAATCATCAAACGGATCCTTAACTTTGCCAGCATGATTGCTGCCAGTTAAAACACCAGATAAGATATCGACCATCCATGCAAGTCCTGACCCTTTAAAAGTAGCAATTGGAAGTTGCAAACCCATTAATGCTTTTTTAGGATCGGTTGTTGGATTTCCATTTTTATCTAAAGCAACTCCTGGAGGAATTTTTCTCTGTAGTTTAGCTGCTCTTCTTATTTTTCCCCTATTGATCATTGAAATCGAAGAGTCTAAAACAAATGGTACTTTTGTTCCAGAAGGTGCAGCAAAACAAATTGGATTAGTTCCAAATAAACTTTTTTTTGCTCCGTAAGGAGCTATAGCTGGTGGCGCATTTGTAAAACAAAAAGCGACTAAACCTTTTTTAGCAGCTCTCTCCGCATAATATCCAGACAATCCAAAATGACCACTATTCTTTACTGCAACGAGACTAATTCCAGTTTTTTTTGCATTTTTAATTGCATGATCAATTCCTAAATTAGCACCAATAAATCCTACTGCATTATCTGCATCAATATTTGTAATAGATGATGAAATTTTTTTAATTTTAATTTTAGGTTTTGGATTAATGACTTTTTTTTTAATTCTATTACAATAAGAAGATATTCTAGCAAAACCATGAGAAGGGGCACCTACTAATTCCGCATTTATTAATGCATCAGCACAAATTTTTGAATGATTTTTTGAAAGTTTATGTTTTAAAAAAATGTCAATTATTAATTTTTTTGCAGCTTTAATTTTCACTTTTTAAAACCATCTAACCATTCCAATTATACCAGCCGAAGCGTAAAACAATTGAAGTAACAAAATACCCTTATGTTTACCAATGAATGCCCAAAGACCAATCAAAAATGCAGAAATTAATAAAAGTGTAAAACCTAGAAATTCTAAACCAATATTCATCGCTACTAATAATGAGTATATAATAGCTGTAATTACACCTGACCATTCTAATATTTTTTCTTTTTTCATTATCCTTTACCTCTCCACGGAATAGTTTTATCTATAATTTTTCTTAAAGTAACATCAAACAAAAGACCTAGCATTCCCATTATAAAAATAGTTATCCAAATTACTTCATACTGAAAATATTTTTTTGC
>MDTD01028349.1_pt1 | contig 10489 bp, 14 predicted proteins | sample 811221 | NCBI WGS metagenome assembly MDTD01 (sample SAMN05326646, study PRJNA326480) | marine metagenome | isolation source: seawater | place: Pacific Ocean: South West | collected 2011
ATCAAAAACCAGAGAAGTTCGTGAATAATGGAGCGTAAATGGAGCTTTTTGGTAGTCAGGCAGGGAAATCCTTCACGGAGGTCGTAGCGCACCTGACGACCAAAGACCGACCGCGTGCCCGTCCCAGTCCGGTCGGCACGCTCCTCTCCGTTTTCCAGCACATCGCGAAGAAGGTTCAGGTATTGGTGCACGACCCGGTTCTTAATCATTTATGAATCGAAAGACGCTAAAAAAATTCAAGTCGCACACACTTTGCAGATTCAAAAAGAACCCTATGCCTCCCCTGAGCCTGTTGAAATCAGGAATCCTCTCCACTGGGCTTTCTACGGAGTTCTTTTTTTTGTCCATGCTTTCGCTTGAGCCCGACATCCCGTTGCCTCTGGCGGCGGGATCTGCGTCGTTTCTGGCGGCGGATTTTTTCGATTCTCTGCTGCCTCTTGGACCGTCGTCCCTCTGCAATTTCCTCGATACGATCACAGATTTCCCGACGAGCGAGGAAGCGGTTCATCTCCCGGGAGCGCTGGGCTTGGCACTTGATTTCGATTCCACTTGGTTGGTGATGAAGGTAGACGCAGGAACTGGTCTTGTTGATTTTTTGTCCCCCGTGACCAGTGCCCCTGATAAATCGCTCGACGATGTCATCCTCTAGGATCCCAAGGCTGGCCATCCTTAGCTTCAGGGCCTCGCGTTTTTCTTGACCAATCATGAACTCGCCGATGATGGCGTCGCCTCACGGCAAGAAGCAATGTAGGCCGCTACCGATTTTCTGATCTCGCCAGCAACATCTGCATGGCTGATGGCAAAGGGAGGCACAAACCATGGGTATGATCCGATGACGTCAGAAGTTACCGCAATTTCTCCATCACAATTTCCCGCCCCGCACCCGATTCCGATGGTTGGAACAGAAGCCTGTTTCGTTATTCGCCGTGCAGATTCCTGAACGACGCTCTCAAGGACGATAGAGAAGCACCCGGCGTTCTCCAGAGCGGACGCTCCCTCGATGAGAATTGCGAGTTCGGCGGCAGATCTGCCTTTCCTCCGGTAGCCGCCTTCCTCCACGACTCTCTGTGGCAGCATTCCCACGTGACCGATGACCGGAATTCCTTCTTCAGTCAGAGCCTTTACTTTGCCTGCCTGTTCCACGCCACCTTCGAGTTTAACAGCCTCAGCCCCGGCCTCGATCAGGAGGTGAGCATTCCTGACGGTAGCGTAATCAGTATCATAGGAATGAATGGGCAAGTCTCCAACGAGTAGAGCCCGTTGGCAGCCCCTTGCGGCGGCGGCAACGTGATGGGTCATGTGCTCAATAGTGACATGGGTCGTATCGGGGAAACCCAGGACGACCATGCCCAGAGAGTCTCCGACGAGAATCAGGTCTACTCCTGACTCATCCAGAAGGCGGGCGGTGGGATAGTCCCAGGCAGTCAGGGCTGCGATGGGTGGACCTTCCGTCTTTCGCGCCCGTAGCGCGGCACACTTATCTGCAGCATCCACGTTTCTGTCATAGCACTGTCCTTGAGGGATGCTAGTCCCCGTGAGAAAAAGTTCTCGAAATTTTCGGCTTCAATGGCACGGCTCCTGTGAGATCCTTGATGGGAGCTGGCATCCGGGAATTCCAGCCGCTACCAATTCTCTTCAATGAGCGTAAGCTGGGCTTCGTCCCCGGGCAGGGATCTCAGGTGCTCGATAACCGAAACGGAATCCCCGGGCAAGGTCATGGAGGGCCGTATGTCGGACAGCGGTTGCATGACGAAGCGTCGCTGAGTCATACGGGGGTGAGGAATGAGAAGGTTGTCCGAGTCGGTAATGTATTCGCCCATGTAGAGAATATCGAGGTCGATGACTCTGGGAGAGTTCGGAGGACGACCGGGAATGCGTCCGAGCTCGACTTCGATAGCCTGAGTCTGCTCGAGGAGTCGTGCAGGAGTCCCGCTGTAGTTGATTTCGACGACCGTATTAAAAAAGTCGGGAGAGTTCGCCGGACAATTCACCGGGCAGCTGCGGTAAATTGGAGCCTGTATGCAAGTTGAATCCCCGGTTCTGAGTTTGCGGAGAAGATCGCGGGCAGCACAGATATTGGATATTCGATCGCCAAGGTTTGACCCCAGAGCGATTCCGGCGCGGACCATTCTTGAGGCGTCAGAGTCCATCAGAACGTTGTTTTACTCGGGGACCAGTCGGTGTTGAACGCGGAGAGGCTACCGGAGCCCCAGAACATCCTGCATGTCATAGAGGCCCGGACCCTTGCTCTTCAGCCAAAGGGCAGCCTGTAGTGCCCCGGAGGCAAAAGTCATGCGGCTTGAGGCTTTGTGCGTCAGTTCAACCCGCTCCCCATCAGCGGCGAATATCACGGTGTGATCACCCACAACGTCTCCACCCCGCAGGGTATGCATCCCGATCTGGTCTGAGGGACGCTCGCCGGTGATTCCGACTCGGCCATGTGAGACGTCTTCATCGTAGGAAGTTGAGGTTTCCTCGTTCAGGATCTCGAGGAGGCGTCGGGCAGTTCCTGATGGGGCGTCAATCTTGTGCCGGTGGTGCATTTCGGTCACCTCAATATCGAACTGATCATTACCAAGGATACGGGCCGCCCGTCGCGTGAGCCAGAAGAGAGTGTTTACTCCCACTGAGAAATTGGGAGCGCAAACGATCGGGATGCTCTGTGACGCATCGTTGATAGCCGCTTTCTCCTCATCGCTGTGTCCGGTTGTTCCAATTACTAGCGCTGTGCTATTGGCGAGTGCGCTGTCGATGAGGTGAGCTGTAAAGGAATGAATGGTGAAATCAATGACCACGTCTGCGCCGGCAAGCACTGAATTGAGGTCCTCGTCTGCATCGTGCGTCCCATGAATCGAGGCATCGGGATGTTTGTCCACGGCCTCGGCGACGGCGAGGCCCATTCGCCCCGAGCGACCAGTAATAACGATATTCATGAAAATGAGGGAAGGGCGTTCAGATGAGTTTATATCTGGTGAGGATCTCTCGCAGAATCTCATTTTTTTCGGTCGTTAGCCCGACGAGGGGAAGCCGAAATTCAGCAGTGCAGCGACCGCTGAGGGCGAGGGCGCTCTTGATGGGTACCGGGTTGGTATCGAGAGTCATTAAAACATTAAGGAGCGGATAGTAGTGTTTTTGAATTTCCAATGCTTCCGGAAATAAGCCGCTCAAGGCAGCCTTGACCTGTCGCGCGATGACATCAGGAATCAGGTTAGCTGCGACAGACACGACTCCGCGGGCTCCGACTGACATGAAGGGAACGGTGAGAGGGTCATCTCCGGAGAGGATGCTGAAGGACTCGGGAACCGCCTGCACGAGTTTGTTTACACGTTCGGATGAGCCACCAGCCTCCTTGATGCTGACGACGGTCTCGCAGTCTTCGGCCAACCGGGACACGGTTTCTACATCGATCTGAATCACGCTTCGGCCGGGCACCGAGTAAAGCATGAGCGGAAGAGAGGAAGCTTCCGCCACCATTTTGAAATGCTGGTAGAGTCCCTCCTGAGAAGGCTTGTTGTAGTATGGACACACCTGCAGGGATCCATCCGCGCCTGCGTTTTCTGCAGCTCTTGTGAGGTGAATTGCTTCACTCGTCGAATTGGCTCCAGTTCCGGCAATAACCTTGAGGCGGCCTCCTGAGAAACCGACGGCCTTTTTGATGATATCGATGTGCTCAGATTGGTTGACGGTGGGTGATTCCCCAGTGGTGCCCACTGGGACAATTCCATCAATTCCTGCAGTGACCTGCTGCTCGATGAGGGCCTCGAAGGCATCATAATCGACCTGGCCGTCTCGGAAGGGTGTAACAAGGGCCGTGTAGCTTCCTGCGAACATGGGAAGAGAGTAGTGGGGAGCGATGATCGCAGTGGCAAGGGCAAAAATACCGTGATCTAAAGGGAGATCTCTCCCTCGAAGACAAAGTCGGCCGGGCCTGTGAGCGTAACTTTGCGAAAGCCCGTGCCCTGGTTCCCCTCAAAATTGATCTCAAGCGTGTCGCCACCGAGAACGTTGACTTTTATTGGCGCAGGAATCCCCTTCAGCAGGTGATAAATAATGGAACAAGCTACCATGCCCGTGCCACAGGCCAGAGTCTCATCCTCGACCCCCCGTTCATAGGTTCGAATCGCAAGATGTCCCGGGCTGAGCTCTTCAACGAAGTTGGCATTTGTGCCTTTGGGGAAGTGACGGTGGTGGCGGATGGCTGAGCCCACCTTCCTGACATCAAAATTCGCGAGGTCGTGCACGAAGGACAGAGCATGTGGAACCCCTGTGTTCAGGCTATGAATCGGCCCGTCGAGTCCCTGAACGGAAATTCCGGAATTAAGCTCCAGATCAAAAGGATCCGACATCGTAACTTCAACGTCGTCCCCAATCATTCGGCTGCTAAGGTCGCCGGCCATAGTCTCAAAACTGAGGACATCTTGCCCGCCGGCTACCAGGCGGGAAGTGTAGCGACCGAAGCAGCGAGCCCCATTGCCGCACATTTCAGCTTCGCTGCCGTCGGCATTGTAGTAACGGAATCTAAAATCAGCATTACCCTCGGGAGGCTCCACCACGAGTAACCCATCCGCGCCAACGCCACGGTGCCGATTACAAAGCCGGGCGATCTGCTCGCTTTTGAGATGAATCGAGAGGTCTCGGTTGTCGATGACGACGAAGTCATTTCCGGCTCCGTTCATTTTGGTGAAGGAAAGACGCATGTTTCTGGCCTGGGTATGATTAGAGATTCGGTTGGATACCTGATACAGTGAAGCTTAGCTCTCTTTGACAGCCGTGATGAGTGGCTCGGCGAAGGCGCGAACCTTGTCGGCGACTTCGAGATCGTCACAGTGAATTTCCACCTGCTTCACGATTGCTGACCCGACCACAATGCCATCCGCAACAGAGGAGACAAGAGCGGCTTGGTCCGGGGTAGATATGCCAAATCCGACACAGATGGGGACATCTGTAAATTGTTTGATCGCCGCAACGTGGTCGCCGATCTGGGCTGAGGGCCCTCCATGAGAGCCCGTCACCCCTGTCCTCGAAAGTGCGTAAATGAAACCTTCCGCCATACCGGCGAGTAATTCGACACGATCCGGAGGGGTTGTGGGCGCAATCAGGCGAATCTGTTTTAAACCCGCTGAGTTGGCCATTTCGCAGTTCTGGGCTGCTTCATCCGGGGGAAGGTCAAGAAGCAGGATGCCGTCGGCCCCAGCTTGTGCAGCGTCCTCATGAAAGGAGCTGTAGCCATATGTGTAGACCGGATTGAGATAGGTAAAGAGCACGATTGGCACTTCATGGGCTTCGCGGAAACGGCGGATAAGCTCGAAAATTCTGGAAGAGTTACTGCCTGCAGACAGGGCGCGAGCTGCGGCAGCCTGATTCACGACTCCGTCAGCGAGTGGATCAGAGAAAGGGACACCCAGCTCAATAATGTCCGCTCCGGCTTCCGCGAGCGCGATCATAATCTGCAGGGAGCGTTCAAGGTCAGGATCGCCGGCACTCACGTAGGCGACAAACGCTTTCTCTCCCTTACTCCTTAATTTTTCGAAGGTCGCGTCGATACGGTTGTTCATCCCACGGGAGAAATAAGCGAGAGCGCGTCCGGAGGAAAGGACGATTGGTCGACAAGGCGAGATCTTCGTGATTGAGTCCGGGGCGATGCGTGCCCGCCTGACCAAGGAATTCCGCTTTGAAGCAGCTCATACCCTGCCGAGTCTGCCCGAAGGCCATAAGTGCCGGAAGATGCACGGGCATAGTTTCAAGGTGGAGATTTCTGTGGAGGGGGCGGTCGATGAGGAGATAGGATGGGTTTATGACCATAAGCAAATCAGTTTAGCTATGGAGCCCCTGCTGGCGGAGCTGGACCATGGCTACCTCAACGATATCGAGGGGCTCGAGAGTCCAACAATTGAACGGATGGCTGGTTGGTTCTGGAAAAAGCTGGAGAAAGATCTTCCCGGCCTATGCGAAATTGTAATCTTCGAAACTCCTACAGCCCGGTGTGTCTTTCGAGGAGAGTTTTAACTGGTTTTTGCTAGGGAAAACGCTACCGGTGTCCGGATGAAACGTGTGAGTCTACTGGCGCTGGTCTTCGCTTTTTTTGTGGGTGCCTGCGAACAGCACCACTGGGAAGACGTGGATGAGAACGGTGATGGAGTGATCGATCAGAATGAGCGAGGGACCAAGCGCCTATACAAGGAGCATAAGGCCCACGACGGGCACGATGACGGGCACGACGGGGAAGAAGACCACTAGGAATCAGGCGGGGCCTTTCGGTAGGACAGAAAGCATTCACCGTTTTCAAGAGGCTCGAAATGGGTGAGCTCAAATTGAATTGAGGCCGGCAGGTGGCTACTCAGTTCCCCGGTGATCGTGGGTGCATTCTCACCACCGAAGAGGGTGTGGCCAGCCCATGTGAGATGGACCTCGTCGATGGCTTCGAGGCTGGCGAGGGAGCGGACCAGAGTTCCCCCACCTTCACAAAGCAGGGTTTTAACTCCATGTTCAATGACGAGTATTCGAAGGAAGTCCTCAAGAGAGCAAAGGTGGATCGCTGCCCCCAGAGCTTCAAGAGGACCAAATTCGTTTACTTCAGCGGGTTCCGTCACAAGAAGGTGGAGAGCTCCTCCCGGGGTCCGAAAAACCTTGTGCTCAGAATCAAATTTGCCAGATCGTGATGCAATACAACGCAGGGGTTGACGTCGTGGCTGCATATCCGCAGGGATTGTCATCGACATGTTGTCTGCCTCCAACGTTCCCCGCCCGACAAGCAAAGCGTCTGCCTGCTTGCGTATCTCCAAGAGGCGCTTGTGATCATGCGCAGAGGTGAACTGGGACGGGTTTCGGTTGACCGTGGAAATCTTGCCATCAGCACTGATGGCAAAGTTGATGAGAATGGTCGGGCGCGTCATGCCAACTGTCACCGAGAGATTGCCGTAGTTTTATCCCAAGCGAGAGTGCAAATTTAGAAAAATGCATTTTGCGACAGGAGAGAGTAGGGGTATTATCCTACCCACAATATGAGTGACACAGCAGAACAGCCCCCAAATATCACCTGCTATCTGAAAACCTATTGCGGGTGGAGTGAAGGAGTGCGAGCCATCATGCGGAAGTATGAGCTGGAGTATGAGGAGAAGGATATCATCGCCAACCCGGCTTTTCGCTGGGAGATGGAACAAAAGACGGGGCAGCCTCTTTCACCTTGCGTGGAAATCAACGGCAAGATGCTACCAGACGTCAGTGGCGAAGAAGTAGAGGCTTGGATGGTGGAAAATGGTCTGGTCAAGGGTAGCGAGGCTGAGCCAGATGCTCCGATTGATACCTCCTGTTCTCCCGAGCAGCACGAAGCACAGGCACGGATGGAGGCGGAGGCGCAGAGCGGTGAGGGCGGTGAGGACGGTGCCGCGGGGAAGATCGTATTCCTGGACTGAACCTCAACAGCCTATCGATCGCGCCTCGCCCTGACAGCTTGCGAGAAAGCTTCGAGGACTGCTTCGGTAGATTGCCACGAGATGCAGGCATCAGTGACTGATTGCCCGTAAACGAGCGACGTGAGATCCTCTCCAAGTTGCTGGTTACCTTCGATGAGATTGGATTCGATCATTACCGCGGCGATGGAGTGGCATCCTTCAGCGATCTGGTCACAAAGTTTAGCGGCAACTTCGGGCTGCTTCCGATAATCCTTTTGAGAGTTTCCATGGGAGCAATCGACCATGAGGTGTGGGGCTAATCCTGCTTTTTTCAGCTGGGACTCCACCTTCGCAATACTCGTAGGATCGAAGTTAGGACCGTCTCTCCCGCCCCTTAGAATTATATGACAGGCCTTGTTGCCAGCGGTGGTGACAATGGCGGAAACGCCCTGCTTGGTTACCGAGAGAAAGTGGTGAGATTCGCGAGCGGCCCCGATTGCGTCGAGGGCAATCTGGTTAGATCCACTGGTTCCGTTCTTGAACCCTACCGGCATGGAGAGTCCGGAGGCGAGTTCTCGATGAATTTGTGACTCAGTAGTGCGAGCTCCGATAGCTCCCCACGCGATGAGGTCGGCGATATACTGAGGGGAGATAGTGTCGAGAAATTCGGTTCCAGCTGGAACTCCCAAAGCAGCAAGTTCGAGGAGAAGTTCGCGGGCGATTCGTAATCCACGATTGATATCGAATGAGTTATCAAGATGAGGATCATTGATCAGGCCCTTCCAGCCAACGGTGGTTCGGGGTTTCTCAAAATAGACCCGCATTACCACATGAAGGTCTTCAGAAAAGTGCTCTATCAACGGTCTGAGGCGAGAGCCATATTCGAGCGCGGCGGATGGATCGTGAATAGAACACGGGCCGATGACCACAAGCAGACGGTCGTCCTTACCTCCAAGAATATCTTCCGCGCCCACTCGAGCGTTGTGGACGAGATCGGCTGCTTCCTTGGTGGTAGGTAAGTAATAAGACAGAACTGCGGGTGAGATCAGGGGGTCGATCGCCCCTATCCGCAGGTCATCTGTTCTTTTTGCCGGCACGGGAGCAACGTGGTTGCGCTGATGCTTGGATGCAAGGGCATTTCCATCTGGTGTAGCCTGATTGGTTTGAGCGAATGGCGAATTTGGTTTGGGAAACCGTGCTTTAGAATTACCCTGTATTCATGAAGAATCATGTAACGCAGGCAAAGGCTCCACCAAACAGGGATTTTACAGGGGGTATGATCCCCCCTGCTTCCTGTTCATATGTAGGATCGACTGGAGACAAGAATCTGGACGAGGAGATCCTGGCGATGGCGGAGAAGATCAGCATTGATGGGAATCATTGCCTTCTTGCAGAGATGATGATCACCGGGGTGCGGATTGCTTGTGGGGGGGCTGTTGCGGGAGGTGATTTCAAGCTGATGAATCGGGCGCTCAAGGAGATGCGGGTGGCGAGCGAGGTATTTCATCCATATCTGGACCGGCGCAAAGTCAGCGTCTTCGGTTCTGCTCGGACCAGACCGGAAGAGCCAGCCTATCAGACCGCGGTAGAATTTGCGCGCCGCATGAAGGAAGAGGGTTTCATGACAATTACCGGAGCGGGTCCGGGAATCATGGCGGCGGGTAATGAAGGGGCAGGACGTGATGAAAGTTTCGGTCTCAATATCGCCTTGCCTTTTGAGGCCTCTGCCAACGAATTTATCGAAGGAGATACGAAGCTCATCAACTTCAATTATTTCTTCACACGGAAGTTATCGTTTGTGAAGGAGGCGGATGCGGCGATCGGGCTCCCGGGAGGATTCGGCACCATGGATGAGGTTTTCGAGGCTCTGACTTTGATCCAGACGGGTAAAGCTTCAATTTATCCCATCGTTCTCCTCGATGCACCGGGTGGGACATACTGGAAATTCTGGAAGCAGTTCGTTGATGAGCATCTGGGACGGCTCGGAATGATTTCGGAGAACGATCATCATCTGTTCCGCGTTACTGATAATGTCGAGGAGGCGGTTCAGGAGGTTGTCCAATTCTACAGAAACTTTCATTCCTATCGCTATGTTGGTAATAAGCTCGTTCTGCGTGTTAATACGGCACTGGCCGAGGATGAGCTTTCTGCCCTTCAGGAGGATTTTTCAGACCTCGTGAAGGAGGGTCGGATTATTCAAGGGGCGGCCCTCGAAGAGGAGGAAGATGAAGAAGGCCTGTCTGATCTTACCCGTCTTGTATTCCACCATCGCCGGCGTGATTTCGGAAGGCTCCGCCAGCTCATTGATGCGGTTAACACCAGCAGGATGGTCGAGAAAAATTGAGGAAACCAACATGGCACGGGGAGAGAGAGCAGACTTAATTCTGGTGACGCGGGGATTATGTGACTCCCGTGAACAGGCCAAGCGCCTGATCATGGCAGGTGAGGTCATGCGCGGGACGGAGCGTGTCGCGAAGGCTTCCACTCTCATTGGTTCCGAGGAAGAACTCACGGTCCTCCAGAGGCCTCGATACGTAGGCCGCGGGGGGTTAAAGCTGGAAGGCGCCCTCAAGGCCTTCGATATTGATCCAGAGGGTTATGTCTGTCTCGATCTTGGGGCGTCAACGGGAGGTTTTACGGACTGTCTTCTGCAGCATGGTGCAAAGCGCGTTCACGCCGTTGATGTCGGAACCAATCAACTGGCTTGGAAATTGCGAAACGATTCCCGCGTCGAGGTAAAGGAACAGTTTAATGGTCGCTACCTCACGGAGGCTGATCTTGGAGAGCGAGTGAACCTCGTGGTGATGGACCTCTCCTTCATTTCGCTCACCAAAGTTCTCCCGGCAGCAATGAGAGTGCTACAGCCAGAAGGAGAGGTGATCTGCCTAATCAAGCCCCAGTTTGAGCTGTCGAGAGACGAAGTAGGAAAAGGAGGGATCGTGCGTGATCCCGATCTGCGCGAGAAGGCGGTGAGTAAGATTAGAAGCTATGTTCGAGATGGGCTGAAGGGGGTTTGGGTAAATTGTGTCGAATCGTCGATCACGGGAATGGATGGAAATGTTGAATACCTCGCTCGTCTGAGGCACTCGGAGACCGCA
>MDTD01122835.1_pt1 | contig 10489 bp, 7 predicted proteins | sample 811221 | NCBI WGS metagenome assembly MDTD01 (sample SAMN05326646, study PRJNA326480) | marine metagenome | isolation source: seawater | place: Pacific Ocean: South West | collected 2011
ATAAGCGGCTAAACCGTAGTCTGTGTCGTTGGCCATGGCGATCACGTCGTCCTCGTCGTCAAAGGGCACGACTGCGGCGACGGGGCCAAACGTCTCCTCACGATAGATCAGCATCTCCGGCGTGACATTGCTTAGTAGCGTAGCTCCGTAGAAGCAGCCCCGGTCCAAACCGCCCTCGGTCAGGCGAGACCCGCCCGCTAAGAGCGCGGCACCGTGACTGACGGCGTCCTGCACTTGTCGCTCCACTTTTTCGATCGCTGCTTCATTAATGAGTGGACCAATGCTGTTGGCCGGGTCCATGCCATCACCTGCCTGCATGCCACTCACGCGGGTCTGCAGGGTCTCGAGGAAAGGCTCGAGGATTCGCCGCTGTACAAAAATGCGGTTCGGGCTGATGCAGGCCTGCCCGGTGTTGAGAAACTTCACCAGTGACACCCCCTTGGCCGCATGCACGGGGTCAGCGTCGTCATACACGATGAAGGGCGCGTGACCACCCAGCTCCATCGATACCCGCTTGAGCTGTGGGGCGCAGGCCTGTGCCAGATGTTTTCCCACTGCAGTGGAACCGGTAAACGTCAATTTTCGGACCGCGGGATGAGTGCAGAACACTTCGCCGATGGGCTTTGGGTCGCTCGCGGTGACCAGATTGGCAACGCCCGCAGGCAAGCCAGCCGCTTCGAGGATTTTGAAGACCGCTACAGCGCAGAGAGGCGTGCTTTCCGCAGGCTTTAGCACAACAGTGCAACCCGCGGCGAGCGCCGGCCCCAATTTCCGGGTCAGCATGGAGATTGGATAGTTCCACGGCGTTACGGCAGCCACTACGCCGACGGCTTGTTTTTGCACTAAAAACCGCTGGTCTGACCGCGCGGACGGAATGGTTTCTCCATATACTCGCTTGGCTTCCTCGGCAAACCACAGCAAAAAATCTGCGGCGTACTTCACCTCATTCACGGAGGCTTTTAGCGGCTTGCCTTGCTCCCGGGTCATGAGCTCAGCGAGCTCGCGTTGCTGCTCGAGCATCAACTGGTGTGCACGATAGAGTAGCGCGGAGCGTGAATAGGCGGTTTCGTTCATCCAAGCGGGCAAGGCCGCATGCGCCGCATCGATAGCACGGCGCGCGTCATCGGCGTCCGCGTCCGGCACCTGTCCAATTTCTTCTCCCGTAGCGGGGTTGAACACAGGAAATGTTGGCGCGTCAGTTTGCCATTCGCCATTGATGAACATGTTGGATTCTCCCTCGCTCTGACACTCAGGCTTTTGCGCCTGCTAGGCCAAGCCAAAAACGCGCGCAGGGTAGCATGAATAGGCCGGCCGATTACTTGACCCGGTCTGCCTCCCGCCGCCGCTTATCAGGCCGGCGCTGAGGAGGGTGGGATACAAGTCGATATGCGGCCAACGGTCAAAGCGGCCTTGATTGGTCAGGTGACAAAACTGTGGATACGGCATTGCATAACTCGATTCTCAGGAAGCCATGCAAGCCAATTGATAGTCGACATGTGAGAAGCCGAACGGCATTGCAGATGGATGAGAGAAAAGCTGGATTGCTGAGCGAGCGGATGGGGGGCAAAGAAGTGGAGCACTAGTGCGCTTAAAAGCGTCTCAGGACTCTGCTTCCGATTCCGGCCCTGTGTGGGCTTCTATCAGTAGCGAGCGTACGTCATTCGCTACGGTGTCCGCGTGCAGAAACGAGGTGCTGTAGATATTGCGAATCTGACGGGATGCATCGATCAGAAACACCCGCAGGATATGCGACATCGTGCCCATGTGTTCGCCGTTCTCATCGTAATCACGAATCACCCATTGGCCATAGGCATTCAGGATGGGGTCCAGGGTGGTGGCGCCTTCGGTGGTAAGGAACTGCCAGTCAAAGTCGCCGGCACGAAACTGTGAACCATAGGCATCGATCACCTCAGGCGTGTCAAATACGGGGTCAAAGCTGAAGCTCACGAGGCGTGCTTTGTCTGCGGTGACCGGATCGGCCTGCAGCGCATCCTGCACGCTGCGCATGACATAGGTTGCCAAAGGGCAGCCGTTAACATCATCACAGGTCGTGAAAATGAAACTCAGCACGGTGGGTTTCCCGCCAAGAAAGTCATGGAGTTGCGCGGAGTTACCGTTGCTGTCGATCACTGCGCCATTTGCCGCGTTGCCCATAGTCGGCAGGGCATAGGTGCCAGGCTCCGGCGCAACGAAAGACAGAGGTGCATAACCCGGTGCTAACACGACCGATGGCTGGTGTTCATGTGGGGCACAGAGTGCAATTGCACTCCATGCCCAAGTCAGCAGGAGGAGGGTACCGCGCACGTTGTGGTCAGTGCGCGGGGGGTGTCGTGATCAGTCCCGATGGTGACTGAGCGGTCATGCCGCCGTACAACGCGTGGGCACCGAATCGCATCTGGTGCGGCGCTCCGAGGCCGAGCTCGACGAAGTCGAGATTGAACTCGGGCGTGAGTGCTTTACCGTCCCATTTATAGAGCTTGAAGTACTGCAGGTCATTGCCTTCAGAGGCCGTGGTCTTGTCCCAGTTCGCGAGGAGCGAAGAGGTGAAGTAGACCCGCTCGCCATCCCAGCTCTGGGATACCATATTCACCTGCTCGCCAATCTGCTCTTCCATGATCTGGATTGGCGCGAAGGGATCAGAGATGTCATACAGACGTGTCAGTCCGTCGTTCCAGGTGTTGATCCACAGGTGGTTGTCATCCGCTGAGATAGAGATATCCACGGGCAACGGAATCTTGCTGGCATCGCCGATGTCGGCCACTGTCTTGGCCTGCCACTCGCCGGCTTCATCTTCGTAAATCAACCAGACCTTGGATGTTAGGGCCGTCGTGGTGAAGCAGTAATTGGAGCGCGAGCCCCAAGCGCAGCGGATCTCCAGTGGGGCACCCGGCACATCCAGAATCTTCTTGGGCTTACGGGTATGCAGATCCCAGATGACAACGGTATTGCCAAAACGCTTCATGGCCTCGGCGTCACCCATCATCTTGCCGAGATTCATCATGTAGTTGTTCCAGCCAGTAAATGAGGACGTCACCAGCACATTACGTCTTGGCAGGGCGCGCGCATCGTAACCATATCCGTCCGCGAAGTTGCCCGACTTTTCGGCTCCTTGCAGGTTGTCGTCGGTAGGCATCCATACACTGGTGATGAAGTCACCGCCGTTCGTGTATTCCGCCATACCGGTGCGGCCACCGTGGTCGCGATTATTCGACAGGCCTGTAATGAGCATGCGGCCGGGCAGCGCATAATTGGTATGGGGCCCCACGACACCGCCAGTCTTCTCGACAAAGTCGTCGATGGTGCGATGCAACTTGGGGGCTGCAGGATCTGTGTGGACATCGAAGATGAAGATCTTGCTGGTGTCTAGACCTGAAGCCCAAAGATAGCGTCGGTCATCGGTGAGGCCGGAGTGATGCGCCTCGTGTCGGCCACCCATTGAAATCGAATGGATGACCTGTGCATAGGTGTCGGAGTCCGGGTTCACGTCTACGGTGACGAGTTTGTCTTCGCCATCGCCAACGCCCTCGAGGCCGAGTGTCCAGATGTAGACGTAGTCTTCCTGACCGACGATTTTGGCCATATAAGGCGACATGCAGGTCTCGTCTGCCGATGTCGGTTGCACGAGCACAGCTAGCGCAATAAGCGCCGAGAAAAATCCTCTGAGTAGCATCATTGTCCCCATTGTTTTTTCTGCCACAATTGCCCCGATGCTATCACCTTCAGACAAGCCTGCGAATCGTTTTCGAGTTCGCGCCTGTGCGCGTTTATTTGTTGTGACGTCAGCACTAGCATTGCTGTATGGGTTCGGCGTTGCAGCAATGGCTGGAAACGAGCGCACTGCGGCAAGCGGCGCGCATCACGTGGGCCTGGCGGATTCGCGTGTCGGTTATGAATCCACGGCCTACGTCACCGACTCAAAAGTGGTGATTCAGGCGCTCGGCGAGCGTCAGCGACTTGTCGAGTTGAGCGAGAATTCGCCGCTCGGTCTGCCCGCAGTGGCCCAGGCACTCAATTCTGCGGAAATCGATTTGGGGCGCCAGCTGTTTTTCGACCGACGTCTGTCAAAAAACGAGACGCTGTCTTGTGCCATGTGCCACATCCCTGAGCAGGGTTTTACCCAGAATGAGCTAGCCACACCCGTCGGCCACCTGGGGAAAGGCGTCAGGCGCAACGTGCCATCACTCTACAACGTCGCTTTTGCCGAGAACTTGTTCCTCGATGGGCGCGAGCAATCGCTTGAGGAGCAGATCTGGTCGCCACTCCTCGCTGAAAATGAAATGGCTAACGAGTCTCGTAAGGCGGTATTGGTAAAGCTCGGCCAGAACCCACAGTACAAAGCGCGCTTTGCGGCAACGTTCAATGAGGGGCTTACCGCGGCGACACTGGGAAGGGCTCTCGCAGCCTATCAACGCGCCTTGTTGTCAGGCGATTCACCATTCGACCGGTGGCACTTTGGGGTGGAGGGATCCGTCTCGCAGGGTGTAACTGTTGAGCCGTATCCGTCGCAGGCAGCTCGCGGTTTTTCCGTTTTCCAGAACAGCGGCTGCGCCTCGTGCCATCAGATTGGTGAGGCGTCTGCGCTCTTTACGGATGGGCAGTTCCATAATACCGGCACGGGATATCGTCGGGCGGGGCGGGCGCTCAGGCCGCCTTCGGTGCAACTGGCTCCGGGGATCTTTGTGGTGCCAACTGTCGATGCCGAGACCGAGACGTTTACGGACGATGGGCGTTACGAGGTAACGGGTCTAGAGGCAGATAAATGGCGCTACCGCACGCCGAGCCTCCGCAATGTGGCGCTGACAGCGCCTTATATGCATGACGGCTCTATTGCCACGCTTGAGGGTGTGGTTGCCTTCTACGCTGAGGGGGGCGGAGGTGACCCTGCGCAGGATCCCCGAACGCAGTCCCTGACATTGTCGCAGTCTGACCAGGATGCGCTGGTGGTATTTCTCCGAACGCTCACCTCAAATCATGTCGATGCGCTTGTATCCGATGCGCGCAGCGTCGCGATCGGCGAGCGGGCGGCCGGTGGCCAATAGACCGCGTCGTGTTACCGTGAGCGTTTTCTCGGGGGAGATGCTCATGTTAGTTGTCAGTAAGATCCGAAGACTCGTACCTGTAGCTGGGTTACTTGGTTTGGTCGCATGCGGCGGAGACCTGAACGATCAGCCGGCAGCCAATCAAGCCGACTCGCTCGCCCAGCGCGCGGGTGCTCCGCTGTTTGAGGGGATGGGCGATTATCACATGCCGATCACTACCGCCGACCCGGATGCGCAACGCTATTTTGATCAGGGCATGGTGCTGGCCTTTGGGTTTAATCATGCGGAGTCCATACGAAGTTTCCGCGCCGCACAAACCTTAGACCCACAATGTGCGATGTGCTTTTGGGGTGAGGCGCTGGCAACGGGCCCTAACATTAACGTCACCAATAATGGCAAAGCGGTGATGGCGCCCGCAGAGCGGGTGAGTGCCCGTGCCGCGATCGATGCGGCGCTCGCGTTAATCGACGGCGTTACGCCCAAGGAGCAGGACTGGATACGGGCGCTCGATGCGCGATACGACGGGCAATCCGATACGTCTCGAGACCCTCTTGACCGGGCCTGGGCCGATTCCCTCGCGGTGATGGCAGAGCGCTACCCTGACGATACGACAGTGGCGTCAGTCTATGCAGAGGCGCTGATGAACACGATGCCCTGGGACTACTGGGGCCCAAATGGGGAGGCCAAGCCTGATACGCAAGCGGTGATTGCCAGTCTGGAGGCGGTCATGGCCGCCGATCCCAATCATCCTCTGGCCTTGCATTTGTACATTCACGCGCTGGAGGCATCCTCTAATGCGGCGAAGGCGGAAGCCGCCGCAGACCGTTTGGCTGATCTGGTGCCCGGCTCCGGACATCTGGTGCACATGCCCAGTCATATCTATTTCCGAGTGGGGCGATATCAGGACTCGGCCATGGCGAATATTCGTGCGGCCGAGGTTGATGAGGCATACATCGCGCAATGCAATGCGCAGGGCTTTTACCCGGCGCTTTACTACCCGCACAACATCCATTTTTTGTGGGCGTCGGCGACCATGCAGGGTCAAAGTGCGCTGTCTCTCGACAGTGCTCGGCGCGTCGTGGCTAACGTAAGAGTCGAGCAGGTAGAGCAGTTCCCCACCATTCAATTCTTTCGGACTGTGCCTATGCTGTCTTTGGTTCGGTTCGCCCGATGGGAAGAGATTTTGGTTGAGCCTGAACCCTATGAGCCCTTCGCGTTTGCCCGCGCTATCTGGCACTACGGCCGAGGTGTGGCCCACGCGGCGTTGGGTGACGCAGAGGCGGCGCTGACTGAGTTGGCAGCAATCGAGGCGCTTGAGCCAGAGGTCGACGAGATCTTCATGGGTAATGTCTATCCGGCGCGGGATCTCTTGGGAATCGCCAAGTCCTTGTTAATTGGCGAGGTGGCCTATCGATCTGGTAATGCGGCAGCCGCTATGCTTGCATTCGAAGAGGCCGTTTCGCTGCAGGATGCGCTGCCCTACACAGAGCCGCCTTTTTGGTACTACCCGACGCGCCAATCTCTCGGTGCGGCACTTTTAGCAAGTGATCGCCTGGCCGAGGCCCAAGCGGTCTTCGAGGCAGATCTCGCGCAATACCCCATGAATGGCTGGTCGATGTTTGGGCTAGCAGAGGCGCTCCGGCGGCAGGGCGATAACACGGCGGCGGCGGAGGTGACGGCTCGCTTTGAGACGGTGTGGCAATTCGCCGACGTGTCGCTGAAAACATCGATTTTGTAGTGGCTGGAGCCGCTTGAAGCGCTTCAGCGCAGCAGGGCAATAAGCAAAGAAAAAAGGTAAAAGATGATCAAGGTTGTCACGCTGCTGACCCGAAAGCCCGGCATGACTCGTCAGGCCTTTATCGATTACTACGAATCCCAGCATCGGCTTATCGGGGAAAAATACCTGGGCGGATACGCGGTGAAATATCAGCGTCGTTACTTGCGACCCATTGCCGATGACGTGGAGGGCGCGACTGAGTTGCCCTGCGACGTTTTGATGGAAATCTGGTTCCCTGACAGAGACACCATGGATAAGGCTATGGCATTACTGGCCACGGAAGACGCGCAAGCGGAAATCGTGGCCGACGAGGAGCGCGTGTTTGACCGTGCCCTGATTCGCAGCTTCGTGGTCGAGGAATACGAATCTGATATGGCCGCGCTCTGAGCCAGTGTGCTTCCTGCCAGAGGGTCACTGGCCCCAGAACCCTGCGTATTGGCCGGCGGTCGCTGGAACACGCCCCCGGACCCGGAAAATGACGCCGCAGCGGCGTTATAGCCTCCGCGCGAGTCAAAGGGGCGTTGTCAGTTCGCCGCGGTGGCCCCGCGAGATCTAGTCAAACCAATGGACGCCAACGTGGCCGGCTTCAGCGGATTCTCTCGCAAGTTGCTCAGCGGTCTCGCCGAATTTTTTTTCGATTTGCTCCCGACGAATCTTCATCGTCGGCGTCAAAATCTCGTTTTCGATGGTCCAGGGCGTCTGGCTGAAGATCACGCCGCCGATGCGGGCATGCTTCTCAATCTGGCTATTAATTTCCTCAATCGTTGCCAGCGCCGCGGCTTCGACTTCCTCTCGAGGTAGGCCGCGCGCAGGTTCATTGACGACGCTGACCATCACGGTTTTAGAGTAACCCCGCCCCAGCAGGCACTGCTGCTCAGAGTGAGGGTTGTCCGCAAATAGGCCCTCAATGGGAGGAGGCGCGACGAACTTACCCTGAATGGTTTTAAAGTAATCCTTGACTCGCCCGGTGATGAAGATAAAGCCGTCCTCATCGATTTCGATTTTATCGCCGGTGTGTAACCAGCCGTCTTGCCAGAGCTCCGCGGTTTTTTCGGACCGGTTGTAATAGCCTGGAGTGCAGCCTTCAGCCTTGATGAGCATCTCTTCGTTGTCACCGATCTTGACCTCGACTTCACCTACGGGGCGACCGATAGAGCCGACTCTACGGTCACTGGGATCAGTTGCGATCAAACCCATGGCCTCAGTCTGACCGAACCCTTCGCAAATCTCGAGGCCGACACGTTCCCACCAGTGAATCAGCGGCGGCGGGGTCGGGGCCGCAGCCGTCAGGAGGTAATCCGTGTCATCCAGGCCTAAGCCTCCGACCACCATGGCTTGCACGCCGGCTTCATCAGCCGCCAGCGCTGCCTCCAGTGCCTCGGCGCCGCCAAATTTCGCGGTAATCGATTGCTTCAGTTGCTCCCACACTCTGGGTGGGCCAAAGAAGATATTGGGCCGGCATTGGGGAAGGTCCCGAGCGAGTGTCTCGAGAGATTCGTTAAACCAGACTTCGCCCCCCGAGTTGACGGAGGAGAACTCGACGACCTGCCGCTCAGCGATGTGTGACAGCGGTAGGTAACTGAAAAAGCGCGGTTGGTCCCGTTTCGTAAAGAGGTCTCGGCAGCGCCGCATTGGAACCAAATTGGTGGCATGGGTCTGTATCACGCCCTTTGGCAGACCCGTGGTGCCTGAGGTGAACACCAGCGAGACGACGTCGTCACCATCGGGTGAAAAGCTGGGTGCATCTGAGGGCGCCGACTCGACGATGTCGTCCCATGTTTTATGGGGGAGTTCACACTCGACCCCGGGTAATGTGACCAGCAGGCAGTCTGAAGGCAGAACTGTTTTTACGCCTTCCCAGTTTTCGGTTTGCCCCAGAAACAGCACTTTAGTCTCGGTGAAGTCGAGGATGTACTCGGCCGTGGCAGTTGCGTGGGTGGTAAAGAGCGGCACGGTGACGTTGCCGGAATGGATAACGGCCAGGTCGGCCATGATCCAGTGAGCGCGGTTTTTGGAGAGCAGTGCCATGCGCTGTCCACTGCCATACTCTGCCTCAAGCCATGCCGCCGCCCGGTCGATCTCAGCGATGGTGGGACCCCAGGCATACTCAGTGGCGCCGCCCTCATGCAGGTCGCGCATCCAGACTTTGTCTGGCTGTGCTGCGGCCCAGTGTCGGCCCTGCTCGGTGAGTGTGTTCAGTTCCATGGTTGTACCACCCCGTTCTTATTCAGTGTTTTGCGCTCTTCTATCTCTGTAATGCGATCAGCCGCTAGCGCCAGTAAAACTAGGATAAAGACAGACAAAAAGATAGTCCGTTTCAGGTCCGGTGCTGCGATTTCTCACAGGGTATTAGCCCGGTGTATAGTGGTTTTAGGCAGGGTTAAAACACACCAATAATAATTAGAGGTCACTATGACAGCATTACTGGAACTCACCGTTTATTTCACGATCTGGACACTGGCCTCGGTGGTGCTAGGCGCAGCAATCCGCAATCAGGAATGGACGAAGGAAGGTCGCGATATCGGGCTGGGCAATCGGGATAACCTCCAAGAAGCAACACCGATGGGTGGGCGCGCAGAGAGAGCAGCAAAAAACTCGATTGAGGCGGCAGTCTTCTTTGTTCCATTAGCGTTGATTGCCGACGCGGCCGGGTTAGACGCTGAAGTGATGCTGGGCGCGCAAGTCGCTTTCTGGGGCCGAATTGCCTACGTGCCAATTTATATCGCGGGCATTAAATACCTGCGAAGCCTGGTCTGGATTGTCGGTGTGGTCGGTTACGGGATGATGGTCTCGGCAATGCTCTAGGCGTTATTCACAGATGTAAAAAAGCCGCCCATCAGGGCGGCCTTTTTTTATGTGTGGCGGTGGGCCAGGGATTCGAACCCCGGGAACCTCTCGGTTCAACGGTTTTCAAGACCGCCGCTTTCGACCACTCAGCCAGCCCACCTAAATATTGTCCGCATGGAAGACTCCCGGCGGAGACCGCGCATTATATCGCTGCGCTCGGTTCGATCAAGACGCTTACGCTGATTCTGCGGTGCGTTGCCCCCGTGGATCGTTGTTTGCTCGAGGTGCGTCTCGCTCCTGCACTACCATAGGCGGTGCCTCTGTTTGCCGGAACAACAGGCCCTGTTCCGTTTTCACAATAGTTTCAGTGATAGGCCTCGGCGAGATCCTTGGGTCATTGATGGCACGACCCTCGTCGGTCAAGCCCGGTACATCAGTGACATTCGATGACTCTGCTGGCGGTTCTTCTATGACACTATCCAGTGCCTTGGGAGTGGGCTCAGTCTGCTCTATTTCGGATTCGTTGGCACTCACAGATACACTCTCGCCGGAATCAGCGGAGGAACCTGCTTGCTCCAGCTCGGCCGCCTCTGTTGTAGTGAGGCTATCCGTTGCCTGCGAAGCGGTCTTCAGCGCCACCGGAGCGGCAGTCCTGGTCACCTCTGGGAAGACCGCGTTGAGCGCCTCTGAGGAGGCCACTGCAACTGGTGCGATGTCTGCGTTAGCACTATCATTTTCCAAGGCAACTGCAGTTGACTGTAAATTGGTCTCATTCCTAGAAACCGAAGCGTCCTCTGCGCTGCGACGTTGGCGTCGGCGTCGCGCTTCGTTGCGTTTGTCGGCCGGTCTCCTTCGATGTGAATCCTGCTCGCTATCCGTGCTGGTA
>MDTD01024277.1_pt1 | contig 10488 bp, 10 predicted proteins | sample 811221 | NCBI WGS metagenome assembly MDTD01 (sample SAMN05326646, study PRJNA326480) | marine metagenome | isolation source: seawater | place: Pacific Ocean: South West | collected 2011
AAAACAAGTGTGATTTCATTTTTAATTGAAGACACACATCCTTTTGACGTTGGAACTCTGTTAGATCAGATGGGTATTGCCATACGCACTGGTCATCATTGCACTCAACCTTTAATGGACTTTTACGAAATACCTGGTACGGCAAGAGCTAGTTTCGCTTTTTATAACACAAAAGAGGAGGTAGATTATTTAATGGATTCATTAAAGAGAGTCATTAAACTTCTTTCATAGGTTAAAGAAATTTAAAGCTCATTACTGCGGTATCGTCTAAAAATTCCTTTTCACCTCGAAATTCATCTAATCTCTCAAAAATATTGTGATCAAGCTCTTCCATGGTTAAATTGAAATTGGTTTTTATCGTTTTTTCTAGGTTTTCTGTTTCAAACGGTACTCCGTTGTTGTTCTCTAGCTCTACGATGCCATCTGTGTAACATACAAGAACGGAATTGGGTTCAACCTTAAATTTTTCTATCTCCATTTTGGGAATTTCCTCTAACATACCAAGTCCAATACACCCTTTATTTAATAATTTCGTGTTTTGGTGATCTACTAAAATGGGGTAGTTATGACCCGCATTTATATATTGAAGTGTTTTCGTTTTCCCATTGTAATGACCAGCAAAAAAGGTGATAAATTTTTCTCCTTTAGCTGCATTATTCACATCTTCATTAAGGTTTTTAATTAGATCTTCAAGACTTATTTTCATGTAGTTATACTTTATTATTGCTCTTAGATTTGCTTGAAAATTGCTCATTAAAAGTGCTGCTGCTACCCCTTTTCCTGACACATCTGCGATACAGAAGAAATATTCAGATTCATTTAACACAATGAAATCATAATAATCCCCACCTACAAGATGTTTTGGTTCATATCTTGCAGCTACTTCAATGTATTTATTTTTAGGAAATTCTAAAGGAAATAATAACTTTTGCATTTCTCCAGCAACTTGGATTTCCTTTTTTTGTACTTCTTGTTCCAATAATTCACTGGCAAATCGCTTATTTTCAATAGCAACCACAATAATGCTAGTAAGCGTTTGAATGAATGGCATGTGTTTGATTTCAGGGCTGTAATTCATCTCTTCACCTTCTAAACCTCCCAACAACAAATATGAAAGCGCAGTTTTTTTATGGAAAATGGGAATGATGATGTCAAATGAATTTAATGTGTCAATGGAGGAAGACTCTATTACCGTAATATCTTTAATATGAATTAATTCTTCAGCCACTTTAATTTTCTTATTAAGTCCTTTTGCTCCAAAATGAAGGATGCATTTCCAATTTTTTTGATCATAAGCGTAAAGCAACAACTTACTAATCCCAAGTTGTTCTCTTATAATGTATTCATAAATTTTAAGAATATTAGGGATCGATAAATTATGGTTAATTCCCTTTGTTATCTCTAATAATGAGTTGAGTTTAAACTCATTAAGCTCTAGCATTTGCGTTAGTCGACCTATACCATCACTACTCATTCTAGATTTAGTTTTTTTAGTATATCAGGTAATTTCCGTTGGATGATTAGTTCTCTGAAGCGTTGTTTAGAATTGACTCCAGGCACACCAAAGATGATATCGTTTTCTTTCACATCGCTAATAGGTCCAGACTTACCTAATATAGTGGCTCCTTTTCCAATTTTTAAATTGCTAGGAATACCAACTTGCCCCCAAAGAGTAACGTTATCCCCTATGATGTTACATCCTGCAATTCCCACTTGTGCAGCTATAAGACAATTTTTTCCAATTTTAGTATCGTGTCCAATGTGTACAAGATTATCAATTTTGGTTCCGTCTCCAATTATAGTTTCATGAGTTACTCCGGCATCAATGGTATTGCCTGACCCTATTTCTACATGATTCCCTATTCTTACCGATCCGCAAGTAGTTAATGCAGTATGCTGGTCATTTTCTTTATTATAATAGAATGCACTTGAACCAATCACAGTATTAGAGTGGATGATACAATGATCCCCTACATCTACATTGTCATAGAAAACAACATTGGGGTGTATTACACAATTACTGCCTATTTTTACATTATTTCCTATTACAACTGAGGGGTGTATAAATGTATTATCTCCGCATTTTAATTTGACATTAGATGATGGTTTTACTTTTTTGATAAGCAAATTAAAATCTTGAAACGGGTTATTACTTATTAATTGTATTTTTTTTGAATCTAAGTTTCTTACTTTGCTGATAATAGCTATTGCTTTAGATAATTCCGCTTTTGCATGATATTTAGGGTGGTTAACATAAATGATATCTCCTTCCTTGCATCGATTGATTTCATTGAGCCCGTACACTAGTTTTTCTCCATCGCCAAAAAAAGGGACATCAAGTAAAGAAGAAATACGACTAACAGAAATTGGCTCAAGAAATTCCATGAATTTGAAAATACTAAACATATTCAATTTAGAACGTAGTTGCAGCTATTAAATGTCATATAATTGTGAGAAGTAAATAAATTAAATTACATTTGCACCCCGTTTAAATTAAATTAATAAAATAATTGAACATGTACGCAATAGTTGAAATAGCAGGGCAACAATTTAAAGTAGAGAAAGATCAACGATACTTTGTTCATCAATTAGAAGGCAAGGCTGGGTCAAAAGTAACTTTTGATCAAGTTCTTTTATTGGATGATAACGGTAAAGTTTCTGTTGGCGCCCCAGCTGTAAATGGTGTTCAAGTTACGGCAAAGATCGTACAACACCTTAAAGGAGACAAGGTAATTGTCTTTAAAAAGAAAAGAAGAAAAGGATATGCGGTTAAAAATGGTCATAGACAAAGATTAACCGAAATCTCCATTCAAGAAATTGGAAAGAAAGCTGCCCCTAAAAAAGCAGCTACTCCTAAAAAAGAAACGGTAGAGAAAAAAGCTGCTCCTAAAAAGACCGCTACTGCTAAAAAAGCAACACCTGCAAAACCAGTAGCAAAAAAAGCGGCTACCCCCAAGAAAGCTGCTCCAAAAAAAGCGGCACCAAAAAAAGATAGTTAACCACTTAAAATAATTTAAAATGGCACATAAAAAAGGAGTCGGTAGTTCAAAAAACGGAAGAGAGTCAGAATCGAAGCGTTTAGGCGTTAAAATTTTTGGTGGTCAACTTGCAATCGCTGGAAATATAATAGTTCGTCAAAGAGGAACTAAACATTATCCTGGAGATAATGTAGGCATTGGAAAAGATCATACTTTGTTTGCACTTAAAAATGGTGTAGTTGAGTTTAGAAAAAAAGCCAATAACAAATCTTACGTTTCGGTAACACCAATAGAAGGTTAAAACCATTAACATTTATTATTTAAAAGCGCTTTTAAAGCGCTTTTTTTGTGTCTATATTTAGGAATTCAAACTCGATATCAAGAAATATGTTAGAAATTCAACGAATCAGAGAAAAAAAACAAGAATTAGCTGATAAGTTAATGAAGGTGCGAAAAGCCGACTATTCGGCAGAGCTTGAACAGGCATTTCACATTGACGAGGAAAAAAGAAATATTCAACAAAAACTAGACAGCGCCAAGGCAAATTTAAATCAACTTTCATCTCAAATTGGTGAATTTTATAAGCAAGGGAAAACTTCTCTTGCCAATGAAACAAAGGCTAAAACGAGTAACTTAAAAGAAGACATCAGGCAGATGAAAGATCGTTTTACCTCACTGGAAAAACAATTGAATGATGTCCTTTTACTTGTGCCTAATGTCCCAAATGATATTGTGCCTGAAGGAATTAATGAGTCTGATAATGAGCAAGTTTTTATTTCTGATTATAAGGAACTTGGTAATGATCTTAGTCCACATTGGGAGTTAGCAAAGAAATATAATCTTATTGATTTTGAACTTGGAGTAAAAATAACCGGAGCTGGTTTTCCAGTTTATATGGGCAAAGGTGCCATTTTACAACGCGCCTTGATCCAGTTCTTTTTAAATGAAGGAAATAAAGCAGGATATAATGAGTTATTGGTTCCGCACCTAGTAAATGAGGATTCTGGTTATGGAACTGGTCAACTCCCTGATAAAGAGGGGCAAATGTATCATGTGGTAAATGATAATTTGTATTTAATTCCAACGGCTGAAGTTCCTATTACCAATGTGTACAGAGGTAATTTACTAGCATATGAAGATCTTCCCATTAAACACGTAGGGTATACTCCTTGCTTTAGAAGAGAGGCAGGCTCATATGGAAAAGAGGTAAGAGGCCTTAATAGATTGCATCAATTTGACAAAGTTGAAATAGTCCAAATTACGAGTCAAGAGAAGAGTTATGATACTTTAAATGAAATGAAAGATCATATTGAAGGTTTGATTAGGAAGTTGGGTCTACCTTTTCGTATTCTGAAACTATGTGGAGGTGACTTAGGCTTTACTTCTGCTCTTACCTATGATTTTGAAGTTTACTCCGTAGGACAGAAAAAATGGTTGGAAGTAAGTTCAGTCTCTAATTTTGAAACTTTCCAAGCAAATAGACTAAAGTTAAGGTATAGATCCCAGGATGATAATAAACCTAAATTAGCTCACACCTTAAACGGTAGTGCATTAGCATTGCCAAGAATCTTGGCATCATTATTGGAATTTTATCAATCATCAGAAGGAGTTAAAATCCCAGATGTTTTAGTCCCTTATACCGGATTTGAATGGATAAACTAAAAAGAATACGGTTGTTACTAATTTTAGTTGTTTTTATTTCATTTTATTCATGTGAATCGAAAAGTGAATTAGCTGTTAACAACCTAATATTACAAATAGAAAATCAGAAAAAGAAGTTAGACAGTATAGATTTAAATAAGTTAGAAACTGCTTTTAATGCATTTCACTACAACATTAAAAATATTAACAGATGTGTTGATTCATTCAGTTTGGAATTAGGAAGCACTTTAAATTATTATAAAGGAATTAAGAAGATAAAACCGGGTGAATTTAACGTGAAGCACCACGCAATGGAATTAAAAATATCAAATCAGATCAACCAATTAGAATGGTTAAGAAACGACTTGAAAATGGATTTATTGCCAATTGATTCCATTCCTATTTATATAACTTTAGAGGAAAGAAATATAACTAACATATCCATGGATTTTAATAGACATTATTATGATTACCAATATGTCATTAAGTCACATGACTCTTTAGATCCATACTTTAAAAATATTATAGCAAACTCTTGTAATGGTGTGTAATAGATCCATAATATTTAATGTATTTATTTTTATTAGTTTATTCGGTTTTAGTCAACAAACAAAAACCGATATAAAACTTGCCAACAGCTATTTTCAGGATGGAGACTTTGAGAAGTCAATTATGTATTTTGAAAAATTAGAGCAAGAATCCAGCTTGTTGCCTGAAATTTACCATTATTACAAGTCTGCATTAATGGAATTAGGGAGATTTAAAAATGTAGAAAAACTATGTAAAACCTATCTAAAATACTTTCCTGAAAGATTATCCGTGTATGTAGATTTAGGGGTGTTATATAGACAGCTTGAAAATGACAAAAAATCACAATCCTATTTTGATAAACCGATAGATTTAGTAAATGAATTATCTTCTTATGAAATTGTTTCTGAAGTAGGGATTTCTTATGAACGTAACAATGATCTATCTAGAGCACTTATCCTATACCAAAAGGCCAATAATTTAAATAAAGAAAACCCATTTGCATTTCATTCCAAAATAGCCAATGTATTAAGCAAGCAAGGCCAATATCAGCAAATGATAAATTTATATTTAGAATTATTAAAAGTGAATGATAGCTATCTCTTAACAGTTCAAAGTGGATTGTCAAATCACATTGATTTTGAGACGCAGTTGGATGAAAAAGAGTTAATAAGAAAGACTTTGCTAAAGAAAATACAGGCTAATTCAAAAAATGTGGTTTATGTCAAACTTTTGATTTGGTATTATTTATTAAATCAAGATTTTAATGGAGCTTATCAACAAGTAATCGCTTTGGATAGAAAATTAAATAAAGATGGTTTAGAAGTTCTTAATTTAGGAAAGACTGCACTCAATAATCAAAGTTTTGAAATTGCATTGGATTGCTTTGATTATGTAATTAATAATTCAAAATCAGAAGAAAAAAAATACAAAGGGGAAACATTAAAGTTAAAAACACTTAAGCAAAAGCTCATATTTAATCAAATATATGATCAACAAGAGCTATTGGCTCTTAAGTCAAGTTATTTAAAAACACTTTACAAGTTAGATAAAAATGCCACTGTAATTAGAAACGTAACGGAAAGAAAGTATGAGGTGTTATTGGATTTAGCAGAGCTAGAAGCATATTATTTAAATGATACCGATGAGGCAAAAAATTACTTACAAAAGACGCTGAACCTGAATGGTATTAGTCAGCTCAAGAAAGGAAAAGTAAATATGTTACTAGCCGACTTATTTGTGTTGGAAAATAAAATTTGGGAGGCATCACTATTATACCTAAAAGTTGAAAAACAGTTTAAAGAAGATCCTTTAGGACATCAAGCAAAGTTCAACAATGCAAAAGTATACTACTATGCAGGTGAATTTGATTGGTGTCAAGCACAACTGGACGTGCTGAAAGCATCTACCTCAAAGTTAATTGCTAATGATGCCTTGGCTCTATCTGTTTTAATTACAGATAATTATAACATGGACACTTCAGAGGTAGCGATGAAACTTTTTGCGACAGGCGATATGTATGTAGCACAAAAAAAATATAATGATGCTTTACGCATTTATGATTCCATTTATAATCAATTTCAAGATCATTCATTGAATGATGATATTTTGTTTAGAAAGGCTCAAGTATTTAAAACACAACAAATGCAGAAAAAAGCCATTGATGTCTTGAAGCAGCTTGAAGAAGAATTTCCAGGTTCAATTATTCTAGATAAAGCATTATTTAATATTGCTCAATTATATGAGAACGATTTAACTGATTTTGAATCTGCAAAAAAGTATTATAGAAAGATTTTGTTTGATCACCCTTCAAGTTTATATGTAATTGATGCCAGAAAAAGATTTAGAAAGCTTTCAGGAAAGACAAATCAAAATATCAATAAAAGTTCATAAATGATTATTTACAACGTGACGGTTAATGTGGATGAAGATGTGTTATCTGAGTGGTTGAAGTGGATGTCTAAAAAACATATCCCTGATGTAATGAAAACAGGACTATTTTTAGAGTGTAAATTATCAAAAATCTTAGCGGAAGAAGCTGGTGGAAAATCATACAGCGTACAATATCTATTAGAAAATTGGAATAATTATCACGATTACCAATCCAAATATGCTCCAAAACTTCAAAAGGAACATACAGATAAATTTGGCCACAAATGTGTTGCTTTTAGAACGCTACTGGAAGTGAAAGAAGTATTTTAATGATATGTTTGATCTTCCTTCGCCTATTGAAAAATTAGACCTTTCTTCATTTGGCGTAAAACAAAAAGTGTACATCAAAAGAGATGATTTAATACACCCCATTGTTTCAGGAAATAAGTGGCGAAAATTGAATTATAATTTTCGATTCTATTATGATAATAATTACAGTGGTATAATATCCATGGGAGGTGCATTCTCCTCTCATATTCAATCACTTTCTTTTATTTGTTTTCAAAAAAATATTCCATGTGTGATCCTTATTAGAGGCCAAAAGCCGAAAATACTCAATGACATTCTGAAGCAATGTGAAAACAACAATGCCAAACTCATATATTTAAGTAGAAATGATTATAGCAATAATATGGCTGTTCAAGAAATCAAGACGAAGAATTGGCCTAATCATTACTTTATTCCTGAGGGGGGGGCTAATCGTCATGGAATAGAAGGGTGCCAAGAAATAATAAATGAAATTAATATTGACTATGATGAAATATTTTGTGAAGTGGGTACGGGTGCAACTTTAGCTGGTTTAGCTTCATATTGTAATAAAAATGTAAAGGTATGCGGAGTAGTGGTATTAAAAGGTGCTGAAAAAATTAATGATCAAATTGAAAAAAACTACTTTAATTTATTCAACAAGTCATTAAACAATAACATACATTACTTAACCCAATATCACTTTGGAGGTTATGCAAAACACAGTATGGAGCTAGTAAATTTCATTCGAAAATTTTATAAGGAAACAGGAATAAAAACGGATCCAGTTTACTCTGGGAAATTATTTTTTGCTTTGATTGATCAACTGAAGAATGATGGTGATGAAAATAAAAAAGTTATTGCTTTGCACTCGGGCGGATTATCCGGAATTCCTGGATACGAACACAGGTATAAATTGAAATTATTTAGTTAGCCATTTCGCTCATAAATTTGATTTTCATCAATCTTAATTCCTCTTCACTATAATCTCCATCAAATTCATCGTAAGCTGCGCTAATGTCATCAGATTCTGCGTCCTCTAAAAAGTAATCGTATATTTCTTGTTGCGTATCTTCATCAAGGATGTTATTCAAATGATAATCAATATTTATTTTGGTGCCTGATGCCACTATGTTTTCAATTTCTTTAATTAGTTCACCAATTTCCTTTCCCTGGCTTTTAGCTATATCTTCAAGAGGTAATTTTCGATCGATATTGGTAATGATATTAACTTTTTGACCACTTTTATTGACAATGCTTTTCATAACAAAGTCTTGCACTCGATCGATATTATTTTCCTTTACGTAATTATCAATTAGTTCAATAAATGGTTTCCCATATCGTGTCGCTTTCCCTCGGCCAACACCACTTATGTTATGTAGTTCCTCTATAGTTATTGGATAATGAACGGTCATTTCTTCTAAAGATGGATCTTGGAAAATTACAAATGGAGGAATTTGTTTTTTTGTTGCTATGCTTTTTCTTAAATCTTTAAGCATATTAAATAGCTTGTCATCTAAAGCTCCACCCCCTTTTTGATTTAAAATAAGATCGTCATCATCAGTATCACTAAAATCATGTTCTTTAATCAACATAAAACTAGTTGGTTGATCAATAAACTTTTCCCCTTTGGGAGTCAATAATAGTGTGCCATAGGATTCTACTTCTTTTTTAAGTAAACCGGCAACTATTATTTGACGATAAACCGCATGCCAAAAATGATTATCATGTTCTTTTCCTTTTCCAAAAAATGGAGAAGAGATGCCCTGATATGTTTTAATTTCGGCTGTTTTATTACCCGATAAAATATCAACAAAATATTTTACTTTATGTTTCCCTTTAACTGACTTTACACAAGATAATGCTAAAGCTACATTTTCTTTCCCTTCAGTAGTCTCTTTTGGATTGGTAGAATTATCACACATTTTAGCACCTGCCCCATTTATCTCATCAAATTCTTCTCCAAAATAGTGAAGGATAAATTTTCTTCTGTTAATGCTCGTTTCACAAAATGCAACAACTTCTTGTAAAAGTTGGTGACCTACTTCTTGCTCTGCAATTGGTTTTCCATGAAGAAAGTTTTCAAGTTTCTCAATATCTTTATAGCTGTAGAATGCAAGGCAGTGACCTTCTCCACCATCACGTCCAGCTCTTCCGGTTTCCTGATAGTAACTCTCTAGCGATTTTGGAATATCATGATGAATAACAAATCTTACATCAGGTTTATCTATTCCCATTCCAAAGGCAATTGTAGCCACTATAACATCAGCTTCTTCCATTAAAAACATGTCTTGGTGCTTTGCTCTTGTATTGGCATCTAGTCCAGCATGATACGGAAGTGATGAAATTCCGTTAACTTGTAATAACTGTGCAATTTCTTCAACTTTTTTCCGACTTAAACAATAAATGATTCCCGATTTACCAATTCTGTTTTTAATAAATCGTATGATTTCCTTTTGTACATTTTTTTTGGGCCTAACTTCATAGAACAGGTTAGTTCTATTAAAAGAGGCTTTAAAAACAACCGCATCGGTCATCCCTAAATTTTTCTGAATATCGGTTTGAACTTTTGGTGTTGCTGTAGCAGTGAGTGCAATGATAGGCACATCATCTATAGCTTTAATCATGGGCTTTAATCTTCTGTATTCTGGTCTAAAATCATGTCCCCATTCGGAAATACAATGCGCTTCATCTATAGCAAAAAAGGATATGGTAATGTTGGTAAGAAATTCAATATTTTCTTTTTTGGTAAGTGATTCAGGTGCAACGTATAATAATTTAGTAATGCCACTTTTTACATCAGATTTAACTTTATTCACTTCTCCTTTATTCAAAGAGGAGTTTAAGAAATGAGCAACTCCATCTACTTCACTTACCTGTCTGATAGCATCAACTTGATTTTTCATTAGGGCTATTAGTGGAGATACCACAATGGCTGTTCCTTCGCTTATTAATGCGGGAAGTTGATAACATAAAGATTTACCACCACCCGTTGGCATTATAACGAATGTGTTTTTCTTATTTAGTAAATTTTGAATAACGGACTCTTGTTCTCCCTTAAACGAGTCAAAGCCAAAAAACTTATTTAGCGCTGCCTTTAAATTTACTTGTGTTGATACCATGATATAGCATGAGCTTCATTACTAATTTAGCTAATTAAGAG
>MDTD01045152.1_pt1 | contig 10488 bp, 7 predicted proteins | sample 811221 | NCBI WGS metagenome assembly MDTD01 (sample SAMN05326646, study PRJNA326480) | marine metagenome | isolation source: seawater | place: Pacific Ocean: South West | collected 2011
TAGGGCAAGGCCGCGCGCAGTTTCTCTTTCAATACTCCGGTGCCGGGCAAGGGCCGCCCGGACAAGCGTTTCATCCGGGCGCGGACCATGGCGAGTGACAGTTGCCCGGCCAGGAACTCGTCATAGGCAAGGCGCCGCCGGGCAACCGATTCCGCACTCACATCGAGAGCATCGCGCGGTTCGTGGAGGCGATTCAATGAGTCGGCGAAGGTCGGAAAATTTTGCCGGCGCATGACTTCTGCGTCCAGCCATTCGGGAAGGTCCGGCAGGCGGGCGAGGGCACCAACGACGGCCTTGCGGAGCACGCGGCCGGACAGGCCGGCGGTCAGCGGATAGACCGGCTCGACATCGGGAAACGTCTCGCCCGGCCGGGCAATATGGTCTGGATGAACCATTGAGGCACGGCCATTGAACCATTCCACCTTGCCGGAGACCGTGACTTCACCGCCTTCCGGCAGGAGCTTTTCCAGCCAGGCGGGCTTGGCATGGAAAAAGGTCAGCGCGATCTCGCCCGTCGCGTCATGCGCGATGACACGATAGGGCAGGTTGGCGCGGCCGCGTGGCGGCGGCTGGTGCTGGTCTATGGAAAGATCGAGCGTGACGATTGTCCCCTCCGGCGCATTGGCCACCCCGGGCCTGAAACGGCGGTCGATGACGGAATGGGGCAGGGTGAAGACCAGGTCGGCTATGCGCGCCTCGCGTCCGGCCAGATCGCCTGGCACGATCTTCGCGATCAGCGCGGCCAGCTTCGGGCCGACGCCATCGATGGACGTGACCGGTGCAAACAGGGGATCGAGGACGGATGGTCTCATGGCTGGCACATTAGGAGCGTGCTTGCGTGCGGGAAAGGCTGACAGGACGGCTTTTCACCTCTATATGCTTCGGCGACACACAGGAACCATGGCAAGGCTATGAGCGGACCCACGCATACATCGGCAGATCTCGACACGCGCAGGCGCAAGATCATGTTCCGCGCCTGGCATCGTGGCATGCGGGAGATGGACCTGGTGTTCGGCGGCTTTTGCGACGCCATGATTCGCAGCCTTTCCGACGAGGAACTCGACCAGCTCGAAACGCTGATGGCCGAGAACGACCAGGACCTGTTCAAATGGATCATGGGCGAGAAACCGGTTCCGCGCGAGCATGACACCGCGATCTACCGCAAGATCCTTGCCCATCGCGACCAGATGACGTTCTGAACGACGCAGGACGGACCGACATGACATTGCTTGCCCCGATCGGCGTGAGGCCGGACCTGCATCGCGCCGTCATCATAGACGGCGTTGCGGACGGCTACGAGGCCTTCGCGCTGGCGCGGCTGTCGGCTGAGGCGGCGGCGAAACGTCCGCTCGTCTTCGTGGCACGTGACGGCGCGCGGATTCCGCAACTGGCACAGGCGCTGGCCTATGCCGCTCCCGGCGTCCCCGTTCTCGAACTGCCCGCCTGGGACTGCCTGCCCTATGACCGCGTGTCACCGGGTTCGGACGCCGCCGCGCGCCGGCTCGATTCGCTTGCCGCGCTGATCGCGCTGGCTGAAAGGCCGCACCGCGCCATCGTGCTGATGTCTGCCAATGCGCTGCTGCAGCGCATTCCGCCGCGCGAGGTGATCGCGGCACAGAGCCTGACGCTCAAGCCGGGCAACCAGATCGCCATGGAAGCGCTGATCCGCCGGTTGGAAACGAGCGGTTTCGAGCGCACGGGCACTGTGCGCGATGTCGGCGAGTATGCGGTTCGCGGCGGTATCCTCGATCTTTTCGTGCCGGGTGCGGATGAGCCGCTGCGTCTCGATTTCTTCGGCGACACGCTGGAATCGATCCGCGCCTTCGATCCTGCCACGCAACGCACCACCGGCCAGCACAAGCAGATGCGGCTGGAAGCCATGAGCGAGGTGGCGCTGACGCCGGAGACGATCAGCCGGTTCCGGCGCGCCTATATCGAGGCCTTCGGCGCGCCGCAGCGTGACGACGCGCTTTACCAGTCGGTGACGGAGGGACGGCGCTTCGCCGGCATGGAGCACTGGCTGCCGCTGTTCTACGAAGGGCTGGAAACGGTCTTCGACCTGCTGCCGCATGCCCCCTTCGTCTTCGACCACCTGGCCCATGAGGCGCTGGACGGGCGCGTGGCGCAGATCCGCGAGCATTACGAAGCGCGCCGCAACCAGGGTGAAAGCGCCGGTGGCGTTCCCTATCGCCCGGTTCCGCCGGAAAGCCTCTACCTGACGCGCGAGGAAGCGGAACGGCGCGCAAGCGAGCGGCTCAACATCGCGCTGACCCCCTTTGACCAGCCTTTCACCGAAGGCCGCTACATCCTTCACGCCCAGGCGCAGCAGGCGCGCAATTTCGCCGAGGAGCGCGCGGACCCCGGCGCCAACGTGTTCGACCATGTGGTCCGGCATGTTTCTGGACTCAGATCGGCGGGCAACCGGGTCATCATTGCAGGCTGGACGGAAGGTTCGCTTGACCGGCTGTCACAAATCCTTGCCGAACACGGGCTCGGCGGCATGGAGCCCGCAGCGACGCTTGAGGAGGCGGAGCGGCTGAAGGGGCAGGCGATCGCGCTTTCCGTCCTGCCCATCGAGCATGGCTTCACCGCTCCGGGCCTTGCGGTCATCGCCGAACAGGACATGCTGGGCGACCGCCTGGTGCGCCGCTCGAAGCGCCGGGGGAAAGGCGCCGATTTCATTTCCGAGGTCTCCTCGCTCGCCGCCGGCGATGTGGTCGTCCATGCCGAGCACGGGATCGGCCGGTTCATGGGGCTGCGGACCATCGAGGCCGCCGGTGCGCCACATGATTGCCTCGAACTGCATTATGCGGGCGATGGCAAGCTGTTCCTCCCGGTGGAGAATATCGACCTCCTGTCGCGCTACGGCTCGGAGGCTTCCGAAGCTGTCCTGGACCGGCTGGGCGGTGTGGCCTGGCAGGCGCGCAAGGCCAAGCTGAAGAAGAAGCTGCTGGAAATGGCCGGCCAGCTCATCCGCATCGCCGCCGAGCGCGAGATGCGCGGCGCGCCGAAACTGGCGCCGCCCGAAGGTCTCTATGGCGAGTTCGCGGCCCGTTTCCCCTACGAGGAGACGGAGGACCAGCAGACCGCCATCGATGCAATCATCGAGGATCTCGGCAAGGGCAAGCCCATGGACAGGCTGGTCTGCGGCGATGTCGGCTTCGGCAAGACCGAAGTGGCGCTGCGCGCGGCCTTCGTGGCGGCCATGGAGGGCCTTCAGGTCGCCGTCGTCGTGCCGACGACATTGCTGTCGCGCCAGCATTTCAAGACCTTCTCGCAACGCTTTGCCGGACTGCCCGTGACGGTGCGCCAGGCATCGCGCTTCGTTGGGGCAAAGGAACTGGCGGAGACCAAGAAAGGCATTTCCGACGGCACGGTCGACATCGTGGTCGGCACCCATGCGCTGCTCGGCGCCAGCGTCAAATTCGCCCGGCTCGGCCTTCTGATCATCGACGAGGAGCAGCATTTCGGCGTCAAGCACAAGGAGCGGCTCAAGGAACTGAAAAGCGATGTCCACGTGCTCACTTTGTCGGCGACGCCGATTCCGCGCACGCTGCAACTGTCGCTGTCGGGCGTGCGCGAACTCTCGCTCATCACCACGCCTCCCGTCGACCGCATGGCGGTGCGCACCTTCATCTCGCCTTTCGATCCGGTGGTGATCCGCGAGACATTGCTTCGCGAGCGCTATCGCGGCGGGCAGAGCTTCTATGTCGTGCCGCGCATCGCCGATCTGGACGAGATCCGGACCTTCCTTGCCGAGCAGGTGCCGGAACTGAAGGTGGCCGTGGCGCACGGGCAGATCGCGGCCGGTGAACTCGACGACATCATGAACGCCTTCTATGACGGCCAGTATGACGTGCTGCTGTCGACGACGATCGTCGAATCCGGTCTCGACATCCCGACGGCGAACACACTGATCGTGCACCGCGCCGACATGTTCGGCCTGGCCCAACTCTACCAGTTGCGCGGCCGGGTGGGGCGGTCGAAGCTGCGCGCCTACGCACTGTTCACCCTGCCGGCGCGCAAGAGCCTGACGACGACCGCGGAACGCCGGCTCAAGGTGCTGCAATCGCTCGACACGCTCGGCGCGGGCTTCCAGCTTGCCAGCCACGATCTCGATATTCGCGGCGCCGGCAACCTGCTCGGTGAGGAGCAGTCCGGCCATATCCGCGAGGTGGGCTACGAGCTTTACCAGCAGATGCTGGAAGAGGCGGTACAGGAAATCCGTGGCGAGGAGATCGCCAGCGACAGCGGCTGGTCGCCGCAGATTTCGGTGGGCACGTCTGTCATGATCCCGGAACATTACGTACCGGACCTGCAGTTGCGCATGGGGCTCTACCGCCGTCTGGCGGACCTCACCACGCCGCAGGAGATCGACGGTTTCGGCGCCGAACTCATCGACCGTTTCGGACCGCTGCCCGACGAAGTTCAGCACCTGCTCAAGATCGTCTACATCAAGGCGCTTTGCCGCAAGGCCAACGTGGAGAAGCTGGACGCCGGACCTAAGGGCGTGGTCATCCAGTTCCGCGACAAGCAATTCCCCAACCCGGCCGCGCTTGTGCAGTACATTGCCGGCCAGGGTTCGCTTGCCAAGATCCGGCCTGACCAGAGCGTATTCCTGATGCGAGACCTGCCCAGCCAGGAAAAGCGACTCGCGGGCGCGGCTGTGGTCATGACGCAACTGGCGAAGCTGGCGGAGGCGGCATAACGCCGGCCCGGCGACTGGCGGACAGGCGCGCGCAGGCCTATGTACAGGTTTCGACGTTCACCCCCGATACCATTCAGGATACCGCATGGCTCCCATCGATGACATCGCCCGCAATACCGCCCGTCTGACCGAATGGCGGCGCGACCTGCATGCCCATCCGGAACTCCTTTACGATGTTCACAGGACTGCCGGGTTCGTAGCCGACCGCTTGCGCGATTTCGGCTGCGATGAGGTCGTGACCGGTATCGGGCGAACCGGCGTCGTCGGCGTCCTGAAGGGGCGGAGCGACACGAAGGGACAGGTGATAGCCTTGCGCGCCGACATGGACGCGCTTCCCATCACCGAAATCACCGGCAAGCCGTGGGCATCGAAGACAGCCGGCAAGATGCATGCCTGCGGCCATGACGGGCATACGGCGATGCTGCTGGGGGCGGCGGGGTGGCTGGCGAAAACGCGGCCCTTCGACGGGACGGGTGTCTTCATCTTCCAGCCGGCCGAAGAGGGCGGGGCGGGCGGCAAGGCCATGGTCGAGGACGGCCTCATGGAACGCTTCGGCATCCAGCGCGTATTCGGGATGCACAACCTGCCGGGCCTGCCCGTCGGCCACTTCGCCATGCGGACGGGTCCGATCATGGCGGCGGCGGACCATTTCTCGGTTCAACTGGAGGGCAAGGGCGGCCATGCGGCCATGCCCCATACCACGGTGGACACGACACTGGTTGCTGCCCACCTCATCACCAGCCTGCAATCCATCGTCTCGCGCACGGTCGATCCGGTGGAAAGCGCGGTGTTGTCGGTGACGTCGATGCGCACCGATACGGACGCCTACAATGTCATCCCGCAGACGGTGGCCCTGAAGGGCACGGTGCGCACCCTGTCGGAAAGCGTCCGGCAGGATGTGGAAGCGCGCATGGCGGCCATGATCGAGACCGTTGCCGCGGCTTTCGGCGCAAGGGCGACGCTTTCCTACCGGACCGGCTATCCCGTCACCGTGAACCATGCCGGCGAAACCGCGCTGGCGCTGGAAACCGCGCGCGAGATCGCCGGCCATGACAAGGTTGCGGCCGATTGCGCGCCGATGATGGGCGCGGAGGATTTTTCCTTCATGCTGAACGCCCGGCCCGGTGCCTTCATCTTCATGGGCAACGGTGACAGCGCGTCGCTGCATCATCCGGCCTATGATTTCAACGATGACGGCATACCCCACGGCGTCAGCTACTGGGTTCGCCTGACCGAACGGCTCCTGCCGCTGACGAACTGAAGGTTCACCGGCTTCTGACAAGACCGCTGACGGCCACGAACAGCCAGCCCGTGATCAGGGTCGTGCCGCCCGCCGGGGCCGCCATGGGGAACAGGCGGCTGCCGAGGAATTCACGCGCCAGAAGGTCGCCGCAGAACAGCGCAAGCCCGAGGGTCAACGCCAGAAGGGCCAGACTGCGCAGCAGACCGGCCGGAAAGAAGCCCAGAGCCAGGAAAGCCGGTGCATGAAACAGCAGCATCTGCGCCGCGGTGCCGGCATTGCCGCCGCCGGCATGGGCAGCATAGGCGGAGAGCCCGACGCCTGCCGCGCCGCACAAGCCGCCGATCAGGATCGCGAGACGCATGTTCGTTTCCTGGACATTCTCACCGGGTTCGTGCGCCACTGCGGCATATCGCCGTTCATTCCGCCTTCTGGAAGATCAGCGCGACGTTATGCCCGCCGAAGGCAAAGGAATTCGACAGGGCGAATTCCATGGAGAGCGCCCGGCTGGCATTGGGTACCACGTCGAGCGGACACTCCGGGTCCGGCTCATCGAAGTTCATCGTGGGCGGGGCAAACTGGCCGAGCAGGGCCAGCAGTGTCGCGGTTCCCTCGATCGCGCCAGCAGCGGCGATGGTGTGGCCATGGATCGACTTGGTGCTGGAGACCGGCGGCGGTTCGTCGCCGAAAACCTCGCGGATGGTCGCCGATTCGACGATATCGTTCTGACGGGTACCGGTGCCATGCGCGTTGATGTAGCCGATGTCGCGGGGCCCGATGCCGGCCCGCTTCAATGCACGGCGGATGGCTTCCACCTGGCCTTCCTGGCTGGGCTTGACGAGGTCAGCGGCATCCGATGTCGCCCCGGTTCCGGCTACATAGCCGAGGATCCGCGCGCCACGTGCGCGTGCATGATCCTCTGCTTCCAGGATGACAACAGCCGCGCCTTCACCCAGCACCATGCCCTTGCGGGTGGCGCTGAACGGGCGGCAGGTGTCGGAACTGACCACCTTGAGCTGCTCCCATGCCAGGAGGATCGTCTCTGTCAGCGCCGATTCCGTGCCGCCGGACACGACAATGTCGGCCTCTCCGGAAAGGATGGCGCTGCATCCGGCCGCAATGGCGGCTGACGACGAGGAACAGGCGCTGGAAACCGTGCTGGAGGGGCCCTTTATGCCCCAGGCCATGGAGAGTGCGGCAGCCGGCGCGCTCGGCATCATCTTCGGAACGGAGAAGGGATGCGGCTTGCGGCCATCCTTGAAATAGCGGGTATAGCCTTCCTCAAGCGTGTTGCCGCCGCCGAGGGCGGTGCCGAACAGGATGGTTGCTTCCGCCAGTTCCGCCGAGCCTTTCTCCAGGCCGGCGGTTGCCATCGCTTCCCTGGCAGCAATGAGCGCCAGATGCGCAAGCCGGTCGAAGCGCGGCGACAGTTCCACGCCGCTCGCCGCCATCACCGCGTCATCGATACAGGCCAGCGGCATGTCGCGTCCGACGAGGCCACCGATGGGCCGGGGCGCGATGCCGACGCGTCCTTCCAGCAGTGTATCGCGAAATTCGGCAATGCTCGACGCATTCGCCGTGAGAACGCCGAGTCCGGTGATTGCTACGCGCCGCATTGTCAGGAATGTTCTTTGATCAATGTGAAGATATGGCCGACGGTGATTTCGTCGTCGATGTTGAGTTCGTTGATGTCGAGGCTGTATTCGGCGCCGAACTTGTCCTCCATCTTGAAGACGATGTCGGCGAGGTCGAGCGAATCGATGCCCGTCTCTGCGACTTTCGTATCCGCCCCGATTCCCTTGCCGGGAAATTCCTCGTTCAGAAGCTGCAGGAAATCGTCAAGACTGACCTTCATGCGAAACTGTCCCCCGTCGCCGTGCGACTGCTGTGTTTGACCCTGATTTTGATCTCCCATATATCACCGCTGCCAAATATGGTAGCCCATCGGCGCGAATCCGTTCTTCGCGGATTGTCCGGCCGGGCATGGTGTTGGTTCCAAGGGGGCGGGGGCCGGGTAAGGTGCATGGCAACGTTTCGCAATCTGAGAAAGCGTGTGTTCCGGTCGCGCGCCGTGAACACGGTCCTGGCCGCAATCGCGCATGGATGGCTTGCCTTCGTCTTCCGGACAAACCGTCTTGTTGCCTCGTCCGACAGCCTCGAGAAGCCGGATGACATCGAATTCCCGGTCATCATCGCGCTCTGGCATGGCCAGCATTTCATGGTGCCGTTCCTGCGACCGCCGGGGATGGAATTCGCCACCATGCTGTCGACGAGCGCGGACGCCGAACTGAATGCCCGGCTTGTCGAGCGGATGGGGATGCATGTCATCCGTGGGTCCGGCGGCCGCGCGGGCGATGGCGTCAGGCTGGAGAAGGGCGGCGCCCAGGCGCTGATCGACCTTGTACGATGCCTGCGCAAGGGGATGAACGTTGCCACCATCGCGGACATTTCCAAGGGCAGGCCACGTGACGCCGGCGAGGGCATCGTGCGCCTTGCCATGGCATCCGGACGCCCCGTTGTGCCGCTGGCCTATGCCACAAGCCGCCATATCCGTTTCGAGAAGGCCTGGGACAAGGCCGTGCTCAACCTTCCCTTCGGCCGCGCCTGCATCAAGACCGGCGCTCCGGTTTTCATCGGCCGCAAGGCCGATGCCGCCGAGATCGAGGCGGCCCGGCGGGCCATCACGGATTCGTTGAATCAGGCGACTGACGCGGCATATGCCGCCGTGGCATGACACGGCCGCGAAACCGGCCCGGTCCGCTGCGAAAGAAAAGGCCGGCAGACAGCCTTGCGGCGTGCCTGCCGGCCCGGATGGTCCCGCTTGCGGTCAGAGGATGAAATCGCTTGCGTCGATTCCGAGACCGGTGCCGAGCAGTTCGATGCGGAAATCGGCCGATCCGTTGCCGTCCACGTCACCTTCGATGAAGGTCAGGCCGCCGAATTCCCAGGACCGCAACTGGCCCGCGACGCCGGTGAAGGCGCCGTTGATGTAGGTGAAGGCCTGGTCGCCCGCCACACTCGTGTTGGCGTCGAGTGCCGAGAGGTCGATCGTGTCCTCACCGTCGGTGAAGTCCTGGATGCGGTCGCGATTGGCGAACAGCAGACCGGAATCGGACAGGTCCAGATAAACGAAGGTGTCGTTCTGGTTGCCGCCATACATGATATCCCGGCCTTCGCGGCCGCGCAGCGTGTCGTTGCCATTGTTGCCGAGCATGATGTCGCTGCCTGCGCCGCCATCGAGCAGGTTCACCTGTGCGGAGCCGAACAGGCGGTCATTGTAGGCAGAGCCGACGACGTTCTCGAAACCGGAAATCGTATCTCCCTCGGCATCGCCGCCGGAAGCCGTGTTCCCGCCCAGAAAGACCTGAACGGCGGCGCCGGAGCTTGCGTAGCTGAGCGTATCGAAGCCCGCTCCTCCGGAGAGTATGTCGGCGCCGGCGCCGCCGATGACCACGTCATTGCCGTCGCCGCCGTCGATCGTGTCGTTCCCGCCAAGGCCGGAGAGCACGTCGTTGCCGGATCCGCCATCGAAACGCTCGCCAGCATCCGAACCGGTGACCACGTCGTTGTGGACGGAACCGCGAATCCATTCGATGTTGGAAAGTGTCTTGGTGTAGGCCACGCCGTTCCATTCACCGGTCGCGGTGCCGGCCGTCAGGTTCACGACGACGCCAACATTGTTCTGTGGCCGGTCAAAGCGTACCCGGTCGAAGCCGCCTCCGCCATTGATGATGTCGTCGCCGCCGCTGCCGTCGAACTGGTCATCGCCGGACGAACCGGTGAACGTGTCTGCGAAGTCGGTGCCGCGCAACTGCTTGAAGGTGCCGCTGAAGGTTTCCGCATTGCCGAAACCGTCATTGGCGATCACGCCGTTGCTGAGGTTGACGACAGCGCCCTGGTTGCCGCCGCGCAGGTCCAGGCGCACCGAGCCATTCCCTGAAATCGTGTAGGAATCGACACCGTCGCCGCTGCGGATGGCCATCCACTGGTCCGTGTCGAGGGTTATGTTGAATGTGTCGCCCAGGGCCGTGCCCCGGATTGCGAAACCGCCGTTCACGAAACCGGCATCCAGCGGATTGGCAATGTCGGTGAAGGTGTCGGTGCCGGAACCACCCTTGACGATGCTGGCCGTGTTGGTGACGCCGTTGATCGTGGCGACGATCGCGCCCGGAATCGACCGGTAGTCCACTTCCTGGTAGCCATTGACATTGGCGGTATAGATGATGGCGTCATTGCCCGTCGAGCCGCGGATGGTGTCACCGAAACCGTCATTGTCACCGGGGTTCAGCACATCGTTTCCGGCGCCGCCATCGAGGTAGTCGGAGCCGCCGCCAGTCGCAATGACGTCGTTGCCCGTACCGGTTTCGTAGAAGTCATCTCCCGCGGTGCCGATAACCGTGTCGCTGGTGCTGGCTGCAATGTTCGGCACGCTGATCAGTGAGATGTTTTCGCCGGGGCCGAAACCCGATCCACCCGGCGCGGACCCGAACGAAATGACATCATTGTTGAGAAAATTGTTGAAGGCGGTTGCCGAGGCGAA
>MDTD01094921.1_pt1 | contig 10488 bp, 9 predicted proteins | sample 811221 | NCBI WGS metagenome assembly MDTD01 (sample SAMN05326646, study PRJNA326480) | marine metagenome | isolation source: seawater | place: Pacific Ocean: South West | collected 2011
AAATGGTGCGCCTGCAAGGAGTCGAACCCTGAACCTCCAGAGCCGAAATCTGGCGCTCTATCCAGTTGAGCTACAAGCGCATATAGTATTAATATTATAAATTATGAAAAATATCATTAATTTAATTGTGAAAGAAACTGAAAAAGACCAGAGAGTAGATAATTTTATATCTAACAGTAATAAGGAACTAAGTAGGAACAGAATTAAAAATCTAATATTAAATAAAAAACTAAGAATTAATAAAAAAATAAGTGTAAACCCATCAAATAAAGTAAACTTAAATGATATTATTGAATTAGAAATACCAAAACCAATTAAAACTTCAATAAAACCTTATAATTTTAAATTAAATATTTTATATGAGGACAAGGACATATTGGTCGTAAATAAACCTGCGGGGATTTCTATGCATCCAGGAGCTGGTGATTATGACAAAACATTGGTTAATGCTTTAGTAAATTATGATAAAAATAATTTATCCAACATTGGTGATGAGCTAAGACCAGGAATTGTACATAGAATTGACAAAGATACATCTGGTTTGGTCGTAATAGCAAAAAATAATTCTTCTCATGAAAGTTTATCGAATCAATTTAAAGAACACTCTATTAAAAGAATATATCAAGCACTTATTTGGGGTAAATTAAGACCACAATCTGGTACAATTGAAACTTTAATAACAAGAAGCTCAAAAAATAGACAATTAATGGAGGTAGGACTTACAAAAGGAAAAAAAGCAATAACCAATTATAAAACTTTAGAAATTTTTGAAAGTGAAAATATACCAACATTTAGTTTAGTTGAATGTAGACTTGAGACCGGTAGAACGCATCAAATTAGAGTTCATATGAGTTATAAAGGAAATAATATTTTAGGTGATAAGAAATATAAAAAAAAATTTAAAAAATTTAAAAATATTAATAAAAAATTGAACGAAATAATATCTACACTTGAGAGACAATTTTTGCATGCTAAAACTTTGGGATTTAGACATCCAGTATCTGATAAACTTTTTGAATTTTCCTCAAATTTACCAGATGATTTAGATATAGTGTTAAAAACTCTTAGAAAATCAGTATAATTAAGCCATTGTATTATTTAAAATATTTATTAAATAAATATAGAAATGAGCACAACGACATATAAATTCCCTGCCATATCAAATGAAGGCGGATTATCGGAGTATCTAGAACAAATTAAAAAGTTTCCAATGCTAGATGCGGAAGAAGAGTACATGCTTGCAAAAAACTGGAAATCAACTGGAAATATAAAGTCTGCAGAAAAGTTAGTTACCAGTCATCTAAGATTAGTAGCTAAAATTGCTATGGGCTACAAAGGTTATGGTCTTCCTATTAATGAAATGATTTCTGAGGGAAATGTTGGACTTATGCAAGCCGTTAAGAAGTTTGAGCCCGAAAAAGGATTTAGACTAGCAACATATGCTATGTGGTGGATAAAAGCATCAATACAAGAATATATTTTAAGATCTTGGAGCTTGGTAAAAATTGGTACAACTACTGCACAAAAAAAATTATTTTTTAATCTAAAAAAATTGAAGAATCAAATTGCTCCTAAATCAGAAGGAGATTTAAAAGATGAACATGTTCAACATATTGCTAATAGACTAGATGTAAGCGAGGATGAAGTGATATCAATGAATAGAAGGCTTTCGGGTAAAGAACAATCTTTGAATGCTCCTATAGGAGAAGATGGAGATGAGTGGCAGGACTGGGTTGTTGATAAGAAAATGGATCAAGAACTTCAATTTGCACAAAGTGAGGAGATGGAACAAAGAAAAGATTTATTAAAAGAATCAATTAAAATTCTAAACGAAAGAGAAAAAGAGATTATTTACTCAAGAAAGTTAATTGATGATCCTCTTACATTAGAAGATTTGAGCAAAAAATATAAGATTAGTAGGGAAAGAATTAGGCAGATTGAAAATAAAGCATTTGAAAAACTTCAAAAGCATATGCTTAATGCTGCAAAATCAAAAAACTTGTTACCAGCCAATTAATTTTTAAAAGGATCCTCTATTAAAATAGTATCATTTCTTTCAGGGCTAGTTGATATGCTTGATATTTTTGTTTCAACAAACTTTTCTAATTCTTCAATATAAATTTTAGCATTTTTGGGTAGATCACTAAATTTTTTAATGCCTTTTGTTGGTGATTTCCATCCGTTAAAAATTTTATACAATGGTATAACTTTAAGCTGATCATCTACTGCTGCGGGCAAATAATCAATCTTTTTTCCATTTAACTCATAACCAATACATATTTTTATTTCATCCAATTCATCCAAAACATCTAATTTTGTTAATGCAATGCCATCTATCCCCGAAATTTTAATTGTCTGTCTTACTAATACACCATCAAACCAACCACATCTTCTTTTCCTGCTTGTAACAGTTCCAAATTCTTTTCCGCGCTTACCAATTTCTTCTCCAATTTGATTGTTGAGTTCTGTTGGAAATGGACCTTCTCCAACTCTAGTTGTGTAAGCTTTGGTTATACCTAAAACATAATTAATTGAATTAGGTCCACAACCTGAGCCTGTTGCAGCAGATGATGCTACAGTATTTGAGGATGTCACAAAAGGATAGGTACCATGATCTACATCAAGTAAAATACCTTGCGCCCCTTCAAATAATATTTTTTTTTTGTCTTTTTTAAAGCTATCTATTTTTTTCCAAACGGGTTGGGAATATTTTAAAATTTCTGGCGCAATATTTAATAATTCTTTTTTAAGCTTATCTTTTTGAAAAATATTTTTACCTAATCCTTTTCTAATTGCATTATGATGCATTAACACAGTTTCAAGTCTATGATCTAAGTTTTCCTCTGAAATTAAATCCATTACTCGAATTGAGCGCCTCCCTACTTTATCTTCATAAGCAGGACCAATTCCTCTTCTGGTAGTGCCAATCTTAGCTTTACCTGCGGTATCCTCTCTTATTTCGTCCATTTCTTTATGAAAAGGTAAAATCAAATTAGCTGACTCAGAAATAATTAAATTCTTTTCTGTTATTTCAACTCCTTTGGATTGCATCTCTCTAATTTCTTCAAGAAGTGCCCATGGGTCAACCACAACACCATTTCCAATTATTGATATTTTATTTTTTCTTACAATTCCTGAAGGCAAGAGTCTTAATTTGTAGGTAATACCATCAATTACCAAAGTATGGCCAGCATTATGTCCACCTTGAAATCTAACTACAATATCAGCTTCACTGGAAAGCCAATCTACAATTTTACCTTTGCCTTCATCTCCCCATTGTGAGCCAACAACTACTACATTTTTCATTTAAATTTTTTATTTATATTCAATACACTTACATGGTTAATTGGACCTTGACCTTTTCCATATCCGGGCCCAGAACTAATTGAATGGTTAACATAATTGATTGCCATACCACAAGATTTCTTTAATGTTTTTCCACACGAAAAAAAAGCAGCTATAGCGCTTGATAGTGTACAACCTGTTCCATGTGTGTTTTTAGTAAGTATTTTTTTACTTTTAAAAATTTTTATCTCTTTATGATTTAAAAAAATATCAAATACATGATTTGATTCTAAATGCCCCCCTTTAATCAAAACATTTTTAGCACCTAATTTAAGAAGTTTTTTTCCAGCAATAACCATATCCTCTAATGTTTTAATTTTTTTTTTAGTTAAAATTTCTGCCTCAGGGATATTTGGAGTAATAAGTAAAACTTTTTTAATAAACTTTGATCTTATTATATCTATAGATTTTTTATCAATTAATTTCGCTCCACCTTTAGCAACCATAACAGGGTCAAGTATAATTTTCTTTATTTTTATTTTATTTATTGAGTCCATTACTGTATTTATAACATTGAATGAATGCAGCATTCCTATTTTAATAACATCAGGTCTTATATCTTTTGAGGTAAATTCAATTTGCCTTTTAATTTCATTTTTTGAAATAGGATAAATCGAAAGTACACCAGTGGTATTTTGAGAGGTTATTGCTGTAATAGCAGTCATTGCATAACATCCAAGACTTGTAATAGTTTTTATATCTGCTTGAATACCAGCGCCACCTGATGAGTCTGAACCTGCTATAATTAATATTTTAGATTTTAGTTTCAATTTAGCAAATAGATCTTTTAACAATATTTATACATTTTTTTAATAATAAAATATTGTTAGACTCTCCCATTATTCGAATCTTTGGTTCTGTACCTGATTTTCTTACAAGCATTCTCCCATGTTTTTGGATTATTTTTTCAGATAATTTAATTGCTTTTTTACATTTTGGAGAATTAATTATCGATTTATCTTTTACTTTAATATTCTCCAAGATTTGTGGTGTAAGCTTGAATTTATTAAATAGCTCACTGGATTTCTTTCCTTTTCTCATAGAAAATAAAATTTCTAATGCTACTAACAATCCATCCCCGGTAGTTGCAAATTTTCCAAGTATTATATGCCCAGATTGTTCGCCACCTAAATTAAAATTATTTTTTTTCATTTTATCTTTTACATACCTATCACCAACATCTGCTCTTATAAACTTAATGCCGTTTTTATATAAATAATTTTGTAGACCATAATTTGACATTAATGTTCCTATTACCCCCCCTTTTAAAATTTTTTTCTTTTTCCATCTTGTTGCTAGCATTGCAATAATTTGATCACCATCAACTATATTTCCTTTCTCATCTGACACTATTATTCTATCAGCATCTCCATCAAGGGATATTCCAATATGAGCTTTATACTTTTTTACTAAAAACTTTATTTTTTTGGGGTAGGTTGAGCCACACGCATCGTTTATATTAAATCCATCTGGTGATGTTCCGTACTCATAAACCTTAGCACCTAAAGATTTAAAAAGTTTAGGGCCAGATTTGTATCCGGCTCCATTTGCACAATCTATTGCAATTTTTAAGCCTTTCAAATTGAAATTTTTTGGGAAATTGCTTTTAAGGATTTTTATATATCTTTCGTTTGCATCCTCTAACCTTTTAACCCTTCCTAGTTTGTTAGGCAAAGTTAATTTTTTTAAAACTCTTGAATCTATTAATGTTTCGATTCTCTTTTCAATTTTGTCAGAGAGCTTGAGTCCATCGGGTCCAAAAAGTTTTAGTCCATTATCATAAAATGGATTATGAGATGCCGTGATCATAATACCCATATTTGCTTGCATTTTTTTCGTAAGCATCGCTAATCCATTTGTAGGCAAAGGTCCTAAAGTATACACATGCATACCTGCTGATGTGAGCCCAGATACCAATGCTGGTTCTAAAGTATATCCAGATAGTCTTGTGTCTTTTGCTATAATAGCTGTTTGTTTTATTTTTTTTTGATTTTTAAAATATGTACCTGCTGCTAAACCAAATTTAAAGAACATTTCTCCGTTTATTTTATTTTGGTTAACCCTTCCCCTTATACCATCTGTACCAAAATATTTTTTTGACATTTTAAAATTTTAGAGATTTAAATACTTTAATGCTTTGTTTTACCTCATTTACATCATGAACTCTTAAAATCTGAACTCCATGCATCATTGCAAATAAGCTTGATGATATAGTGCCTCCTAATCTTTCCTCACTATCATTTATTCCAGACAGATCCTTAATAAATCTTTTTCTAGAAGTACCCAACATTACAGGAAATCCAAGGGAGTGGAAAATAGAAATATTTCTTAATAAGGTAATATTATGTTTCAACTTTTTACCAAATCCTATTCCTGGATCTAAAATGATATTGTTATGAACTATACCTTTTGCTCTTATATATTTTATTTTATTTTCAAAAAAATCGTAAATATCTAAAAGAACATTTTTATATTTTGGATTTATTTGCATTGTCATTGGTTTTCCCTGCATGTGATGAACAATAAACGGTATTCTAGTTTTTTTTAAGAGGTTGATTGTTTCTGGATCATGGTTTAAGCCTGAAACATCATTAATAAGTTTAACATTTTTTTTAATTCCTAATTTCATTACAAGGCTATTTCTGGTATCTAAAGATATTATATTTCTTAAATTTTTTAATTTAGACAAAGTTATGTAAATTCTTTTCCACTCATTTTTAGGGCTTATCTCTTTTGAACCAGGTCTAGTTGACTCACCCCCAATGTCTATAATACTACAACCATCTTTAACTAATTTTTTCGCATGTCGATATCCAAGATTTTTTCTTAAAAATTTTCCACCATCTGAAAAACTGTCTGGTGTTAAATTTAAAATACCCATAAGTAATGGTGAATTGTTTAAATTTAAATTACGAAAATACTTTTTTTTTGATATCTGTTTAATATCAATTAATATTTTCTTTCTTAAAAAAGGTTGAAGTTTTTTAATATCCTTTAAATCAACAGTCCTAATATTTTTTCTTGAAATAATTTCGATCTTATCGAAGGAAATAAGACTATTACCGTGTAGTGGTAATGCTAATCGTTTTATTACTTTTTCTTTAGAGGTCTTGCCATAATAAAAATTACACGCTCTTGTGTAATATTTTATCATTCTTATTTAGTGAACAATTTTTGGTTTTAATCCAATAGAACCTAAAGCTGAACCTTGGTCGTCTTTCTCAGATTTAATATCTTCCTTATTTTCAGGATAAACATTTTTATTTATTATATTTTCTATCTCTTCCCCTGTTAAAGTCTCATAAGTTAAAAGAGCTTTAGCTACTTTATGTAAATCATCAATTTTTTCAGATAGGATTTTCTTTGCCTGATTATAACCTTCATCAACTAATTTTCTTATTTCTTTATCAATTTTTTGGGCTACAGCCTCGGAAACACTTTGAGTTTGTGTCACTGATCTACCTAAAAAAACTTCTTCTTGATTCTCACCATACTCCACTGGACCTAGCTCTTCACTCATGCCATACTTTGTAACCATAGCTCTTGCTAATTGAGTAGCTTGATTAATATCGGAACCACTTCCTCCACCAGCTCCTGTAGATATGTTATCTTTTCCAAAAATTAATTCTTCAGCAACTCTTCCACCAAAACAAACTGCTAATCTAGCTTTCAAATATTTTATAGAGTGTCCATGTTTATCTCTTTCTGGTAAATTCATTACCATTCCTAATGCTCTTCCTCTCGGTATTATAGTAGCTTTATGAATGGGATCATAAACAGGCATATTAAATGACACAAGTGCATGTCCACCCTCATGATATGCTGTTAATTTTTTTTCATCCTCTGTCATGACCATTGATCTTCTCTCAGCGCCCATCATAACTTTGTCTTTTGCTTCTTCAAATTCTTGATATGTAACAATTCTTTTATTTTTTCTTGCTGCTAATAAAGCAGACTCATTGACAAGATTGGCTAAATCAGCACCTGAAAATCCAGGTGTACCTCTTGCAACAGTTCTTAAATTAACATCTGGAGCCATTGAGATTTTTTTTGCATGAACTTTCAAAATTTTTTCTCTACCAATAATGTCAGGATTTGAAACAACTACTTGTCTATCAAATCTTCCGGGTCTAAGTAAAGCAGGATCTAAAACATCAGGTCTATTTGTTGCAGCAATAATAATGACCCCCTCGTTAGTATCAAATCCATCCATCTCAACTAAAAGTTGGTTAAGAGTTTGTTCTCTCTCATCGTTACCACCTCCTAAGCCTGCGCCCCTACTTCTTCCTACTGCATCTATTTCATCAATAAATATTATACATGGTGAATGTTTTTTACCTTGTTCGAACATGTCTCTTACTCTTGACGCACCAACACCAACAAACATTTCAACAAAGTCAGATCCAGATATTGTAAAAAAAGGAACTCCAGCCTCTCCTGCAATGGCTCTCGCCAGTAATGTTTTCCCAGTTCCTGGAGGACCAACTAACAAACATCCTCTTGGGATCTTTCCCCCAAGTCGACTAAATTTTTTTGGGTCTTTTAAAAATTCCACCACTTCCTCTACTTCTTCTTTTGCTTCCTCTACGCCAGCAACATCATTAAAAGTTACTTTTCCTTTTAACTCATTCATCATTTTAGCCTTAGATCTTCCAAATCCCATAGCACCGCCTTTTCCTCCTTGCATTTGTCTCATAAAGAAAATCCAAACTGCTATTAGCAGAAGCATTGGAAACCATGAGAGTAATACACCAAATAAAGATGGCATTTTTTCATCTAAAGGAGCTGCGGAAATACTAACCCCTTTTTCAGATAACTTTTGTATTAAATTTGGGTCATTTGGAGCATAAGTAGAAAATTTTGTGCCGTCAGACAATATACCATGTATATTGTTTCCTTTAATTTCTACCTCAACCACTCTTCCATTTTCCACTTCGGTCAAAAAGGTTGAAAAATTTACTTTCTCTTGTTTGCTTACATTTGCTTGTGGGTTTTTAAACATATTGTAAAGACCTATAGTTAAAAAAACTATTATTGCCCACATTGCTAAATTTTTAAAATTCATAGCTATAAGATAAGAATTATTATTGAATTAACAAGTGCGTATTTTATCATTTATTAAGAATTTCCCTGGAAATAATAATGGTTTCATTGACTTTTTTGAATAAGCATCCCCCAAGGGTTAATTTTTTTACATTTACCCCGTTTTTAAATGTGTTTACAAGCCTCACAATACTTTTTCCGCGTGGAGGATAATAATTGTTGCCTATAATTTTTATAATTTTGACAATTGATCTAAATACAACCTCATTTGGCTGTGAAAAAAAAAGTTTTTTTAAAACAAAGATATTTTGTTTTGAATTTAAAAAAGAATTCTCAGATATGTTCTTATCACAATAGTAATTAAGAGCTGAATCTGATTCTGCCAAATTATTAAGAGTTAGATTTAACTTACTTTTATCTAGTCCTTGTTTTTCAAGCTCATTAATTAGAAATCTTAATCTAATTCTTTTAAAATTGCTGTCTTTGTTTGATGGGTCTTCGAAATAGTATTTAAATACATTTTTTGAAATATTTATAAGATCTTTTTTACTATATTGCAGTAATGGCCTCAAAAAATTTATATTATTATTTTTTACCTTTTCTGAGAAAGATATTAGTCCCTTTAATCCACTTCCTCTAGTAAGTCTTATAAAAAAATTCTCATCTCTATCATCCCTATGGTGAGCCAAGAGTATATTTTGAATTTGTTTCTTTTTGCACTCTTTAATTAATAATGAATATCTATTTAATCTCGCAATTGATTGTATATTTGATTTCGGCTTTTTGCCTATCCATACTAAAATTTTACAAGTTATCCCTATTTTTTTAAGTAAATTTACAACTTGTTTTGCTTCTTTAGATGATTCTTTTCTTAACTTATGATCTACAATAAAATAATAAAACTTAGTACCATATTTATTAGAAAAAAGTTTTGTAAGATACGCAAGTGAGAGGCTATCTGGGCCACCAGAAACAGCCACCAAATAAGATTGAGTTTTATCTAATTTTTTCTCAAAATTCTTATAGATACCGTTTATATTTTTATGCTTAAAATTAAGAATTTTCTTTTGAGCATTCAAACTTTTTTTCTTCATATTTCGCTTTTTGAAGAACAGATTGATTTGCTTTAGGATATTGTTTTTTTACTCCAGTAATCATTAAACAACCCTGATCCTTTTCTCCAATTTGAACTAATGATACACCAAGTTTTAATAAATTTATAGGAGCCTTATCACTCTTAGGATATTTTTGATATCCCTCCAGATATGCTGATGCGGCATCAGTATACAATTGTCTTATCCTAAATGTTTCTGCATACCAATATTGTGCGCTACCTGCTAGATCATGCTCAGGATTCCCAATAACAAATTCTCTAAAAGCTCTTTCTGCCATACTATAATCTCCTACTTTTAAAAAACTTGTAGCAAATTCATACTGTTCGTTTGGATTTCCATCTGGTAAAATTTTCTCTTCAGAAATAAATGTTTCTGTCAGGACTGTATTAGTGGTGTCAATAGATTGTATCTGCTGATTTTCTAAATTTGTTTCTGTTTCCTTATAAGATATAGAACCTAAGTCTTGCGGCTCAGATGAACCTGGTAGTTTTTTTTTTATTTCATTTGACGACAGATTTGTGTTGTTACTATCCTGAACTACACCAGTTTCTAATTGCTGAAATCTTAATTGATTATCCGCTTGAACTTTAGAAAGCCTGCTTGATAACTTATCTAATTTAAAATTAATCTCCTCAAATTTATTCGTTAATTCTTGAAACTGGTTTTCTATATCTGAAAGTTTTAACAAATGTCTGGTTAAAACTTCCTCAGAACTCTGGTTCATAGAATTAGATGTTGATGATATATTTTCTTTTTGATCATTTGAGTAAACTGCCTTTTCTAAAGTCTTAATATCTTTTTGAATTGATTTTAAAATTTCATTAATATCACCATTTTCTGCAATTCCTTTCGACTCCTTAAAAACGAAAATTGTAAGGAATATTATTAAAAAAAAATTTTTTAGTTTTATCATCAGATTGATTACTATTTATAATGATGGCAAAAAAAAGACCCTGAACTGTTAAGTTACAGGGTCTTTTATAAA
>MDTD01108058.1_pt1 | contig 10486 bp, 16 predicted proteins | sample 811221 | NCBI WGS metagenome assembly MDTD01 (sample SAMN05326646, study PRJNA326480) | marine metagenome | isolation source: seawater | place: Pacific Ocean: South West | collected 2011
CCTGAAAAAGAACGCGTAGCGTTGGGTGTGAAGCAACTTTCCGGCGATCCGCTGGCGGAGTTCTTTGACAGCCATAAGAAAGGCCAAACCGTTAAGGCGACTGTTAAGGCAGTTACCAGCGGCGGTATTGAAGTGGAAGTGGCCGACGGGGTTGAGACCTTTATTAAGTCTCGTGATCTGTCAGCTGTTCGTGAAGAGCAGGATGCCAGCCGCTTTGCTGAAGGCGACAAAGTGGAAGCGAAAATTGTGCAGCTTTCCAGCCGTGACCGTAAAGTTGGCCTGTCCATTAAGGCCTTGACCATCGCTGAAGAGAAAGAAGCCATCAAGGCGTATGCCAACGATGATGGCGGCTCAGCCTCTTTGGGTGATGTGCTGGGTGAAGCCTTGAAAGGCGGAAAAGGTGACGATGACGCGAAGGAAGAAAAGAAAGCTTCCACCAAGAAAGCGGCATCTAAAACCACCGCTAAAAAGGCGACAACCAAAAAGGCCGCAGCCAAAAAGACAGCTGACAAAGCTGACGAAAAGGCTGAGGACAAAGACGCCTAAAGGCTTGATGTCAGATGGCTGAACACAAAGACCTCGGCGCAATCCTTATACTGGACCATGCCCGTCGGCGCTGGCGCTTTATTGCGCTGGTGCTGGCGGTGGTCCTGATTGTATGGGCTTGGGCCACCAACAGTGCCAAAGGGGTCGTTTCCGGCCCGCATGTGGCGCAAATTGAAATCTCCGGTTTGATTATGGATAACGCTCACCAGCAGCAACAAATTGAGCAGCTGGGCGTGCGCGATGACGTAAAAGCGGTGATTGCCTATGTGGACTCGCCCGGCGGGACCATGGTGGGCGCTTTGATGCTGCATGACGCTCTGGAGCGTGTGGCCAAGAAAAAACCCGTGGTTGTGGTTATGGGTACGGTGGCGGCTTCGGCCGGCTATCTGGTATCTTTAGCCGGCGAGCACGTGTTGGCGAACGAGGCCACACTGACCGGTTCGGTTGGGGTGTATATGCCGTTGGTGGACGCCACAGGTCTGGCGGATAAAATTGGTATTAAGGATGCGGGCGTGGTGTCCGGGTCGTTAAAAGACGTGACATCTCCCTTGAACACCCGTAATGAGCGTGAAGACGCGTATTTGGTGAATATGGTGGAGCGTTTGGAAGATATCTTTATTCGTTATGTGACCGGCCGATTTGACTTGAGCGACGACGTGATAAAAACCATTAGCGACGGCCGCGCCGTAATTGGTGTGGAAGCTTATGAAATGGGCATGGTGGATGGATTGGGAGGCATCTATCAGGCTCGTGAATGGTTAAACACAACCCACAGCATCCCTAAAGATATGCCGATGCGCTATGTGGAAATTGAGGAAGAAGGCAGCTGGTTTGGCCAAATGGCGCAAAAAGCCGGGCTTGATCTTCCGGTTCGACTGGGGCTTGGCACAAACGGTGGGGCTGTGGCATTGTATAACTATTAAAACTTAGAGGTAAAACCAATGACCAAATCTGAATTGATTGCAAAACTAACCGCGAAAAACCCCAGCCTGACCCAACAGGATCTGGAGCGTGTGGTGAACACCATTTTTGACGAAATCAGCGACGCGCTGGTGGATGGTGACCGTGTGGAACTGCGCGGCTTTGGCGCGTTTTCTGTGCGTCACCGCGATGCGCGTATTGGTCGTAACCCCCGCACGGGTGAGTCGGTCAACGTACCGGCCAAGCGTGTGCCGTTCTTCAAAATGGGGAAAGACCTTAAAGAACGCATTAACAAGTAACGCAATACTGATGTTGCGTGTACTTTCCATCATTTGGCAGGCCCTGTGGCAGAGCCTGCTTTTTGTTGTTTTAATTATTGGTGGGTGGCTGGCCTGGGCCAACGGGCATATGGTCAGCTATCACCTGCCATATTTTGGCGGCAGTGAAGCTCCGCTGTGGCTGTTGCTGTTTATTTTTCTGGCGGTGGGCTTTCTGGCCGGTGTTATGGCGGGCGAGGCGCAAACGCTGGGGTATATCCGCCGCTTAAAAATTCGTTTGAAGAAAAATCGTACGTCGTCGGATTCTAAGACGGACGAAACCGTTTAAATATTCTTTAAATTTCTTGTTTTTTGCCAAAAGGTTTTATAGGGTGAAACCTGTCTAAACGACGTATCTTATTTCCTTTTCTTTCATCCTTGTCTTAAGGAGTTAACCATGTCTAAACCGACATTCGTAACCGAACTTGAACAGGCGCTTAAAAGCGCGCTGATCGGCCCGGTGTCAACCGAGGCCTACAAAAACTCAAAACTAGCAAAGGAAGAGCTGGACAGTGCGGTAAGTCCCGAAGATCCGGTATATACCTTTACCTTTTCCAAAAGCGCGGCAGAAAACTTCCTGGATGCTGTTTTCCATAAATTTCAGCACAATGCAGAAACCCGGGCCGCACTGGCGCCGTTTGTAATAAAAGATGCAAGCGAGGCCAAGATGTATTTGATGCGCCACCCTGATCCTGACAAAGCCCAATGGCTGGTGTTTTTGACCCTGCATGTGGATAATGGCGAAGCCACGGAAGATATTTCCGTTTTGGGTGAAAATGTCACCCGTGAAATGCTCAAAGAGATTTTGGGTGTGGCCAACCTGGTACCGTATGGCCTGTTGCCGGATGACGACTGATTTGCAATATTGCCTCCTAATAAGGGGGCTTTTTTGTTGCTCTCTGCTTAACCATTGAAAACGGCGGTCGCCGTCCCCATAATAAAGGTATAAAAGAAGGTGATTTCACTGACCTTGATCCATAGGGATTAAATAGTGATGCAGTACATCTTTTACACCGTTTTACTTGATATCCTGGAGGATATAACATGTCCAAGCGTGTTGCTGGCCTCATTTCTCTGGCTGTGTTCGTGCTCTTTGTCGCTTCCATCGCCGGTTTCTTCATTAGCTCTCACTTGAGCTATGAGTACCGCGAGGTGGCAGATTGGGTGTTGTTTGCATCCGTCAATGGCGCGATCATTTCGTGGCTGGGTGCGATCATCATGTTCTTCGTGGTGATGTACTTCAAGCTGAACGAATACTCAGAGAACTCCTAACGAACAAAAAAGCCTCCCACTGGGAGGCTTCCTTTTTTCTTTGGTAAGCGTGGTTAGGCGGCTTCAGGCTTTCCCAGGCGGGTGATGCCTTCGGTGATAAAGCGCTTGGCGTCTTCGGCGGTACCCCAGCCGGACACCTTCACCCATTTGCCGTCTTCCAGGTTTTTATAATTTTCGTAGAACTGTTCCATTTGCTTTTTGAACAGTTCGTCCAAATCGTTCACGTCTTTGATGGATTCATAGCGTGGGTCCAGCTTTTTGTGCGGCACACAGATAAGCTTGGGGTCCTCGCCGGATTCGTCTTCGGTCATCAACACACCCACCGGGCGGGCACGGATAACGCAGCCGGGGGTCACGGGGACATCGGTGTACACAAAGGCATCCACCGGGTCGCCGTCGCCGCCTAAGGTTTTATTGATGTAGCCGTAATGGGCGGGGAACACCATGGGCATGGGCATGAAGCGATCCACGAACAGGGCGTCGGTGTCTTTGTCCACTTCATATTTCAAATGCGCCACGCGCATAGGGTTTTCAATAATTACATAAATATCTTCCGGGGCGTCTTTACCCGCCGGCACTTTGTCAAATGACATGGTGGGGCTCTCCTTTGTTTATCCCTTAAAAACTTGTAGCCGTTATTGTCCATTAAATGGCCGAAAAGTCCAGCCCTTTAGCGTATTTTCATACCGTATTTACAGCATAAACGGCAAGGCCTCCCGGATTTTTTGCGGCTTTTCGTGGGTCAGGTCTTTGTCCAGCTCCGCGGCGATGATTTTTTGGCTGTCGGCGGAGATTTTCTTCCTGAGCAGGCCCAAAAAGTCCGGCCCGGCAACCACATACAGCTTCTTCACACCGTGTTTGGTGCGGGCATCTTCAATGGTGTGGCTGAGTTTTTCGGCGAATTTGATATGCTCGTGCTCTTTGGCATCCACTTTGGTGCCCATGGCGTGGCGGCCCTGACCGGCTGAATCAAACGCGCGGCCGGCGGTGTCGCTCAGCAGTTCGCTTTCTTTCAGGCGAGAGGCTTCGTGGTTGAGAGATTTAAGCTCTTTTAAGCTTTTTTGGTTGATGGCCTCCAACAGGCGCGCCTCGGCGGCGTTGGCGACGAGAATCCATGTTTTTTCCATTGGTTACCCCCTTTTTAGGTGGTTTGGTTTACAGGTAGGATATTACCACAAATCGGGGTGTTTTTTAACCGTCGACAAAAGAACTTTGCAACCGATGGCCGAAACGGTACAATCCGCCCTGCAATGAGTATTTTAAAGAACATTGTCCCGACCGGTATTTTGACCCGCACCAAGCGGGAGGTGTCGTCCAACGTTTGGGAAAAATGCACCGGCTGCGGCGAGATGCTGTACGTCCATGACTTGGCGGACAACCTGCGCATGTGCCCCAAATGCGGGCACCATTTGCGTATTTCCTTAGGCGCCCGCTTTGATTACCTGTTGGATAAAAACACCTTGGAAGAGGTGGCCGTTCCCCACACCCATGACGACCCGATAAAATTCCGTGATTCCAAACGCTACAGCGACCGTTTGCGCGCCAGCCGTAAAAAAACCGGCCAGCATGATGCCGCGCGGGTGGTGAAAGCGCAAATTGACGGCGTGGAATGCGTGGTGGCGGCGTTTGATTTTGCTTTTATGGGCGGGTCTATGGGCCAACAAGTGGGCCAGGCGCTGGTCACCGCCGCCAATGTGGCCGTGAAAGAGAAAAAGCCGTTGCTGGTGATTCCTGCCAGTGGCGGGGCACGGATGCAGGAAGGGATTTTAAGCCTGATGCAGATGGCCCGTTCCACCGCTGCCATTCAAGAGCTGAAAGAAGCCAAACTGCCGTATGTGGTGCTGTTGACCGACCCCACCACCGGCGGCGTGACCGCCAGTTTTGCCATGATTGGGGATGTAACCATGGCCGAGCCCGGCGCGCTGATTGGTTTTGCCGGCCCGCGGGTGATTCAGCAGACCATTGGTGAAACCCTGCCGGACGGTTTTCAGACCGCGGAGTATTTATACGATAACGGCATGGTGGATATGATTACTCCTCGTCCGGAACAGGCGGAAAAACTGGGGACGATTTTCCGCATTTTGATGAAGAAAAAACATCCGGCTAAAGCCCAAAAAATATAAAAACCAGTAAAAAAACCGCCCCGAAGGGCGGTTTTGACGATCTCCCAAAGATGAAACTTTAGGGCCGGGTGCCTTCAAACACGCGCATCAGCTTTTGTGCCAAGTCACGTGGCTCAACGGCCAACTCCGGGTTTTCTTCAGCCACTTCCTGGGCAATTTCGTAGGCGGTTTCCAAGTCAAGCGTCAGGTTGTGCTTGTGGAACAGGACCACACGCCGTGCCAGTAAAGTTGCGCTTTCAATATTACGATTTTCCATGGTTGCCCTCTTTTTTTAGTCACCAAACACGATGCTGTGTTCTTCTTCCAGTTCAACCCGCTCCACATCCGGGGCGTTGCTGGTTTCAACTGATAAGGTATGGCTTAATTTTTGGACGGTGGCCTCATCTAGGCCATTCATCAGCTCTGGGTCCGTTTCTTTTAAATTTTCAAACCCCTGCTGGATATCTTCAGCGGTGATGTTGTCATCGCCCATGGCTTCAGCAGCTTCTTTTACCGCGTCGCGGACCATGCGGGCTTTATCGAGTTGTTCCTGGGTGTACTCACTCATGGATGGACTCCCTCTTTGCTTAATGGCCTTTATATACTCAGGCCGTTTCTTTTTCCCTACCTGTTTATATATATGGGCATTAAGGGGATGTGTTTCCACCCCTGACGGGTAGGCGGTATGTGGCGAGGGGCCAAAAGGTATAGAGAAGGGGTATAAAAACGGGGATAAAAAAAGGCCCCGAAGGGCCTTTTGTGGTCGCTTGTCAGCAGCGGTGGGAGCTGAAGCGCCCACTGCAGTTGGAACGACGCGTTCCGCCGCGACCGGCCTGAAAGGGGCAGCCTTCCGGACGGACGTTGCGGGTCAGGTTGTACAGGGCGGTTTCGTTGCGCGTGGTGTTCGAAATGTCGAACAGACGGCACACGCGGGGGAAAGCTTCGCTGAAGCTTTGACCACGCTCCATCAGCCCTTTGATTTCCCGAGCAGCATCGTACATGTCGTGCGAATACGTCATCGTCATGAGGTTTCTCCTGGATCAACGGTATGGCCACGGGGGCCGATTGGACATTACGTTCAAATAAAGTATGTACCCTCTTTTTTTATTTTTAAACCCCTAAAATGCAAAAAAGGGCGAAAATTGGCTTGCAATGGGTGTTTTTTTGGTTTAAAAATGCCCTACTTTATACGCCTGTGTGGCCCCAAAAGTGGTGTTTTCACCCGCCATACCGGTCTGATCAAACTGATAAAGAGGTTATAAACCAATGGGTTACAAGTTGAAAACCAAGAAGGCGGCGGCCAAACGTTTTTGGAAGTCGTCCGCCAAGGGTAAAATTCGTCGTGGTGTTCAAGGCCACGGTCACTTTTTGTCCAAAATGGGTCAAAAAGCACGTAAGTTGCAAGGTACCACCACGGTATCTGAGTCCAACTTTGATATGGTCGCACGCATGCTGCCAATGCTGAACGCTAAGAAAAAGCGTACCAAAGCGTTGAACAAAGAAGCCCAGGCGCTGAAAGCCGCCAATACTTCTGCCAGCAAAGCGGGTAAAAAATCAATCGGCAAAGCCGCCGCTAAGTAAGGAGGACGACCATGTCTCGAGCACGCAGTGGAGTGGTGAACAAAAAACGCCACAATAAAATTTTGAAAATGGCCAAAGGCTACCGCGGCCGCAATAAAAACTGTTTCCGTGTTGCGGTCCAAAAAGTTGAGAAAGGTCTGCAGTACGCGTACCGCGACCGCCGCAACCGCAAGCGCGACTTTCGTCGTTTGTGGATTGTGCGTATCAACGCCGCCGCCCGTGATAACGGCATGAAGTACAGCAGCTTCATGAACGGTTTGAAGCAAGCCGGTATTGAGCTGGACCGTAAAGTTTTGGCGTGGATGGCTATGAACGACAGCAAAGCCTTTGCTGATTTGGCCGAAAAAGCCAAATCCGCCAGCAAGTAAGGAGGCACAACCAATGCATTCAGATATGCTGATATGGGTGGCGAACACGGTTGCTCTTTTATTTGGCATGAGCATGCTTGGTTAACCGCCCGCTTGTTATAAGCTTAAACCCGGCCGTTTGGTCGGGTTTTTTTGTAACTAAAACTTGAGATTTATACGCTTTTTGCTGATAATCGGGGGACTTTGCAAAAACGAACTGCCAACGTATGGAAAACAAAATGCAGCAGCTTGAAAAAATCCAGTCCGAAAGCTTGGGGCATATTGCGGATTTGAATGATTTGAAAGAACTGGAAGACACCCGGGTACGCCTGCTGGGCAAAAGCGGCGAAATTACCGGAATGTTGAAAAGCCTGGGCCAGTTGCCCGCTGAGGAACGCAAGTCGTTTGGTCAGGCGGTGAACCAGGTGAAGGCCGAAGTGGCTCAGGCGCTGGAGCAAAAGCGCACTGAACTAGAGCAAAAAGAGCTGAATGAAAAGTTGGCTACCGAAGCGGTAGATGTAACTTTGCCGCCCAGACTGGAACCGCAGGGCAAGCTGCACCCGATTTCTTACGTGATTGAGGAAGTGGGTGAAGTGCTGGGGCGTGTGGGTTTTGAACACGCCACAGGCCCGGAGCTGGAAACTGATTTTTATAATTTTACCGCGCTCAACATTCCGGAAGACCACCCCGCGCGGCAGGATCATGACACCTTTTATGTGCAAACCCGGCAGGGGGAAGAGCCCAAGGTGCTTAGAACCCAGACCTCCAACGTGCAAATTCACACCATGGAAAAGGGTGAGCCGCCCTTCAGGGTGATGTCTATTGGTCGTGTGTACCGCTGTGACAGCGACGTGACCCACACGCCGCAGTTCCATCAGGTGGAAGGCTTGGCGATTGATAAAGATTTGACCTTTGGCCACTTGAAGGGTGTGCTGAAGAAGTTTATGGAAGACTTTTTTGAACGCAAGGTGGAAATGCGTCTGCGTCCGAGTTACTTCCCGTTTGTGGAGCCGGGCGCGGAAGTGGATATTGGCTGCCTGTTTTGTGGTGGAAAAGGCTGCCGGGTGTGCAAACACACCGGCTGGCTGGAAGTTTTGGGCAGCGGTATGGTGCACCGTAATGTGCTGGGGCATTGCAAGGTGGACCATAACCAGTGGCAGGGCTTTGCCTTTGGCGCGGGGATTGAGCGTTTGGCGATGCTTAAATACGGTGTGGACGATCTGCGGATGTTTTATGAAAGCCATATCAGCTTCCTTGAGCATTTTGGCCGCCCCGTTAGTGATTTGAAGGCAGGCGGATAAATGAAAAAGGTATTTTTAACCATGATATGTGCACTAGGGTTGGTGGGCTGTGGCGCCCACACGCCGGACTTTTACGCTGAAAATACTCCAAAAATGGAAATGACCGAATTTTTCAACGGCAAGGTTGACGGATGGGGTGTGATTTATGATTGGAAAGGTCGGGTGGTGAAGCGCTTTCATATTTTAATGGACGGTAAATGGCAAACCCGTGATGGCGGCCAAAAAGTGTTCCGGCTGGATGAGCTCTTTACCTTTGCGGACGGTAGCACCATGGAGCGCGGCTGGGACATTGAAAAAACCGGCGAAGATACATTTGTTGGTTACGCGGAAGAATCGCCTGAGCCCGCTAAAGGTGTGCAAAAGGGCAATGCCGCCAAGTGGAATTACCACTTTGATATGCCGTACAACGGCAAGACCATCCGCTTGAAAATGGATGACTGGATGTGGCTGGTAGATGAAAACACGCTGGTGAACCGCAATAAGTTTTACAAGTTTGGGCTGAATGTTGGGGAAATTAATATCTTTTTCCGTAAAACTCCGGCGTAAGGCCGGGGTGACGGCGATGGCGGTGCTGGTGGCCGCCTGCGCGCCCAAGCACGCTGAATTTGCCCGGCTGGAAGACCAGCGCGCCGACTGGGAAGCGATGGCCCAGCGCGGTGATGTGGAGGCCCAATTGCTGCTGGCGGATAGTTATTGCTGCGGGTATGAAGATATGAAGCACACCGTAAAAGCCGTCAACTGGTATTGCGCCGCGGCGTATAACGGCTCGGCTGTGGCGGCCTTGCGGCTGGGGGATATTTTTACCCATAAAGTGGCTGGGGTGGATGCCGGCGATGTGCTGGAAAATAAAGCCGCGGCCATGGCCTTTTACGCGCAGGCGGCCGAAGGCGGCGTTGATACGGCCAGCGCCAGATTTGATGACCTGGCATTTGGTATGAGCAAGCAGGAACTTGTCACCGCCACGGCGATTAACGGCTATGCGGATGAAGCCTGCCGCTTGTATGACATTCCGCGCGGGTTGAAATATAAAAACGCCTATGATGGTGTGGACTTTAACAAAATGAAACGATAGGGCAGATAACCATGCTGGTTCCGTTAAGTTGGTTGAAAGAGTATTTAAAAACTGAATCTACGGCTGAAGAGGTTGCCGCCAAACTGGTGCAGTTGGGTCATGAAGTGGAAGGCATTGAAGACACCGCTCAACAGTTTGAAAACGTGGTGGTGGGCCATGTGTTGGGGCGTGAACAGCACCCGGACGCCGACAAGTTGGGTGTGTGCACGGTGGACATTGGCGGCAAGGAACCACAGCAAATTGTGTGCGGCGCGCCGAATGCCCGCGCAGGCATTACCGTGGCGGTAGCGACGGTGGGCGCGGTATTGCCTGGTGATTTTAAAATCAAAAAAGCCAAAATCCGCGGTGTGGAATCCAACGGGATGATTTGCTCGGTTAAGGAGTTGGCCATGGGCGAGGAGCACGACGGCATTTGGGAAATGGACACCAAAGCCAAGCCGGGTACCCCGCTGGCGGCGGCCATGGGCGGCGCGGAGCAGATTATTGAAGTTTCCATTACCCCCAACCGTGGTGATGTACTCAGCATGTATGGTCTGGCACGGGATTTGGCCGCGGCTGGCCTGGGCACATTGATTGAGCCGGAAGAGAAAATGGTCGGCAAAGACGTGCCGGATGTCAAAGCCGATATTAAAACTGACAAGTGTAAATTTTTTAGCGGTATTTCTGTCAGGAATATTAAAAATACAGCGTCCCCCGACTGGATGCAGAAAAAGCTGACTAATGCGGGTCTGCGTCCGCGCAACGCGGTGGTGGATGTAACCAATTATATTATGCTCTCACTTGGGCAGCCGCTGCATGCGTACGATGAGGATAAACTCAGCGGCTCTATTTACGCTGCGGCCGCCAAAGGCGGCGAGACCTACACCGGTATTGGCGGAGATGACTACCGCCTGAACACCGGGGACGTAGCCATTTGCGATGACAGCGGCGTGATTGGCCTGGGCGGTATTTTGGGTGGTGAGAGCACCGCAGTGAGTGAGGACACCACCAATATTTATTTGGAAGCGGCGTGGTTTGAGCGCTCCGC
>MDTD01161028.1_pt1 | contig 10486 bp, 11 predicted proteins | sample 811221 | NCBI WGS metagenome assembly MDTD01 (sample SAMN05326646, study PRJNA326480) | marine metagenome | isolation source: seawater | place: Pacific Ocean: South West | collected 2011
CAACAAGATGAAATATGGAAATTATCAAAAGAATTTAATTTTAAGATATTAGAAGATGCATCACATGCGTTTGGTTCTAGATATAAAAAGAATATAATGGGTAATTGTAGATGGTCCGATGTCACCGTTTTTAGTTTTCATCCTGTAAAAATTTTTACAACAGCAGAGGGTGGAGCAATTACAACAAATAATAAAAAATTTTTTGAAAAAATGTCTCTTTTAAGGGATAATGGGCTAGAGAGAAATCAAAAAAATTTTAAGAGCATAAGTACGAAGAAATGGTACTATGAACATCAAACTCTCGGTTATAACTACAGAATGAACGAAATACAGGCAGCTTTAGGTATTAGTCAAATCAAAAAACTCAAAAATTTACAAATTAAGAGAAAAAAAATTGCCAATGTTTATAATAAAGTTTTTGAGGGAAATTCAAAAATTGAATTACCTATATTTGATAGGAAATATGAGTCAAGTTTACATTTATATGTAATTAAAATAAAAAAAAAGAGAGACAATATTTTGGTCAGTTTAAGAAAAAAAGGCATTTATACAAATGTGCATTATTTACCAATTCACTTGCAACCTTTTTTTAAAAAATTGGGTTTTAAAAGTAATCAGTTCCCTAATTCAGAAAGATATGGTCGAGAAGCACTAAGCATACCAATATACCCAAATTTGAATACTAAAGATCAAAATAAAGTAATCAAAGAAATTAAGAAATTGATATAATCATGATAGCCATTATTCCTGCAAGAGGAGGAAGTAAAAGAATTAAAAATAAAAACATTAAAAGTTTTAATAAAAAGCCTATAATATATTGGTCTATAAAGACGGCAATTAATTCAAAAATATTTAATAAAGTTATTGTTTCTACAGATAATTTTAAAATTAAAAAAATAGCTCAAAAATTTGGTGCTGAGGTTCCTTTTATAAGACCAAAAAAAATATCTGGCGATTATGCAACCACGAGAGATGTGATTAAGCATGCTATGAATTTTTTTAATAAAAATTTAAATAAAATTGAGGATTTTTGTTGCATTTATCCAACATCTCCACTTTTAAAAGAAAAAACTTTAGTAAAAGCCTTTAAAATTTATAAAAAAAATAGAAAAAAAAGATATGTTTTTTCAGCAGTAAAATTTTCTTATCCAGTTCAAAGAGGATTTAGTATTGACAGTAAAAATAAAGTAAAGCCTATTGATAAAAAAAAATTTGGAAAACGTTCACAAGATTTGAAAAATATTTACCATGATGCTGGACAATTTTATATTGGTAATACTGAAATGTTAAAAAAAAATATAAATATTTTTTCAAAAAAATCTTATCCTATTGTTTTAAGCGAGGAAATTGTTCAAGATATTGACACAATAACAGATTGGAAAATAGCTGAGATAAAATTTAAAAATAGATAAAACTTGAAAAAAATTCTTTATAGGTTTGACGCAAATAAAAAGATTGGGTTTGGACACTTGATTAGATGCTGTCAATTAGCGAAAGAATTTAAGAAAAAAAAAGTTCAAAACATTCTTTATGGTAATATTAGAAATGTAGATAGTTTATTTTTCAAAACATATTTTCAAAAAGTAATTAAGGTAAAAAGATCTGATGTTATAAAAGAAACTAATAACATAATTAGAATTCATAAAAAGTTAAAGTGTAATTTGTTGGTATTAGATAAATTTAATTCATCTAATAAAATGAGAAAAATATTTAAAAAAAAAAATATAAAATGGTTTGAGTTCATAAAAAGCAAGAGCATGCCTAATCTTCCAACATATGGAATCTGCTCAATTCCTTATAAAAATAGTAAAATAAATTTTTTTAAAGGTAAAATATATTTCGGAAAAAATTATTCAGTATTGAGAGATCAGTTTTATAAAAAAAAAAGTGTTAAAACTAAAAATTACATATTCATAAATAGCGGCGGCGGTGATGACAAGGGATCGATAATTTTTATATTAAAAAAAGTACTACCTTTATTGTCCAAAATAAGGGTTTTTTTACTAGTTGGAAATAATAGTAGTCTCCCAAAAATTAAAGATTGGATTAAGAATAACGATAAAAAAAGGATGATAAAAATTTTATTAAATAAAGAAAATATAGTCAATTACATTGATCAATCTTTATTTGCCATATGTTCTGGTGGAACTATTTCTCAAGAAATTGACTCTAGATCTAAAAAGATGATGATTTTTTCAATAACAAAAAATCAATTACACCAATCCAAAAATTGGGAAAATTTTGGGCATTATTACTTAGGAAAATTTAAAAATATAAAAGATACAAGATTTAAAAAGATATTTCAAAATTTAAAAAAATCGAAAGAGAAGAAATTCAAAGTTAGAAAGAAAGATTACTTAAAAGTAATAAATAATATTTTAAGAGAAATTTAACATCAAAAAAAATGAACACAAAAAAAACCAAAACAATTCTATTATTAGGCGGAGGCAAAGAACAGCTCCCAGCAATTTTAGAGGCAAAAAAATTTGGCTATGAGGTAGTGTGTGTTGATAAAGATAAAAATTGTATTGGTAAAAAGTATTCAGATTTTTTTTATCAAATAAGCATTAAGCAAACAAAAAGGATTGAAGGTATTTTTAAACAACATAAGATAAAAGGAATAGCATCTATTTGCTCTGATATAGCTGTTCCTGTTGTTTCTTATTTATCAAATAAGTATAAATTATCCTCTTTAGATATTAAACAATCAAAAATTTTAACTAATAAATTTTATATGAAGAAATTTTTTGAGAAAAATAATATAAGAACACCAAATTTTCATTTATATAAAAATCTTAATTTAGCAAAAAAGTTCATAAATAAACAAAAGTTTCCAATAATAATAAAACCGTCGGTTTCTTTTGGACAAAAAGGTATATCAAAAATATCTGATTTAAAAAATCTTAGAAAAAAAATCATAAATGCTAAAAAAATTTCTTTAGATAAAAAAGTTATAATTGAAAACTTTGAAAAAGGAATTGAACTTAATGTGGTAGCTATTGTTCATAATAAAAAGACAATTTTTCTGAGTTTTTCCGATAGGATTATTTATCAAGATAATGGTTTTGGCATTGCTTATGAGCACAGACACCCATCTTCAGTTAAAATAAAAATGATTAAAAAAATTAAATTGATTGTTAATAGAATTATAAACAAAATGAATTTAAATAATGCAGTAATTTATCCACAATTTATAATTAATAAAAATCCACAACTAATTGAAATAGCTGGGAGAGTACCAGGAGGATATATGAGAGAAGTATCTATGTTGGCTTCAGGTATTGATCCGGTCAAATTTCAAATTCTCACAGCAATGCAAGAAAAAAATATTTTTGCTAAAATAAAAAATATCCCACAAAAAAAATCGATATATGTAAAATTTTTTACTAAAAAAGATTTTAAAATAATATCAGATATCAATTTTAAAAATATTCAAAAAGCCAAATTAAAAAAAGGAATATACAAAATATCTTTTAATAAGATTAACAAAATTCCATCTGTAAAAGATTCTTCTTCACGTTTCGGTGCATTAATAAGTTATGGTAAAAATATTAAAGAGTCAAAATTAAATGCTGAAAAGGCTATTAAAATAATAAAATTAAAATGATTATTTCACATAAGCACAAATTTATTTTTATAAAAACCTTTAAGGTTTCCGGCACTAGTATGGAAATAGCTTTGTCAAACTATTTAGGAAAGCAAGATATAATAACTCCTATAAATTTAGAGGAGGAAATTTTAAGATATAAAAAAACAGGGATTTTTCCAAGAAATTATTCATCCAACCAAAAAGAAGAAAAAAGATATAATAGATATATTAAACTTTTAGCTAAAAAAAAATTGAGCAAGAAAGTTTTGAACAATCTTGAAAAAAAAAAGGAAAAAAGATTTAAAAAAATGATTTTTTTTAATCACATTAGTGGATTAAAAATAAAAAAATTAATAGATAAAAAAATTTGGTCTAGCTACTTTAAATTTACTATTGAACGTAATCCTTATGATAAAGTAATATCTTTTATGTTTTTCGCTAACAGATTTAAAAAAGTTGATAATTTAGAAAAAGAAACTAATAAAACTATCGAATTAAAAAAATATCTTAATTATCCACTCTATATGGATAATAATAATAAAATAATCGTTGATTATATCATAAATTATAATTCCTTAAAAAAAGATATCAAATATGTTGAAAAGAAAATTAATCTAAATATTAGTAAATTTTATTTGAAGACTAAAAATTATACAAGAAAGGACAAGAGACATTTCAGTAAGTTACTAAACTTAAAACAAATGAAAAAAATTAATAAAGATGCAAAGTTCGAATTTAATTTAATGAATTATAAAAAAAAATAAGACAAAAATTTAATTATATATAGTCAGGAAAAAAATTGCACAAAGAAACCTTAAAATTAAAAAATAAAATTTCTAAAATTTTCAAAAAATATAATTTATCTGCAAAACACTCAAATATTTGTTCTGACGCAATCATATATGCAGAACTGGTAGGTGCCCAATCACACGGTCTTACAAGATTAAAAATGTATTGTGACAGAATACAAAAAAAACTTATTAATCCTCGACCAAAATTTAAAATTAAAGACATTTCAAAATCTATATCCCTGATAGATGCTGATAATAGCATTGGATTTGTTTCTGCTGATAAAGGAATTAATATTGCTATTAATAAGGCATCTAAAACTGGTATCGCTTTGGTAGGTATTAAAAATAGTAACCATTATGGTTTATCAAAATATTATGCTGAAAAAGCGTCAAAAAAAAATTTGATTTCTTTATGTTTTACAAATGCTCCACCTGCAGTTCCACCTCATGGATCTAAAAAAGCATTATTTGGAACAAATCCAATTTGTTTTTCATCTCCATCAAGTTTGAACTCTCCTTTTACACTAGATACGTCTATGTCAATTATTAATCGTGGAAATATTCGAAAAGCTCTAAAATTAAAAAAAAAAATACCAGCTGGTGTTGCGCTTGATATTAATGGAAAAATAACGACTGATCCAAAAAAAGCTTTAAAGGGCATACAATTACCAATAGCAAGTCACAGAGGATCTGGGCTTGCTTGGATGGTTGATATATTGAGTGGTGTATTTACAGGAGCAAATAATGCTGGAAAAGTAAAGGATCCTTTTGAGGATTTCACTGCACCCCAAAATGTTGGTCACTTATTTTTAGTATTTAAGTCAAATTTATTTGTTAAAAATTTTTCTACAAAAATTAAAAAGAATATTCAAATAGTTAAAAAATTGCCTAAATTAAAAAAAACAAAAGAAATATTATATCCTGGAGAAAAAAGCTTTAATACATTTACTTTAAATTCAAAATTAAAATTGCAAATTCCCCTAAAAATTTTAAAAGAAATTAATAAATTATTAGAAAAATGAAAAAAAAATTAAGAATAAAAAATGTTTTTATCATTGCAGAGATATCTTCTAATCATAATAATAATTTTCTTAGAACGAAAAAACTTATAAAAGCAATTTCTAAAACTGGTGTTGACGCTGTTAAGTTTCAGACATTTGAACCAGATGAAATGACATTAAATACTAATAATAGAAATTTTAAAATTAATGAAAAGAAAAGTTTATGGAAAGGAAGAAAATTGTTTAATTTATACAAAGAATCCTCAATGAATTGGCAATGGCAAAAAAAACTTTTTACATATGCCAGAAAATGTAAGCTTTTACCATTTAGCACTCCATTTGGGGAGAATTCATTGAAATTTTTAAAAAAACAAAAATGTAAAATTTATAAAATTGCATCACTGGAAAATTCTCACTTTCCATTATTAAAAAGCTTAGCAAAAACTGGAAAACCTATAATAATCTCTACGGGCTCAGCAACGGAGAAAGAAATAGAGGAAAGTATAAAATATTTACGAAAAAATGGTTGCAAAGATATTACAATTCTTAAATGTACTAGTGTTTATCCTGCAAAGCCGTCAGACTTAAATTTATCAGCAATACCTTATTTTAAAAAAAAATTTAATTGTAAAGTGGGATTTTCTGATCACTCAAAAGGTATTACCTCAACTTTAGCCGCTGTAGCAATTGGAGCAGAAGTGATAGAGAAGCATGTTAAATTAAACAAAAATGATAAGTCATTGGACTCTAAATTTTCAATCACAGTGAAAGAATTAAAAGATCTTGTACTGAAAGCCAGACAAATCAAAGCGTCTATGGGCAAAAATTATTTTCTAACTAAATCTGAAAAATATGCTCGTTCCAGAAGACGAAGTATTATAGCAATAAGAAATATAAGTAAAAATGAGAGATTATCTAAACAAAATATAAGAGTCTTAAGGCCAAACATAGGTCTTAATCCAAAATATTATGAATATGTAATTGGAAAAAAAATCAATAGAAACATTAAAATAGGTTCTCCAATTAAAATAAATTTTCTTAACAAAAAATGATATGTCTAGTCTCTCATGATGCTGGCGGTGGTGAATTACTTAGTAGCTGGGCAAAAAATAATAGAGGTGTCTTTTTGTATAACATTAAAGGTCCTGCACTAAGAATTTTTAAAAAAAAATTTAAAAATTTTAAAAACTCAAACCAAAAAATAATAAAAAAAAAAAACAAATATTTTTATAACTGGGACCAGCAAAAAATCCACTCATGAATTATCATTTATTAAATATGCAAAAAAAAGAAAAATTAAATCAATATCTATAATTGATCATTGGGTAAATTATAAAGAGAGGTTTTCTAGAAATAATCAAGAAATATTACCAGATGAAATTTGGGTAACTGATAAGATTGCCTTAAATTTAGCAAAAAAAATTTTTAATATTAGAGTTATTTTAAAAAGGAACTATTACCTAATGGATTTTGTAAAAACTTTTAATGATTTACAAAAAAAAAATGAAACAAAAAAAATGATCTTATATTTGACAACAAATACAAATAATAAAAAGAGAGATTTAACAAAGTTAAATTATTTCTTTAAAAAAATGAAATATTATAAAGATAAAAAAATTCAAGTGGTCGTAAAAATTCATCCATCAGAAAATATTTCTAAATACAACTCTTTGATACAAAAATTTAAATTTGTAAAATTTGTTAAAAATTACGATTTGATAAAATTACTTGTTAAATGTAAGTATGTAATTGGTTATAATTCAATGGCCATGTATTTAGCTAGCAAAGTAAACAAAAGAATTTTTCATGCTGATAATAACTTAAAGAGAAATATACTACCTATCAAAATTAATAAATTCGACAAAATCTTTAAATATTGAAAAAAATTAACACTATTATAATTGGATTGGGAAAAATAGGTTTTGGATATGTGAAAGACTACATGTATTTTAGGTCTCATTCATATTCTATTTTAAGTAACAAACGTTTTAGATTAATTGGTGGAGTCGACAATTCAAAAAAGAAAAGAGATAAATTTGAGAAAAAATTTAATTTACCTGTATATAGAAAAATACCCAAAGATCTTTATAAAAAATTAGATTTAATTGTAATAGCTTCTAATACTCAAAGTCATTATCAAATACTGAAAAAAATTTTACAAAATTGTAACTCTAAGACTATATTATGTGAAAAACCTTTTACAGAAAATTACCATAAAGCGCAGAAAATTAATGTATTAAATAAAAAAAGAAAAAATAAGATTTTTGTAAATTACAATAGACAACCTTTGCCATCATTAAAAAAATTGAAATCAATCATAACTAATGATAGTAGTTTTTTTTATGGAAAAGTAATTTACCCAAATGGAGTTATTAATAATTGCAGTCATTTCCTTCATCTTTTTTTTTTATTATTCGGAAATATCAAAAAAATAAAAATACTAGGTGATATAAAATTTTTTAAGTATAGAAATTTAAGAGATTTTAACAGAAATTTTGAATTACAATTTCAAAAATGTAAAGTCTATTTTGAAGCAACTAATAATAACTCTAGATCTTATTTAATAAAATTATATAGTAAATCAAAAATTATTACTTGGAAATCTAAATCAAAAATAAATGTTTTTGATAGAAAAAAAACTCTTAAGATTGATTCAGGTATGAAATATTTTCAAAAATATGTATACAATGAACTTGCAAAAGATGGTAAAAAAAGCACTCTAAACCTTTGCACTGCAAAAACTGCAACTAACATATTGTCACTAATAAGCATGATTAAAAATGAAAAAATTTAAGAAATATAACTCAATTGGTAAAGAAGAATTAATAGCTGCCAATAAGGTTTTGAAATCTGGAAAATTGTCAGAATATATTGCAAAAAATAACAAATTTTTTTATGGCGGAAAAAATATAAAAATTTTAGAAAGAAAAATAACAAGAAAATTTAAAGTCAAAAATGCAATACTTGTAAATTCTTGGACCTCTGGATTGATTGCCATTTTTGGTGCACTTGGGATAAAAAAAGATGATGAAGTTATTTTACCCCCTTGGACTATGTCCGCATGTGCGGCATCGATAATCTTTTGGGGTGGAAAACCAGTTTTTTGCGATATAGAAAAAGAAACTTTTTGTATTGATCCTGAAGAAATAAAAAAAAAAATTACAAAAAAAACAAAAGCAATTTTAGCAGTTGATATATTTGGATATCCCTGTGATTTAAAAAAGATTAATAGTATTGCTCGAAAAAATAAAATATTCGTAGTCTCAGACAGTGCTCAATCAATTGGCGCTAAGTATTATGGAAAATTTGCAGGCACAGTTGCTGATATTGGAGGATTTAGCTTAAATTATCACAAACATATTAATACAGGTGAGGGGGGAATAATCGTAACAAACAACCACAACATCGCAAAAAAATGCAAATTATTAATAAATCATGCTGAGTCGTTTGTTGAAAAATCTATCAATAAGAAGCACAATTTAATCGGATTTAATTTTAGATTAACAGAGTTACAAGCAGCTATAGGCATAGAGCAGCTAAAAAAATTGGATAAAATTGTTAAAAAAAAACAAAAAAATGCAGATTATTTATCAAAGAACTTAAAAAATCTTAAAGGATTGATCCCTCCAATTGTAGATAAAAAAAAATTTACTCATGCTTACTATATGTATCCTTTGAGATTGGATCATAAAATAATTAAAACTCACAAAAATGAAATTTTTCGAATGTTAATGAATGAAGGAATTCCAGTTGCTAAAAGATATGAGGACATTTCTAAGCTTCCTTCAATATTAAGTTTAAGAAATAGTTATAAAAAACAATTTAAAATTATTAATCTTTTAAATCAAAAAGAATATCTTGGTATAAAAATGTGGGCATTTGATTTTTCTATAAATGACTTGGATTATATAATTTCAAAATTTAAGAAAATTTGGGATAAGCTAGATTTTAAAAAATAATTACACATGATTAAAAATAAAATTACTTATTTGGACGAAAAGAATAAATCTCTAAGATTAGTAAAATTTAATAGGAGTCATATATCAAAAACTTATTTAGGCTGGTTAAATGATAAAAAACTAAAATTTAGTCAAAATAGATTTAGCAAACATGATTTTCCCTCAGCAATTAATTATCTTAAAGAAAATACAAAAAATAAAAACTTATTTTTAGCAATAGAGTTATTAAATGATAAGAGATACCTACATGTAGGAAATATTCTTTTAAGAATAGATAAAAAAAATAAAAGAGGACACTTATCTATATTAATTGGAGTAAATAAAAATAAGGGTATTGGTTTTAAGGTATGGAAAAAATTAATACAAATAGCATTTAGTTCTTATAATTGTAATCTTGTCGTTGCAGGTGCAGACTCTTTAAATAAACCAATGATAAAAATTTTTAAAAAATCAAGGATGAGTTTAATTAAGATGCCAAATTATTTTTTTCACAAAAGGAAAAAAAAAAGCGACTTAATCATTTCATATATCTTTAAAAAATAAATTTAAATGTAAAAAAATTAATCTAAATTATATACTAATGTTTAAACAAATTACAGATTATTTGAATTTCCTAAAATATAAAAACCAATTTATTTTTTTTAACAAAAAAAATTTTTTTGATATAAAAAATGGAAAAAAAAATATTATCTTAGTTGAATTCAACACTAATAATTTATCAATAATTGCTTATTCCTTTTTTTTAAATTTTTTGAAAAAAAAACATAAAGCAAAAATTATTTCTTATCTTTTTACTTTTGAAAAATCACTTTTTCAAAGATTAAAACTTTTAATTTTAAATAACATTAATTATAAATTTTTTGGTATTTATAAATCTTTCGGTGTAGAAAAATTTATACTAAACAAATTTAATAATAAAGATAATAAATCTTTTTTAAATCTTTACCAAAAATATTTCAAAAATTTAAAAAGTAAAAAAGATCTTTTAATCTTAAAAATTGATGGAATTTTAATTGGTGATATTCTATATGATAGCTATCTAAGAATGAATAATTTGCCCACAATCAATCTAAATGATGATAATTTTATTAATTTTAGTAAAAAATTTTTATCAATTTTTTTATATTGGAATGATTATATTAAAAA
>MDTD01157288.1_pt1 | contig 10485 bp, 12 predicted proteins | sample 811221 | NCBI WGS metagenome assembly MDTD01 (sample SAMN05326646, study PRJNA326480) | marine metagenome | isolation source: seawater | place: Pacific Ocean: South West | collected 2011
CTTCCGTGAGATATTAACCAAATTTCATTTCTTAAAGAATGTCTTTGAAAGCTCATTTTTTTTCCAGGCATCACAATTAATTCCTTTACTTTTATACCTTTGTCTTGAAATAGCGTGAAAAATTTACCCCAAATTCGCTCTTCTGAATAAAATGTCCAGTTCTTTAGAATGCTACTGCTTGAATTGATTTTATTATTTCCTCCGACACCAAAATAAAAATTAATTTCTTTGAGCTCCAATTCAGGAATATTTTTCTCATTTCTATCACCGCCATTACAAAAAATAATTTCTCCATTAGGATAAAGCTTCTGAACTTTTTTCAGACCATTGATTGCAGAACCATTGTCATCATCTTCAAAATCAATGACTTTTGTAACCATATTTAAATTTTCTAAGATTACTTTTCTTTCATCAAAGGGAAGGAAAAATTTACCTTTTTTTTGATTTAACCAATTATCACTATTTAGACAAACAATTAATTTGTCTCCAATTTCTGCAGCTGCCTGAAGATAATTAATATGGCCAGAGTGTATGGGATCAAATCCACCGCTTACTACTGCAATTTTCATAACTATATTATATCTAACATAGCTATCAAATATGATAATTAGTATAGGATAACTTTAAATTATAGATTTTGGATTATCTCTTAAAAGTTGCAAGCGTATAAGAAAATCCTGTTTTTAGTGTAATTATTAAAGCCAAAAGGAGAAAAAAATTAGCCATAAATAATATCATTGAGTTATTCAAAAATAATCCAATTAAATATAATGAAAATGTAAAAAACTGAATAGATGTCTTCATTTTAGCAAGCCAAGTTACTTTTGTAGCGCCTATGGTTCCATTTCTTGAATTAAAATCTCTCAAAGCACCAACCCAGAACTCTCTGATAAGTATCGTCCCTCCAAGCATGCCAATAAATATGCTTGATAATTCAATACTTAAGCCAAGAACAAGGAAAGTTATTAATATTTTATCTGCGATTGGATCTAAAACTTCTCCAAAAATAGATTCAAGGTTATATTTTCTGGCAAGGAATCCATCCCAATAATCAGAAATACCGGCAAGAAAAAAAAGAATTAATGCCCATCCATACAGATGATTAAAAGTTATTAGTAAAAATATGATTGGTGCAATAAAAATTCTGAAATACGTAAGAAATTGAATAAAGTGACTCATGATTTATAAAAAATAATTATTTCTTGAGCTAGTTTAATACTTATTCCTGAAACCTTACATAGATCCTCAACAGAAGCTGACTTAATTGATTTTATTGATTTAAAATGTTTCATTAAATCCTTTTTCTTTTTTGGTCCGAGGCCTCTTATGCTATCAAGAGATGATTTTTTTATAGATTTGTTTTTCTTTTTTCTATTACTGGTGATAGCAAATCTATGAGATTCATCTCTAATCTGCTGAAGCAAAACAAAGCCCGGGCTATCACTTGGCATTTCGACAATACCATCTTTGGACAAAATTGTTTCAGTGGATCTAATCCTCTTAGAGCCTTTTACTATGCTGAGAATCATAGGTGATTTTTGAGTGAGCGCAGAAAAAGTTTTTAATGCTGTGTCTAGTTGAAGCTTCCCTCCATCAATTAGAATAATATCTGGTAATGGATTCGAGCTTGCTTTATTTATTCTCCTCTCAAGTACATGTTTCATTGAGCCAGTATCATTTCCAGATAATTCGTTTGGAATGTTAAAAAGTCTGTAATGCTTTTTTTCAGGCCCATTTGAGGAAAACCTCACTGCGGAAGCTACAGCATTCTGACCGCTATGATGACTTACATCAAAGCCCTCTATTGTAAAATTTTTATCCATTAAGCCTAAGTTTAAAAATAGATCCTTCATAGCTAGAGAATATCTATCAGATTGACTAACACGATTTTCAATAACTTGATTAGCATTCAATTTTCCTAATTTAGCAACCTTCCTCATATCTGAGCTTATATTTGATGAAATTGATATTTTTTTTCCAAATTTAAGTTTTACTGCCTGCTTAATAAGACCAATATTACTTGGCTTAGCATTTAAAATAATTTTCTGAGGTAATGAAAAACTATTTTGATAATAAGAAAATATTAAGCTTTGAAATAAATTATCAATATCATGTAATTGATTGCCTTTCAGATAATGAGTTTTTGTGCCCCTTATTCTGCCATCTCTTACTGACAATACTGACGCGCCAGTTCTTTCTAACTTGGAAACACATGAAAAAAAATCAACGCTTACTAAGGAGCTATTGAAGGATTGTTCTTGATGTAAAAGATTTAAGCTTCTTATTCTTTTTTTAATTTCATTAGCTCTCTCAAACTCTTGCTGCTCTGCAAGCTTTAGCATCTGAGAAGTCATTAACGATTTAGTCTCTTTTCCTGTAGATGTGAGATAACGTTGAGAAGATATTATGTCTGATTGATAACTGATCTCAGAAATTAAATCTACACATGGAGCAGAACATCGTTGCATTTGATGCTCAATGCATGGTCTAGACCTATTACTAAAAGTAGTGTCACTACAATTACGAATTTGATAAATCTTCTGTAAATCTTTTATGGTTGATTTTACAGCTTGAGCACTAATGAAAGGACCAAAGAAGTTTTTGGAAACAGCGTGCTTTGATCTCTTCATGCTAACACTTGGAAATTTATGATCCATTGAAAAATGCACGTATGGATATGTTTTATCATCTCGAAGAAGAATATTGAAACGAGGTAAATTTTCTTTGATTAATGATTGCTCTAGGAGGAGAGCTTCCGCCTCAGTAGTTGTGGAGAAGGTTTCAATTTTGTCTGTGAGGAATTTAATCTGCTGTGTTTTTCTATCCTTAAAAGATTTTCCGAAATATGAGGACACCCTTTTTTTTAAATCCTTTGCCTTACCAATATATATAACTTTATTTTTTGAAAAAAACTTATATATTCCAGGCGTATTAGGAACTTGTTTTAAATCTAAAGCCATTAACTAAGAAATTTTTTTGTAACAACTTTTCCTGCCGCGACACCATATTGATCAAATGGATTTATTTGAAGCATACATGCAGTTATAAAAACACGATGCTCCCAAGTTGCAAGCAAAAAACCAAGACTTGAAAGAGATAACTGATTTAAATGGAAAATATTAACTGGTGAGTTACTGTTAGTTTTTTCAAGGAAATTACTAGATCCATTGAGGTGAGACGATAGCAGAGAGGCTTGCCCTTGGGCTTGAGCAGATAATAAAGGACTATTTGTGGATCTTGAATAAATTATATCAGTACAAAAATCTGCTGTGCCTTGGTGCAATAATTGAAAGTAGGAATGTTGAGCACTAGAACCAAAACCTCCAAATATTGACTGCCCTGTCATTTTGAACAATGATCTAGGATTAGATCTCTTGCCAAGTGACTCCATTTCAAGTTGTTGGATGTAATTGGTTAATGATCGTAATTTCCAGTTATATGAAAGAACTATTCTGTTCTTTTTATTTTTAAAATTGCTGAACCACAAATCTGAAAATGCCAATATTTTAATAAGCTTTTGATATTGTTTATCTACCTTGGAAGTACCAAGGATCATTTTATCTGCTGCTAAGCCACCTTTTAAAAATGTTGAAAAATTATTTTCTAATCCAGAGCTTAGAGATATTGGCGACCAGATAGAATATCTCCCACCTACAGATTCTGGAAATGGCACAATACAATTTTCTGAAAAACCCAGTTCAATTGCCTTCTTTAAATTTGATGTTATGACTATTGAATTTTTTGAGTTCCGCTCTCTTCCTAACCACTTCAAACATAAAAGTGTTTCATCAGTAGATAATGATTTTGATGAAAAAATATAGAAATTCTTTTGTCCATTCAATGGTTTTAATATTGAGTTAAATTCATCCTTATCAGGCCCTGAAATAAAAAAATAATTAAATTTTGAAAGATGGTTATTTGTATATTCCTGAAGCAATTTTGGCCCTTCACATGACCCACCTATCCCGAAAGTAATGATATTTTTAAATCTTTCTTTTTTTATTCTATTAATGAAAGGTTCTGTAACTTTCTTAAAATTAAATTGTTTTGATGGTTTATGAGATCTGTATTTATGATGTAAAGCTGGACTATTTTCAGTCACATTAACAATTTGCTCATTGAAAAGATTTTTTATCGATTCCTTTAGATCTAGTTGAGCTGCAAGTTCATCAAAGATTTTATAGTGTTGGGATGAGAAGTCCTTTAAAAATGCCTGGTAATTGAGATATTCTGAATCAAATTTAAAAGATAGTCTTTTTCTTGCTTTATCATTTTTCGAAAGCTTATTAAGATCTGAAAAAGCTTTTGTGACAGATCCTTTATTCATAAAATTGAGTCGTGAAAACTTTTTAATGCTAACAAGATATCTTTAGCTTGAGTTATGGGTCTTCCAATGACTAAGAAGGTAGCTCCCGCTTCGATCGCATCTTTTGCACTCATGGTCCTTTTTTGGTCATCTTTATTTTCAAAATTTCTTATCCCAGGTGTAATTATAATTGAGTTTGGATCAAGAACTTTATTTGCAACCTCAACCTCGTGAGGCGAACAAACAATTCCATCAATATTTGTTTTTTTAGCTAACTTTAATAAATTTATCATTTGGTCATTAATATTATTATTGAATAAAGTTAATGAATCTGAGTCGTTTAAGCTGGTGAGAATGCTAACTCCTATTACCTTCGTTTGAATAGCTTGGGCTGCAAACATAGCTTTCTGAAGCATCTCATCGCCACCTGATAAATGAACAGTCAACATATCAATAGAGCAGTCTTGAAAACCTAAGATTGTTTCATGAACCGTATTTGGAATATCATGAAATTTTAAATCTAAGAAAATTTTAAAACCTCGCAAAGATACATCCTTTAGGAACGATTTTCCTAGTGCATTAAAGATAACACTGCCTATTTTTATTTTACAAAAATCAGGATTAAGTTGATCCAAAATAGCATTAGCTTTAACAAGATCAAATGTATCAATAGCTACGATTATTTTTGGTTCAGCCATTTGTTTCAAGGAGTTTCTTGGAAGCTTTAAAATGCATTATGGATGTCTCTCCCAAGTAAGATTCTTTTTTTGTTTTTGGATTTATAAATTTTCTTGGTCTGATAGTTTTTTTTGAGAATGCGCCAAATCCCCTTATCTCAACCCTATTATCCAAAGCAACAGTATTGATTATTTCTTGCAGGATTAGATCGATTACCTCAATAACTATTTCATCATTTAAGGATGGAAATTTTCTGGATAAACTGATGGCTAAATCAGACTTATTAAAGTTTTGCACATGATTTTTCATATTCAATTCAAGAAAAATTTAGCTTTTGAAGTGGACCTAAAGCGAACTTTTCTTTGGGATGAAATCTTATGATTTTCCATTGTCCTTGGGTTTCTACCTATCCTTTCTTTTGTTGTAAATGTTTCAAAGGAGCCAAATCCGGAAAGCTTAAGATTCTTTTGGGATCTTAGCGTAATTTTTATAACTTGAAAAAATTCATCGACCAAAGAATCAGAAATGCCCACCGACAGCTTTAATTCTTTATTTAATATTGCACTTAGATCCTTTTTGGTTAAATTCATGACCTTATTTTAGCATTCAATCCTTTTTCTAGAAGATTCAATATTTTTTGCATAGAGTTATTAATATCAGACTCTAATAAGGACTTAGCATTGCTTTGAAAAACAAATCTTAATGTCATGCTAACAGAACCTTTAGAGATATCCTTTCCTTCAAATGTATTAATGAGACTATACGAGGCTAGAAACTTAATTTCTCTCATTTTAATTAATTCTTCAATGTCTTTGTAAGAAAAAGATTTGTCAATAACAACATTTATATCTCTAGTAGAAAATTGAAATTTACTTGTTTTTTTTATTTTTGGATTATTAGAGTTCTGTGAAATTTTTTCAGGATAAAATTCAAACCCTAAAGCTGGTTTTTTAATAAGCTTATCTGTAACAGAAAGATCAATTTCACCAATTACTGCAATTTTTTGCTTACCAATATGTATTTCTAAGGCGTTTTCATTAAATGGCATTAAAGAACTCGCTTTTTTAAGCTTAATATTTTGCATGCCAAGAGTTTGTAATAGTTTTAAGATTTCTGCTTTTAGCGAAAAGAAATTATATTCTATTTTTTTTTGGCTCCAAGTTTGCAAAGGTTCATGATGATAAATTATTCCTGATACTTGCAATAATTGAGTAAAGGAACTTTTTTCTCTTTTAAATACGTTGCCTACTTCAAAGACTTTCATAGATGTATATCCTTTCTTAACATTGGCGTTAACCGATGCAAATAATGATCGGAAAAGACTCCCCCTTAGCAAGGGTTCGTTATCATTAATTGGATTCTTTAATTCAACAGCAGTCCAGCCATGTGAATTTAATTGCTGAAAAGACTCTCTTGAAACAAATGGCATATGCATAAGCTCTTTGAAACCAGAATGAATAAGGCCTAGTCTAAGACTATCTAAAATATTATCTCGATTATTTTTGATAATGGGTCCTGCCTTTGGTATGGATATAGGAATATTGTCATATCCATAAGATCTTAATAATTCCTCATACAAATCTTCTTCCAGAGAAATATCAAATCTATGGCTAGGAATGTTTAATGTAAGATTATTTTTACTCTTACTAATAACCTTGAAGCCTAACTTTTTTAATATAAAAATTGACTCTGTTGCATTAAAGGTCAGGCCAGAAAATTTATTAAATCTTGCTAAACTAAATTGTACATTTTTCTTCTTTGTCTTATGTGATTCAGAGTAATAAAGTTCAGCTGAATCATATTCTGCTATTTGATTTAAAAGAAACGTGAATCTTTCTAGAGCTAGTTGCTGAATGTCAGGATCTACACCTCTCTCAAAACGGTGAGATGCATCGGTGGCTAGACCATACTGTCTGGCTTGATTAACAATAATTTCAGGCCTAAAAAATGCTGCTTCAACAGCTATATTATTTGTGACGGAAGTCACTGAAGAAGTCTCACTACCAATGATGCCAGCAATTGCTTGGATGCCAGATTGGTCCTGAATTGTTAAAGATGAAGGCTGAACATCTTTAACATCGCCTCCAATTACTTTGACAGAAGTATTTTTGACTTTAGGAAATTGAACGTTAATTGGTAGAGTTAACTTGTCTAAATCAAATACATGCATAGGCGCACCAATTTCTAACATGACGTAGTTTCCCAAATCAACAAAAGGATTGATTAATGGAATTCCAGCAGACTCAATAAAGCTACGCTTTTTTGAATTTAGATTTCTTATTTTTTTTAAGCCTTTAACGAGCATCAAATGATAATTACCGCATCCAGAACTATCAATTTGATTGATGATTTTCTTATTTTTATTAAGTTTTAATTTTAAGGACTCAAGTTTTCGAGCAGATCTTTTTGATTTTGATGCATTAAATTCTCTCTCGAGGCCTTTAAGTGACAAAACATCGCCTCGGTTTGGAGTAATATCAAATTCTAAAAGGTCTCCTTTTATTTCGCACTCAAAACCAACTTGGGTAAATACATCACAAAGTTTTTTTTGACTAAGGTTTGTATTAAGAAAATTCCTTAAATAAGAATATTGAATTTTCATGATAGAAATTGATTTAAAAAATCTAGATTGGAAGAATAAAATTCCCTGATATCTTTCACTCCAAAGTACAGCATAGCTAATCGCTCAACTCCCATACCAAATGCAAATCCACCAAATTTTTTTGTGTCAATGTTGCAGCCATTTAATACATTAGGATGAACCATTCCACATCCTAAAATTTCTAACCATCCTTGATTACCAAATTTAATATCTACTTCTGCTGAGGGTTCTGTAAAGGGAAAATATGATGGCCTAAATCTAACTTCCATTTTTTCATTGAAAAAATCTTCTAAAAAGTCAATCAATACGCCTTTTAAATCACCAAAGGTTACGTCCTCATCAACCACCAAACCCTCTATTTGAGTAAACATGGGTAAGTGAGTAGTATCTGAGTCACACCTATATACTCTGCCTGGAGAAAGCATATATAAGGGTAAATCCTCTGAAAGCATTGCATGCACTTGAGTATTTGATGTATGAGTTCTTAATAAATATTCTGACTTACTACCAGAATTAAGATAAAAAGTATCATGCATTTGTCTTGCAGGATGACTTTCTGGAAAATTTAAAGCCTCAAAATTATAGAAGTCTGTCTCTATCTCATTTCCAGAAAAAATTTGATAATTTAGTGCAGTGAAATAATTAATTACTTTTTGTGAAATTTTAGTTATCGGGTGCTCTGAACCAACCAAATAAGGATCAGCAGGAAGGAAAACGTCTAATTTCTCAGTTTCACATTTACCATCTATAGCTGCATAGGAGGCCTCAAATAATTTAGTTAATTTATTTTTAAGAGCATTTAACTCTTTTGCAACATCTACTCTTTCATTTGGTTTAAGATCTCTTAGTTTTGAGAATGCGGTAACAATAAAAGACTTTTTACCAAGATATTTAGCTCTTAGTTGAAAAAATTCAGCCTCTGATTTTACAGAATTTAATTGGAGCGCGGCTGTTTCAATTAAATCCTGAGGGATTTGCATGAGAACATTATACCCTGACTTTTTCTACGATTTTCTTAAAAGTATCAGGATCAGAAAATGCAATTCCAGCTAAAGATTTTCTATCTAGTTTTATGTTTGCTTTATAAAGCTGATTAATAAATTTGCTATAGGGAACTCCTAAAGGAAGTAATGCGGCAGAGATCCTGGAAATCCATAACGCGCGAAAAGTTCGCTTTTTATTTCTTCTATCTCTAAAAGCATACTGCAGAGCTTTTATGTTAGATTGTTTAGCAGTCCTAAATAATCTACTTCTAGCGCCATAATGTCCTTTGGTTGCCTTTAAAACTTTCTTATGTTTTGCTTTTGCTGTTAATGCTTTGGTTACTCTGGGCATAGTTTCTAGATATTATATAAAAGTTTTTGGGCAATTTTTTTGGTCTCATCAGCCATCTTGATCATTCCACGGTTATGACGCTTTCTTTTTGTGGTCTGTTTAGTCAAGATATGAGCGCGAGAAGCGCTTCTTCTCTTTAAACCACTTCCAGTAGCCTTAAAACGCTTTTTTGCACTTGAATGTGTTTTTAATTTATAGCCCATAATTATTTCTTTTTAATTTTTGAGAGAACCATCAACAATTGTCTACCTTCGAGGGACGGCTCTTGATCAACTTGAGCAATATCTTGCAGATCCTCTCTCAAACGATTTAATAGGTCAAGGCCTAAATTACTATTCAATATTTCCCTTCCTCTAAATCGAACGCTGATTTTAGTCTTATCTCCATCATTAATAAAGCTTTTTATCTTTTTTAATTTAATATTGTAATCACCAATATCAGTAGTTGGTCGAAATTTAATCTCTTTTAATGATTGTTTTTTTGGTTTTCTGGTTCCTCCAGTACTTTTTTTCTTTTCAAATTGAAATTTTCCGAAATCTAAAAGCTTACAAACGACTGGCTGAGAATTTGGTGACGAAACCTGCACTAAGTCAAGGCTTTTTTTCTGCGCAACATCCAAAGCCTCGTCAATAGCTACTAATCCAATTTTTTCTCCATCAGAACCAATTAACATAACCTCTTTTGCATAGATTTTGTTATTTATAGGTGTAGTAGATTTTTTTTTCAAAGTGATAGCTAAAGACCTTGCAAAATGAAAAATATATTAATCAAAGTGACTTTGATTTAGAAATTGAATAGTTAAGAGATTTAACATTGTGATGGATTTTAAAGCATTATGCATCAAAAGAAAACAGCCTTATGGTTGAAGCAATCGCTCCTCCCATTTGCTATCTTGTTGCTCGTAGACATATCTTTTGTTTAAACGGTTTTCATGACCTTTCCAGAATTCAAAATAATATGGTATGAATGAGAAACCTCCCCAATAATCAGGTCTAACTGTGTTAGGAGTAATCGCATTTAAGGCTTGATTGAAATTTCTTTTAACTTCATCAAATGAATCAATGATCTTAGATTGATTAGAACTAATAGCCAATGCATTCTTTTCTTTAGATCTTCCCTTAAAATGATCGTCAGAAAACTCTATTGATGTCTTGGAGATTAAAGCTTTCATTCTTATTTGAGTATTTATGCTTGACCAAAAAATTAAAACTGAAACTTGATTATGAGTATTGAACTGTTGGGCTTTAGGAGAATTGTAATTTGAAAAAAATATCCACTCATTATCAGCTATATACTTTAGATTCACATACCTTGCTTCAACCTCACTCATTTCTTGGTTATATGATGAAACAGAAATTGCTTCTATTCCTCTTTGATTATTTGCAAGCGCTTCATTATAAAGTGATTTAAATTGAGTATATGGTTTCTCCTTGCTCGGATTGATAAATTTAATCATGGCTAATCAAATGAGATGGTGCCCAGAGCCGGACTTGAACCGGCACGAAGTTGCCTTCGAGGGATTTTAAGTCCCTTGTGTCTACCAATTCCACCACCTGGGCAATTA
>MDTD01186810.1_pt1 | contig 10485 bp, 5 predicted proteins | sample 811221 | NCBI WGS metagenome assembly MDTD01 (sample SAMN05326646, study PRJNA326480) | marine metagenome | isolation source: seawater | place: Pacific Ocean: South West | collected 2011
CACAGATAAAAACACCGGTTGAGTCAATATAAGTGGCTCTAAAAAAAGCGACAAAAAGAGCTATAGTTAATGTTAGGCAAATACCAATTATTAAAACAGGTAATGCTATGGCTAAACTTGGCCACATTCTTTTCGAAATATCAAAAGAAATATCTCTTCCGCTATCTGATTGGCCAAATTCAAAAAGAAAGAGCTTCAAACTGTTTTCAAAAAATATTGTTTCCGATATTTTTTTTAGACCGTCTAGCTCAGACGCCCATAGCAATGGTTTATCATAGCCCCTCTCAAACTTCCAACTATCAATCGCTTCTTGCGTTACATGTTTATTTCCTAAATGTAATCTCGCCATATCATCAGGAGTGTTAACAACAAAAAATAAAAAAAATGTAAAGATGTTAACCGCGATTAAAATTGGAATAGCATAAAAAATTCGCTTTAATAAATAATTAAACACTGTTTATTTTGTCCTTCTTTATAACAAATAGACAAGTCAAGACTACTACCAAAATAAAAGCAACCGTGATAGCTAGCGGCCATAGTACCGGCTGGTTTATCTCGGCTCTATATTGTTTTCTCTCCTTTGAATTAATATTCTTGTATTTTAATGTATTTCTAGCCATTAAATTTGGTACAACACCTTTCATCCATTTGTGATATAGGGTGTATGTTGTAGGATGGTATCCCCAGACCCAGGGGGAATCTTCTCTCAACAAGTCAACCATTCGATTAATTATTTTCTGTCGATCAACACCATTTGGAGTCTCCATCATTCTTGGAAACAAAATATCGAACTCAGGATTTTTATAATTTGTTGCATTTTCACCTTGCGTTTCTATTTTCGAGTTTGGTCCATAGAGCAAAAATAGAAAATTTTCCGGATCAGGATAGTCAGCATTCCATCCCCAACTAAAAATCTGAGCTGTGCCCTTACGAATCTTTTCTTGAAATCTATTATAATCAGTCGCCCGAACAATTAATTCTATTCCCAATTTTTTAAACTGCTTTCTATACCAGTTTAGAACAGCTTTTCCTGAAGGCCCTCCCAAAACGGTATCGTAAAACAACGTCAGACGTTTACCGGTTTCCTTATCGATTCCCTCAGGATAACCTGCCTGAATCATTAAATCTTTTGCAATTTGAATGGATTTTCGCTTCGGTCCTTTTTCAGTCCAATCGTAAACATATTCATTAATGCCAAAGACTCCATCTAGATAACCAAAGATACCAGGAGGGATCGGACCTTGGGCAACTAACCCTCTACCGTTTGCAAAAATTGATAAAAGTTCCTCGTAATTAATCGCAATTGAAATTGCGCGTCGCAAAAATTTTTGTTTTTGAGAATATCCTCCAATTATGGAGTCAGTCATATTAAATCCCATATATGCAATGGAAGGCTTAATTGCTTTAACTAAATTAATCCCTCTTGCTTCTATATCGGAAGACAAGTTTGCATCACCTCTAGAATTTATACTGATTACTTGATCAAAACTATCTGACAAAACACCTGAAGCATCATAATAACCTTGTAAAAATTTTGACCACTCAGGGATAGCCTCTTTTTCAAGAATAAAATGAGCCTCATCGACCGTCTGACCAAAATTTGACTCGACTCCACGAGTGTTATGCTCTACTAATGGTCTCAATGTTGGGTCATAGTTTGGATTTTTTTTCAGAATGATTCGTCTATTTGGGTTGTTTTCCGTCAACATGTAAGGACCGGTGCCAACTGGATACCAATCGAGAACAATGTTTTTTTCCTTAAAACCAGTCTGTGAAAAAAAAGCCTCAGCTTCCCATGGAATAGGCGCAAAAAAATTCATTGCGAGCCAGTATTTAAATTGAGGATATTTTCCATAAATTTTTATCTCAAATTCGTAGTCATTGAGTACTTTAACTCCAGCTATATTAAATTTTCTCAAATCAATTTCATGTCCTTTCTGATTTGACACTGCTAGATTTTCTTTCAATTCCTTAAAACCGACTATATATTTTGACATCAAACCCGATATTGGAGAATGTTTTTTTGGATGGGCTAACCTTTTTATTTGAAAGGCATAATCATAAGCCGTAAGCTCTCTAGCTCCTGTAAGCGTAAAAAAAGAAAAAGTTTTTATTTGAGATATTTGATCATCTGTTAAATCATGATATAAAAATTTTCCCTGCGAATCTTTTGCAAAACAAGGATGTGGCTGATAAGAGATACCTGGTTTTATCTTTATTCTATAAATCGAATAGTTAATAGATTCGTCTTGCAATGAAATTGGCTTAGGCAATGTTGTTGCGGTAAGCGGCTCTAGTCTGTATGGTCGATCTAAATAATGATATTGAACTAATGGCTCGTAAATTTGAGAGATGAATCGAGCTTCATTCTCACTATAAGAAGACACAGGATCAAGATGCTTCGGTCGCTCAGCAAATGAAGAATAGTGAATAGTAAAATTTTCATTTCCACTTTGATAAGGATTATTCCATGGTTTAGAACAACCTATAATCAAGAGAAAGAAAATGGCAAAAAACTTATATAGATACATTTAAGAGCGCCAGCTAGGATGATTCCTTTTATAGTTAGATTGTCTAATATACAATAGGAAGAACTAAATCTGAAATAGACGCTATAATAAATTTAAATAAATCAGGGGAACCATATGGGATTTCTAGCTAATAAAAAAGCGCTTGTGTTAGGCATAGCAAGTAAAAAGTCTATAGCTTACGGAATTGCAAAAGCGATACAACACCAAGGGGCTGAAGTAGCAATAACCTTTCAAAATGAGCGACTCAAGGAAAGGGCAGAAAACTTTGCAGCTGAACTCTCATCACCATTTTTTCTCAAATGTGACGTAGATGAAGATGATGATATAAAAAATCTATTCGAGCAAGTGAATAAATACTGGGATGAAATTGATATAATTATACACTCGATAGCTTTTGCACCAAGAGAGTTGCTACAGGGTAATTACCTCGATAACTTAACCAGAGATGGCTTTAGAATAGCTCATGAAACAAGTTCGTATAGCTTTGCGGCTATCGGTAAAGCTGCAATTCCTTTGCTTTCACCAAATTCTTCGCTTCTTACGCTTTCCTATATAGGAGCGGTTAGAGCAATGCCGAGTTATAATATAATGGGTGTCGCCAAAGCTAGCCTCGAAAGTAACATTAAGTACATGGCTGCTAACTTGGGACCACAGGGGGTAAGGGTCAATGGTATTTCGGCTGGACCCATCAAAACACTTGCCGCTTCAGGCGTGAAAGATCTCAAGAAATTTTTAACGTTTGTAGAAGAAACTTCTCCTTTACGTCGCAATGTGTCTATCGAGGAAGTTGGTAATACCGCGGCGTTTTTATGCTCAGATTTAGCCTCCGCAATTACAGGAGAGATAACCTATGTAGATTGTGGGTATAACATCATTGGTGTTACATCCTAACTATGAAAATATCCCAACCCAAATTTATTCTATGGGGAACATTCTTAAGTGTTATTTTAGGGCTCCTAAGCGGAGGCTTTTTCATAGAGGCATCTCTAAACATCCAATGGGTTGGTCAACTTTTTTTGAATGCGTTAAAGATGACAATTATCCCGTTAATTTTTTCTGCAGTTGTTAGCGGAATTTGCAATTTAAACAAAAACTCGAATTTTGGAAGGACTGGGCTTATAACGGTCACCTACTACACCATAACTACATCGGTTGCTGTATTGATCGGTTTGCTAAGCGTGAATTTGTTAGAACCAGGAAAAGGCTTAAAATTAAATATTAACGAATCGAACCAGTATGCCGGTAGCGACGAAGCCATCTCATTCTCAGACATTCCTTTATCAATGGTTACAGATAATCTCTTTAAGTCAGCGACAAACGGGGAATTGCTACCAATTATTATTTTCGCTGTATTATTTGCGGTTGCTCTATTAAAAGTTGACAGCAAAGGAGAAAGACTAATAGTATTTTTTGGCGACATAAACACTATAATGATGCAAATCGTGAGCTGGATAATGATGTTAACGCCAATCGGCGTCTTTGCACTTGTATCGTCGCGCGTTGCTGAGGCCGGCGGCTTAGAGGGCTTCTCGGATGAAATTAAAGCAGTTGGCAAGTATGTTGTTTGTGTAATATTTGGACTAGCGGTTCATTTCTTTTTTTTGTTCCTTGTTTTAAAAAAAATTACCAGCCATGGCTTTTTGTATATTAAATTTCTCCTCAGCGCTCTAATAACAGCTTTTGGGACAGCAAGCTCCTCGGCTACACTTCCAACAAGTCTTGCGTGTACTAATGAGGCAGGAGTCAACCCATCCACATCCAAGTTTGTTCTTCCCCTTGGTGCAACCGTAAATATGGATGGAACTGCTCTATACGAGGCAGTAGCGGTGATGTTTATTGCCCAAGTTTACGGGATTGATTTAGGTGTTGGGCAACAACTTATCGTTTTTATCACAGCCACCCTAGCGGCAATTGGTGCAGCAGGAATTCCACAAGCAGGTTTGGTAACAATGGTTCTAGTATTAACCGCCGTTAATCTTCCATTAGAAGGCGTGGGACTATTGCTTGCCGTAGATTGGTTTTTAGACCGTTTTAGAACCACTATCAATGTTTGGGGTGACAGCGTAGGTGCAGCTGTAGTAGAGCAAATGACGAATCAACAGGGTAAAGTTAGGGGCTCAAATTAGAGTTATAAATTTTAATTTTTTTACCCTTTCTAAGGGATATTAAATAATCCTGCCACATGACTGCAGAACGTGGTCTTACAATGAAATCGCGTGTCCTGCCAAGCTTATCCTCATCTGCTTCCGAAACAGCTGGCGCTTGCTGATTTTGGACCCGAATGACTGCAAATGTGCTGTCATCATATTCGATTTTAAAATAACGGGGATTATTGTTTTTTAATTTTGCAGCAAAAGCTTTATTTCTAACATTTTGTGGAATACTTTCAGAATAACGGTCAATACTTTTATTTACCCTCCAGCTTAATTTTTCCTTCTGGAACGTTTCGGATTGACCATCAGATTCTCTTAATTCCGTTATTATTGTATCGACTAATTCCTTGGTTTCATCCTTTAATTTGATAGCAATCAGGTCTCGCTTCACTTTATCCTGTATATCCTTCAAGTCAGGAATAATTGCGGTTTCATAGTTTTTTACTCGGAAAATAAATAGATTATCCTCCGTGGTTTCAACAGGCTCACTATTATACCTATTAACTAATACATCATCATTAAATACTTTTGGCACTGATGAACTACCGAAGTCAGTAATGAATTGCGCTTTGGTAATTAATTTTGTTTCCTGACGCTTTAGTCCCAACGTCGACGAAACCAAATCCAGGCTATCGGGATTTTCAAATGCCAACTCGGCCATCAGTTCAGCACTTTCAACGTAAGCCTGCTCGGTTCTCAGGTCAAGTTCATCTTCCATAATCTCAGACTTGACACTATCAAAAGGAAGTATCACAGCTGGATTGATAGCATTCAATTTTATGATATGGGTGCCAAATTCCGTATTTATGGGCTCAGAAACCGTTCCCACTTCGCTGAGAGCAAATACCGCATCATCTAATGAGCTGGGTAAATCACCACGATTTAAATTCTCAACTGAATCTATTTCAATTTCAACATTATCATTAATAGTTTGGGATATTTCGGAGAAACTCTTTCCGTTTGACGCTTCACTAAAAATATTAGCAATGATTTCTTTTCTGACCTTATCCTCTAGTAGCAAACTTTCCTGAATAAGTAAGTACTCGATGCTTCTGGCTTCTGGTGTAGTATAAGATGCTAGATTAGCTAGGTATACGTCTCGCAAATTTGATTCGTTAATCCTAGGCAGAGAATTCTTTATCGCTTCTCGACTAAGTCTTAAATATTCTAAGGAAAGTTTTTCACTTGTTTTATAAGACTCTCTATTCTTTTGATAAAATTCCTCTAGTTCTTGTTGCGTAGAAATAATGTCTCCGTTTTTTTGGGGTATTTTAACCAATGCTAAACTAACATCTCGTTTCTCGTTTCTCAACTGATAAAGAAACGCATTTTCTGATTCAGTTGAAAATTCCGATCCGAGTACACCCAATTTAATATGTGATCTAAGGATTTCCGACGCAACACTTGCCTCAAATTCTTTTGTGGAGGTTCCAGTTCTCGCAAGTAATGACTCATATCTTTCTCGTGAAAAACCACTCTCATCATAAAAAGCGTCAACATCTTTTAATCTTTTAACCAATGAATCGTCGCTAGTCTTAATTCCCGCATCAGCGATCACTTGATCTAAAACTACTTCATCTATCATTAGGTTAAGTGTTTGTAATTTTATAAAATCACTTGACCATAAATCAGGATCAGTTTGGGTTTGCAAATCATCCTCGGTTTGTTGCCTGATAGTTTTTATTCTATCAATTAGATCAGCTAGTGTAATTTTATGAGAGTCAACCTCTGCAACTGTAACATCACTTTGGCCGGTGAAGTAACTTTGGATTCCAAACAATGCGAACGTCAAAGAAATCAGAAAGACTATAAATCCTACAATTAAGCCTTGTGATTTATCTCGTATTAGTTGGAGCATTTTTTTAATTAAGATTTAAAGGATACGATTTCTTCAAGTGTCTCTAATAGTGTTGGTCGAAATCTCTCGTAGCACTCGCTCATTGGAAAATGACCTAGTCCCTTAAGAGTTTTGTAATTTGCACCCTTTATTTTTTTAACAGATTCTTCAACGTGTTCTGGTGGGCAGGTAAAATCGTATTCGCCAGCATAAACAAAAACAGGGAGCTTTGTACCATCTATGGATTCAGCTATATGCTTACCGCCATTGTCGACACCCCAAAGATGAAGATCGTTTCTGATTACCCTCGGTGAGGAGCTTTGAATAGTCCTATTAATTTGCCGGTCAACCTTAGAAATATCGGGAGCCATTACCGAATCCATCAAACCGGGCATATTCATTTGGGTATTTATATCTGGATCTATCCACCAATCATGAAAAAAACCATATGTTGGGGTGGTGCCTGCTAAAGAAATAATACCTTTGAAGTTATCGGGAAATTTAGCAGCTAAATGAAGCCCAATAACCGCGCCTATACTACATCCTATAAAAACTGGTTTTTCTTTGATTCCTAAAGAATCAATAAAATTCACAACAAATTCAGTAACCCATTCAGAACGCAATAACTGGTCCTCTGAATACAAATCCTTGTCACAAGATGGGTCTGACTTACCGTGAGAGGGAAGATCGTAAGCAATTACTCTGAATTTTTTGGTCAATTCTCTATCTTCAAGAAGATGACGCCATTGCCTATTTTCGTTTCCAGCCGTATGTTGACAGATCAAAGGAATACCCTCACCAGCCTCAAAATAGAATACTTTGTGTCGGGCGCCACCCACTTCTACATTCGTGTATCTTCCGACCGCCTGCCATTCATCAAGGAATTCAGGATCAGATGCTGTTACCAGTGGACCTTGAATCTCTCGTCCGACTCTAACCCAATTTGAAAACGTGAACCATTGCTGAAAAATAATTTTAATATCGCCGTCAAATTTCATGTCGCCGATTGCAATCAGGGCAAAAAAATCATTATAAAGAGCTGGTGGTTTTGGATTTAAAAGCTTAGACCAAACGTCCTCTGGCGCGCTTAGAGTAAAAGCACTTCTAACCAACGGACCGCCATCTACAGTAATATCATCAATTTTACCATCCGTAACTGCAAGCGTATTTCGCACGTGACCAATTTCAAATGTGATAGAAGCATTGAACCCTCTACCATTCAATGCACAACCGTCATCACTATTTATAGCTTTGACCCATCTATCTAAAAAATCCTGTCCCATTCTCATATCATTCCTCTCGTGTTTCTTTATATAAAATGTTATCCAGAAGTCCGCATTTTATTTAATTAATGACCAATCTGGAGTTAGTAACCAGAACTGGCGGAGCGGACGGGATTCGAACCCGCGACCTCCGGCGTGACAGGCCGGCATTCTAACCAACTGAACTACCGCTCCGATTTGATTCTGGTGGGTGCTGAGGGGTTCGAACCCCCGACCTACGCCTTGTAAGGGCGTCGCTCTCCCAGCTGAGCTAAGCACCCAACTATCAGGCAGCAGGGACAGATCTTTTAAAAGCCAAAACCCCACCCCACGGCAATTATCTTATAAACTTAAATAAAACTCTAGTGTCGTCGTAATAAATCTGAATCATCCGACCCTTTTGGTTTTTTCTTTGAGACATTTACATCCGACTGTGCAGATTCTAACGGTTCAGGGAGCGATTGGAGAGCGATTGGGAAAACCTCATCAATCCATTTAACAGAAGTAACCTCAAGACCGGATTTTATAGCGTCTGGAATTTCCTTAAGATCCCTTTTATTCTCTTCCGGAATTAACACGGTTTTAATACCACCCCTTTGTGCAGCCAAGAGTTTTTCTTTGAGACCACCAATCGGTAATACTTCTCCTCGCAGCGTGATTTCTCCGGTCATGGCGACGTTTCTTTTCACCCTTATACCAGTTAATGCCGAGGCCATAGCTAGGCACATTCCTATACCAGCGCTTGGTCCGTCTTTTGGAGTAGCCCCTTCCGGGACATGAAAGTGAAAGTCTTTTTTTCCATAAAAGTCAGCTTTTATCCCTAATGAATCACTTCTACTTCTGAGCACCGTCATTGCAGCTTTTATTGATTCTTGCATAACATCTCCCAAGCTACCTGTAGATATTTCCCTACCCTTGCCTGGAACGACCGCCGCTTCTATCGTTAATAGGTCTCCACCCGTCTGAGTCCAAGCTAAGCCGGTGACTTGACCGATCCTATCAGCGTCACCCGCTAGACCATATCGAAATCTTTTAACTCCTAAATATTGCTCAAGTGAACGAGGCGTTACTCTTACTGCCTTATTAGTCGACTTTGCCGGTTTTTGAATAATGGCACGAACAACTTTACGGCAGATAGCCGATAACTCTCTCTCTAGGCTGCGGACTCCTGCTTCTCTTGTATAGTATCTTATTATTTCTATGATAGACCGATCATTTATCTTTATTTCTTCGTTATCAAGCCCCGCATTTTGAATTGCTTTCGGCATAAGAAAATTTTTAGCAATGCTAATTTTTTCAATCTCTGTGTATCCTGACAACCTAATGATTTCCATTCTATCTTTGAGAGGACTTGGAATATCAAGAGTATTAGCGGTCGTCACAAACATTACCTCAGATAAATCAAAGTCTACTTCTAAGTAGTGATCATTAAAACAGTTGTTTTGCTCAGGATCTAAAACTTCGAGTAATGCTGATGCCGGATCGCCCCTAAAGTCCATCGCCATTTTGTCTATTTCATCCAGTAAAATCAGAGGATTCTTGGTACCAACCTTGGCCATATTTTGAATTATTTTCCCTGGTAATGAGCCGACATAAGTCCGCCTATGACCCCGTATTTCAGCTTCATCTCTAACGCCACCCAATGACATTCTTACAAATTGTCTATTTGTAGCTCTTGCAATGGATTTTCCTAAAGAGGTTTTTCCTACCCCAGGGGGGCCAACTAGGCATAGGATCGGACCCTTTATTTTTTTTACCCTTTGCTGAACCGCCAAATATTCTAGGATCCTCTCCTTAACCTTCTCTAAGCCGTGATGGTCACTGTCTAGAATCTGTTCTGCTTTTTTTAAATCTTTGGATATTTTCGAGCGTTTTTTCCAAGGCAGCGAGACAATCCAATCAATATAATTCCTAACGACAGTTGCTTCCGCGGACATAGGAGACATCATCTTCAACTTTTTCAATTCCGAGTTAGATTTCTTCAATGCCTCTTTACTCATCCCTGAATCGTCAATGGACTTCGCTAACTCATCGAATTCGCTAGCAGCCTCCTCACCTTCTCCAAGCTCAGTTTGAATAGCTTTCATTTGCTCGTTCAAATAATATTCTCTCTGGCTTTTCTCCATTTGGGTCTTTACCCTATTACGTAGACTTTTCTCGACTTCCAGTAACTCAATTTCACCATCCATAAGTGTGATTAATAACTGAAGTCTTTCACGAGTATCAACTGTCTCCAAAATTTTTTGCTTTTGATCGAGCTTTATTGATATGTGGGCTGCGATCGTATCAATAAGCCTGGATACATCATCTATTCCTGATAACGAGGCTATAATTTCGGGAGGAACTTTCTTATTTAGTTTTACATATCTGTCGAACTGATTCATCAAAGTCCTAGATAAACTTTGATTTTCTCTATCACTAAACTCATCATTTTCTAGAAAGGTAATCTCCGACAAATAAAACTCTTTTCCACTAGAAAACTTTTCAACTGTAGCTCGATTGGCACCCTCGACTAAAACTTTGATGGTCCCATCTGGCAATTTCAAAAGTTGCAGTATGTTAGAAACTGTGCCTATCGAGTAAATATCATCCAGCCTTGGTTCATTTTCTGCGGCATTTTTTTGAGCTACTAATAATATCTGTTTGCCTGTTTCCATAGCATGTTCTAAGGCCGCAATTGATTTTTGACGACCAACAAACAG
>MDTD01061921.1_pt1 | contig 10484 bp, 11 predicted proteins | sample 811221 | NCBI WGS metagenome assembly MDTD01 (sample SAMN05326646, study PRJNA326480) | marine metagenome | isolation source: seawater | place: Pacific Ocean: South West | collected 2011
ATCTTCGGTCATTTGCCCGCGCCTCCATCGCCTTTCAGGATTGCCATCGCGCGAGCGGCCATGGCGTCGTAGCTGGCGGCGAATTCCTCCGACACGAGCCGGTTGGACACAGTCTCCAGCGCCCGGTTGATCGCCTCGCGCGATCGTTGGGTTTCTTCGGCGATATGCCGCTTGGGCACATGAAACTGCGTGACCATCAGATGGATCGCGATCTGGCGCGCCAGCGCAGCGTCGAACCATTGGTGCGGCGGATGCGCGATGTCGTCGGCTGAAAGGTGCTGAAAGCCGCTCTGAACGCCCTTCAATGAGGCTTCGAGAGCAGCTGTAAAGGATGTCTTGACAGTTTCCCGGCCAGCTGGCCGGACACGGGGTTTGGGATGGATGTCGCGCGGTTTCGCGGGAGCGCGTCGCGGCAGCCGGGCCAGCATGGCCTCGTAGGGATTGGCGGTCATTGCAGCGCCTCCCAGACCATGACGGCGAATGTCGTCAGGTGGAGGATCACCAGCATGCCGATCGAGCCGATCAGGATGCGGTCGGACAGTTCATACCGCTGACCGCGCGGATGCGTCGGACGGTCACCGGTCATGACTGCGCTCCCGCAAATTTCTGGCGTTGCGCCATGGTCGGGACCCGTGTCCTATCCTGGGGCGATCGCCGTTGACCGGACGGCCGATAACGGGTCTTCCAGAGAAGATGCGGTTTCGTACCGAGAGCAGCGGCGATCGCACGCTCGCCCTTCAGGTTGGGCTCCCGAAGAGAGTTGCGGGCGGTGCCGGGTTTGAGCCCGAAGCGCCGATCGATCTCGGCCAATGTCAGGCCGGCCTGGAGCAGGCGCGCCTTGATGGCGGCCTGCTCGGCAACCCGCGGATCGACTCGCGGTCTTGGGTTGTGCATAGTGCCCTCCGTTTTGTGGGAGGGGAGGCGGCCAGGCCTCCCTTTTCCCGGGTGAGAAAAACTGCGAACGTGGTAAGAGTACGCGGATAAATGCGTGTTGACAAGCAAAAATCGGCGGACGCGCTGAAAATGGCAGATTCAAGTGTGGGGGCACGGATTAAGCACGCTGCCTCCTTGGTTGGAGGCCAACGGTCTCTCGCGAAGCTTCTAGATATCGGGGAGCGGACGGTGAGCGCCTATGCCAGCGACAGTAGTTCGCCTCAGCTGAAGACGCTTGAGGATATTGCAAAAGCTACAGGCGTGGACTTGGCCTGGCTCGTCCTTGGTGAAGGTGATGATCCAATGACAGGGCCGTCGCCGCGATCTTTGGTATCTTCCTACGACCCGGACGATGAGCATGGCGGCAATGGCTGGTCTGCCGATACCTGGAAGCCTCGGAACAAGGGCGCAAGGCCGGAACTCGATGTTCGCCTGGGTGCGGGCGAGGGCCAGGTCGGTGAGGTCTTCTCACTGCCAGCTGCTGGCGGGTCCATCTCTGGCCATCGCGTCGTTGGCGAATGGCTCTTCCCCGATGGTTTTCTCTCGGCCGAGATGAAAGCGAGTTCCTCGGCCACCGTCGTCATGGAGATCGTTGGCGACAGCATGGCGCCCACTTACCAGCCGGGTGATCGCGTCATCGTCGATCTGTCACAGCGTCGCTTGGTCGCCGACACCGTCTATGCCATCTCGGACGGGTCCGGAGAGCCTCAGATAAAGCGCCTGCAGAAAGTGCCGTTTTCCGACCCGCCCAGGGTGCGCATCGTCTCCGACAATCCGGCGCTCGAAGCCTTCGAAGTCGACCTGGAGAGGCTGACCATCTTGGGCCGCATCTGCGGCGTCATCGCGAGGCGCTGAAGTCGCTTTTTTCCGCGATCACTTGTCCAAGTTTGATAGCGGCGTTTTTGACCTGTTCTAACGCGAGGAATTATCGATAAGCTGTTGTTTTTATGTGTATATTGAGAGGGTGATATTTTTATAGTCCGAACTTGGCACGAATGTCCAAGTTCGATTTGCTTTTTCGGGTGTTTTTGCCGTTCCAGGAGAAGCCTTTCCACTGGCGCCCTTCGAATGCGCAAAGCCTTGCGCCATAAGGGTTTCAGCGGCCTCCTGATACTGCTTCGAACGGTTTTCGAAAGGTTTTCGATAGCCTGGATTGGCAACCTCTGAAATGGCGCTATTTTCGGCCGGAAATTAAAAACCGTCTGTCAAAGGTTGCATTGGCAACTACTTTTGCTATCCGGTATTTCCGTTTCGCTTCAATCTGTTACGGCGAGATACAGGATAATACAGGATATTCCCGGAATTTAAGATCCGTCTGTCAAACTACACAGAAAAACCGGTGTGTGAACGCGCCTGGCCCCGCCAGGGGATTTCGCGGAGCCGGGTCAGATGGCACGATGCTGCCCGCAGGGTTAGCGAAAGAACGCAAGTCGGGTACATGTCAACGTGTCCGACCGGCAATCACCTTCCCGGTGTGTCATCGCGAGGACCCGACCACGACAAGAGCGCGGAGCATGCATGGCCAAGATTGCCAGTTCGGTTTCAGTGAAGTCCGAGACCTTCCTTGCGAACAGGCGGGGCATGCTCGACCTGCTCGCCAGGATGAACGAGATCGAGGCGCGGACGCGCATGGCTTCCGAACAGTCCCGTTCCCGCTTCGAAAAGCGCCACCAGCTTCTGCCGCGCGACCGGGTCGCGCTGCTGCTGGATCCCGGCCGCCCCTTCGTCGAGCTTTGCAAACTGGCGGGCTACGGCCTGGACGATCCGGACCCCGGCAAATCCGTCCCCGGCGGCGGTGTCATCGCGGGGATCGGTTCGATCTCCGGCGTCCGCTGCATGATCAACGCTTCGGATTCCGGCATCGCGGCCGGGGCACTTCAGCCGATGGGCCTGGACAAGCAGTTGCGTATCCAGGAAATCGCGCTGGAGAACCGTCTGCCCTATGTCCAGCTCGTCGAAAGCGCGGGCGCGAACCTCATGGACTACCGCGTGGAGGATTTCGTGCGCGGTGGCGGGGTGTTCCGCAATCTTGCCCGGCTCTCGGCGGCCGGCCTGCCGGTCATCACCGTCACGCATGGCAGTTCGACCGCCGGTGGCGCCTACCAGACGGGCCTTTCCGATTACATCATCATGGTCCGTGGCAGGACACGGGCCTTCCTGGCCGGTCCGCCGCTGCTCAAGGCGGCCACCGGCGAGATCGCCACCGAGGAAGAACTGGGCGGCGCGGAGATGCATACCGGGATTTCCGGTCTCGGCGACTACCTGGCAGAGGATGACCGGGAAGCAATCGGCCTTGCGCGCGCCATCCTCGCCAATATCGACTGGAACGGCGAGCCGGAACCTGTCCGCGATCATGAGCCGCCGGTCCATGACCGTGAGGAACTGCTCGGCCTGATGCCCATGGACTACCGCCAGCCCGTCGACATGAAGGAAATCATCGCGCGGATCGTGGACGGGTCGGACTTCGTGGAATTCGGCCAACGCTACGGCAGCGCCACCGTCTGCGGTAATGCGAGGATCGCGGGATGGCCCATCGGGATCATCACGAACAACGGACCGATCGATCCCGCCGGGGCATCGAAGGCGACGCATTTCATCCAGGCCTGCTGCCAGGCCGGAACGCCGATCCTCTACCTGAACAACACGACCGGCTTCCTTGTGGGACGCGGCTACGAGGAGGCGGGCAGCATCAAGCACGGATCGAAGATGATCCAGGCCGTCACCACCGCCACGGTGCCGCAATTCACGATCTACTGCGGCGCTTCGTTTGGCGCGGGCAATTACGGCATGTGCGGCCGTGGCTTTCAGCCGCGTTTCTGCTTCTCATGGCCGAATGCCAAGACCGCGGTCATGGGCGGCGAGCAGGCTGCGGGCACGATGGCCGCCGTGCATGAGGCGCGGGCCGCACGGCTCGGCGAACCTGTCGATCGCGAGAAGCTGGAAGCGCTCAAGGCGCGGATCACCGGGAATTTCAACCGGCAGATGGATGCCTTCCACACCTCGGCGCGGCTGCTGGACGATGGCGTGATCGATCCGCGTGACACACGGGAACTGATGATCGAACTGATGAAGATCGCGCGCGAGGGCGACGGCCGGCGGCCCAACCCGATCCAGTTCGCCGTTGCCCGTCCCTGACCATCACGAGACCCGTTCCATGATCCAGCCAACCCCTTTCACGACATTGCTCGTCGCCAACCGCGGCGAGATCGCCATTCGGGTGATGCGTACGGCACGGGCGATGGGATACAGGACCGTGGCGGTCTGTTCCGAGGCCGACGCGGATGCCGAACATGTGCGCTTCGCGGATGAGGCGGTGTGCATCGGGCCGGCCCCGCCGTCGCAATCCTACCTGCGGATCGACGCGATCATCGAGGCGGCGCGCAGGACCGGGGCCGATGCAATCCATCCGGGCTACGGGTTCCTGGCAGAGAACGCGTCCCTGCCGGCGGCCTGCGAGGCGGCGGGAATCGTCTTCGTCGGCCCCAGTGCCGGGGCGATCCGGAGAATGGGTGACAAGGCCGGCGCGAAAACGCTGATGTCCGCGGCCGGCGTGCCCTGCATTCCGGGATACCAGGGCGGGGACCAGAGCCCGGAGACCCTGCTGAAGGAAGCCAGGCGCATCGGTTTCCCCGTGATGATCAAGGCGACGGCAGGCGGTGGCGGACGCGGGATGCGCCTGGTCGTGGCCGAAGGGGATTTCCTCAACCAGCTGGAATCGGCGAAGTCGGAAGCCAGGGGGGCCTTCGGCAGCGATACGGTGCTCCTGGAAAAGGCGATCGTGAAGCCGCGCCATGTCGAGATCCAGATCATGGCGGACCGCTACGGCAACGTCATTCATTGCGGCGAGCGCGACTGTTCCGTCCAGCGCCGGCACCAGAAGCTGATCGAGGAAGCGCCATCGCCGGCTGTGGGACCGGAACTGCGTGCGCGCATGGGGGCGGTCTCGGTCGAAGCGGTCAAGTCCATCGGCTATGCGGGCGCGGGAACCTTCGAATACCTGCTCGATGCGGAAGGCAATTTCCACTTCATGGAAATGAACACCCGGCTGCAGGTGGAGCATCCGGTGACCGAGATGATCACCGGGCTCGATCTGGTGGAACTGCAACTGCGTGTCGCGGCAGGCGAGCGGCTGCCGGTGAAGCAGGGCGATATCACCTTCTCGGGCCATGCCATCGAGGTGCGGTTGTGCGCGGAGGACGCCTGTGCGGGTTTCACACCGCAAAGCGGAACCCTCACGCACTGGCAGCCGCCGGCCTCCCTGCGCGTGGAACATGCCCTGCGCGACGGAACGGTCATCACGCCCTTTTACGATTCAATGATCGCCAAGCTGGTGGCGCACGGGCCTTCGCGCGATGACGCGCGGCGCAAGCTGGTTTCGGCGCTTGGCGAGACCGTGGCGGCCGGACTTCGCACGAACAAGGATTTCCTTGCCGATTGCCTGAGGCACCCGGTTTTCGCGGCCGGCGATGCCACGACGGCCTTCATCGGGGATCATGGCGATGCGTTGAACGGTGCGGACCGGGCGCATGAGGCGCGCGCGGCGATGATTGCCGCGGCGTTGCTGCGGGCAGGGCCAGGTTGCCAGCTGATGCATGGTTTCCGCACGCCGGTGCGGCTTTCCCGGAATGCGACCGAGTACCAGCCGCTCGTCCAGGCCTTCCGTGACGGTGCGTGCCGTGTCGAAATGCCCGGACAGGATCCAATCGACCTGCGTGTGCGGAGCACCGGCGGAATGCGCCACCAATTCGAACACGAGGGCGCAACACGGACTGCCATGCTCGTGGTCAGCGGTTCGCAGGTGACGATACAACTGGCTGGGCGGTCCTGGGATTTCAACGACCTGACCTATGAAGCCGCAGTCACGGCGGGCAAGCCCGGCGGCGACGGGAAGGTCCGCGCCTCGATGAACGGCAACGTCGTGTCCGTCGAGGTTGCCGTCGGCGATGAAGTCACGGAAGGCCAGAACCTTGTCGTGCTGGAGGCCATGAAGATGGAGCATGCCCATGCGAGTGCCGTTTCGGGGACGGTAACGGCAGTCAACGTCGTGAAAGGCATGCAGGTCAGCACCCACGCCGTCCTTGTGGAAATCGAGACCGCATGAGCGGCATTCCGGATGATGTGGAGCCGGCGGGAAACCGGACGGTCGGTTCATGTTCGGTTTCACGCAACCCGGAACGACGCCGTTCTTGCCGACCGGTCAGCCGGCACGCCGCTGGCGTATTGCGCGTTCCCGGTCAAGGGCTTCCAGCATGCGCGGATAGGCCTTGCGCATCTCGGCCGCGAAGGTTTCGTAGGGCAGGTCGTCGAACTCGCCGATGAAGTCGAGATATTCCATGTGATGCCGGCCCTGCCGGTCGAACGGATGGAATATGGAATCCTCCCGGCCGTTGAAATCCAGCGGCTTGATGCCGTGGCGTTCGCACAGGGCAATGTCGAAGGCCGGTGTCGCCTTTACCCACCGGCCGTCGAGCCACAGGGCGGTGTAGGCATGCCAGCGGAACACCTCGTCGTCCATGAGAGCCGCGATCTTCGGCGTGGTCAGGTGGTTGCGGACATTGGCAAATCCGACCCTGGAGGGAATGCCGGCGGCGCGCGCCAGGGCCGCGAGTGCGACAGCCTTCGGCACGCAGAAGGCCGATTTCGCTTTCAGGACCCGCGAGGCGACAAAGTCGTCCTCGTCGAGGCCAAAGGCACGGATGTCATAGGGAACGGCGTCCCGGATGGCATAATAGAGGTTCACCGCCGTCGCGACATCGTCGCCGGGCCGCAGGTGCGGCGCGGCGAAGGCCGTCACATCCGGATGGCCGGAATCGATGAAACGGGTTTCGCGCAATGCCATGTCCGTCATGCCTGCCATCCCGTTTCCTCCGCAGAAGTCATTTGCGGGCGAAGAACGCAGCAATGCGTTCCTTCATGGCCGGTGACCGGCCCGCTTCGCCCTGCAGGTCGCGTTCCAGCGCCAACTGTTCGCTTTCGCCGAAATCGGCCGCCTCGAAGATGAGCCGCTTGGTCGCGGCCAGTGCGCTTGCATCCTGGCCGGCAAGGCGCTGGCAGATGGACAGCGCGGCAGGAACCAGGGCCTCGTCGTCCACCACATCCCAGACAAGGCCCCAGCGCTCGGCGCGGGCCGCGTCGATGCGCTCGCCCAGCATCATCATGCCCGACGCACGGATGCGCCCGACAATGCGCGGGAGAAACAGCGTGTTGCCGGCATCGGGCACCAGCGCGATCCCGACAAAGGGTTCGTAGAAATAGGCCGAGCGCGCCGCAATCACGATATCGGCGGCCAGCGCGATGCCGACGGCAGCGCCCGCGCAGGGACCGTTGACCGCCGAGACGATGGGAAGTCGCGACCGGCGCATGGCCTCCACCAGCGGATTGAAGTGCCGTTCCAGCACGGTGTCGAGCGCCGGTTCGGCTTGCGGATCGACGGTCGACAGGTCGTAACCGGCGCCGAATGCGCGCCCGGCGCCGGTCAGCAGCACGGCCCGGACGGCGGGATCCTTTTCCGCCGCCTGCAAGGCATGAACCAGTTCGTCAGCGGTTTCGTTGCGATAGGCGTTCAGCTTGTCCGGCCGGTTGACCCGGAGCGTCAGAACGCCGCCGGCTTGCTCGCAGAGAATGTCCGAATAGGTCATTGTCAGCCCCTTCCTTCCAGGTGCCAGCGCAGTTGCGGCAGGCGATCCGCGCCGAAGAACCCCTCGCCATCGGCAATGAAATGCGGAGAGCCGATCACGCCATCGGCGACAGCTTCCGTCACGGCCTTCTGCAGCAGGTCGCGGCCTGTCTGGCCGGTCATGCCGTCGCGCGCAACCTGTTCCGTCACGCCATGGGCTTTCGCGATGGAGACCAGCGTCGAATCGACGGAAATGTCCTCGCCGGCGACAAAGAAAGCATGGAAGACGCCTCGGGCAAAGGCTCCAGCAAGGCCGGGGTCATCCTCATGCAGGACGTAATAGAGACGGGCCGCCAGATGCGAGGACAGGGGCAGGCGGACCGGTTCACGGTAGTCCACGCCAAGGAACCTGGCTGAGCGCTCCATGTCCTTGAGGAAATAGGCCCGCTTGACCGGCGCCTCCATGGGCGGTGCAATGCCGTGCGCCTTCAGGATGGCCCAGACGAGGACCGGGCGCCATTCGACCGGCCGGTCGAACTCCGCGCCGATCCCGTCGATCAGCGTGCTCGCGAAATAGGCGTAGGGCGAGGCGAAATCGAAGTAGAAGCGGACCGGTTCACCCATGGTCAGAACCTGAACACGCCATAGCCCGGATCGCCCAACGGCGCGTTGAGCGAGGCGGAAATGGCGATCCCCAGCGCGTTGCGCGTATCGACCGGGTCGATGATGCCATCGTCCCACAGTTCCGACGTCGCGTAATAGGCCGACAGTTGCTCCTGGTATGCCGATCGCGTCTGCTCCCAGAGCGCCTTCACGGCCGCCTGGTCCACGGCCTCGCCATTGCGCTTCATCTGGTTGATCTTGACCTCGGCGAGCGTATTGGCGGCCTGGTCGCCGCCCATCACGCCGATCTGGTGGTTGGGCCAGGAAAACAGGAAGCGGGCATCGAAGGCGCGTCCGCACATGCCGTAATTGCCGGCGCCGAAGGAGCCGTTGCACATCACGGTGAACTTTGGCACGCGCGAACAGCTTTGCGCCATGATCATCTTGGCGCCATCCTTGGTGATGCCGCGCCGTTCGTATTCCCGGCCGATCATGTAGCCGGTGATGTTCTGGAGGAACACGAGCGGCGTGTTGTTCTGGTTGCACAATTCGATGAAATGCCCGCCCTTGAGCGAGGAATCGTTGAACAGCACGCCGTTGTTGGCAAGGATGCCGACCTTGTAGCCCCAGATATTGGCGAAACCGCAGATCAGGGTCGTGCCGTAGTTCGGCTGGTATTCGTGGAAGCGGCTGCCATCGACGATGCGGGCGATGATCTCGCGCATGTCGAACTGCTTCTTGATGTCATCGGGAATGATCCCGTAAATCTCCTCGGGGTCATAGGCCGGGTCTTCCGGGGTCTCGCGCTGGCAATCCCATTTGCGCGGGCGGTCCCATTGGGCCACGATCTCGCGCCCGATATGGATTGCCTCCTCCTCGCTTGCGGCCGGATAATCGCAGGTGCCCGAAACGGAGGTGTGCATGTCGGCGCCGCCGAGTTCCTCGACCGTGACTTCCTCGCCGGTGGCGGCCTTGACCAGCGGCGGTCCGCCGAGAAAGACCGCGCCCGTGCCGCGCACGATGACGTTGTAGTCGGAAAGGCCCGGAATATAGGCGCCGCCGGCCGTGCAATGGCCGAAAACGAGCGACAATTGCTTGACGCCCATCTTGGAGAGCAGCGACTGGTTGCGGAAGATGCGGCCGGCCATGTGGCGGTCCGGAAAGACCTCCGACTGCAATTGCAGGAAGCCGCCGGCGGAATCGCAAAGGTGGATCACCGGAAGGCGGTTCTCCATGGCGATGTCGAGCGCACGCACGATCTTCTTGACGGTCAGCGGATACCAGGCGCCGCCCTTGACCGAGGGATCGTCGGCGCGAATGATGACCTCGCGGCCCGACACCACGCCAATGCCGACGATGGAACTGGCCGAGGGCGAGTCGCCATCATAGGCCATGTTGGCCGCCAGCGAAGACAGCTCCAGGAACGGCGTGCCGGGATCGAGAAGCTTCTCGACACGCTCGCGCGGACGCATCTTGCCCTGGCGGGCAAGGCGGTCGATGTCCCGTTGCGGCCGCTTGTGGCGCGCAGCTTCCTGCCTTTCGCGGAACTCCGCGAGGATCCGGCGATTATGGGCCTCGTAGGCGCGGAACTCCGCCGACGAGGTGCTGAGCATGGACTGGATCTTGCGCATCGGGGTCAGGCCTTTTCGCTTTCGGCTTCCAGCCTGACGATCACCTCGTCCTTGTCGAAGGTCTCGCCCTCGGTCCTGAGGATTTCGGCAATCGTGCCGTCCCGCATGGCTGGAAGAAGCGTCTGCAATTTCATGCTCTCGATGGTGACGAGCGGGTCGCCGCGCCGGACCGCATCGCCGGCCTTGCAGTGAAGGGAAATGACGGTGCCCGGCATGGGCGCGCGCAACACGTCAAGCGCACCGCCGGCATCGCCGGCATCGGAGAACGGATCGACGAGTGCCACCTCGTGCGTGCGGCCGTTGAGCCGGACGATCTGGAGATTGCCGTGGGTCGCCCTGGCAAAGCCGACGGCCTGGCCTGCCGCGCCCAGTTCGTGCCGCCCGTCGCCATCGCTGCCAAGGTCGGTGATTTCGTGCTTCTCGCCGTCGATGTCGAGCACCAGATGCGGCCGTCGCCGGATGATCGTGATCTCGTGTTCCTCGCCGTCGAGGATCAGCCTGAAGCCCATGGTCAGTTCCTCCAGCCACCAATGGCCGCGTGCGGTTCCGGCGTTCCGGTGACGAGATCGCGAAATTCACGGAAGCCCAGTGCCGCTGCCGCGAGGACCTGCGCCTTCTCCTGTCCGGACAGGGAGGCGGGCAGCAATGCGTCGCCGTGCATGGCGACGAAGCCGGTGTGAAGATCGCCGGCCCTGAAGGCG
>MDTD01148825.1_pt1 | contig 10484 bp, 8 predicted proteins | sample 811221 | NCBI WGS metagenome assembly MDTD01 (sample SAMN05326646, study PRJNA326480) | marine metagenome | isolation source: seawater | place: Pacific Ocean: South West | collected 2011
CTAAAGTACAAAAATTACTAAAGATTTCATGGAATACAACCTAAGAAACAAAAGAAATAAACAGCTAAATGTTAATGCAATACGACTTTACCGGCTCAACCCGGGTGTATTAAAAGAATTAAAAACCAATATCAACAGGTTAGATTTAGCTAGCAAATTGATACTTTTTGATATGTGTACTTTCATTTACAATATAATCAATAGATAGACGTTTTAAAATTGTTTAAAAGTCATAAAAGTAGCAACATAGACTAAATACACTTACCAATTGCCTTAAAAACTTGAATAAAACAATAAAAAAATCGTTCTGCCTTTAGCATATTACGTATTGTATCTGTACAGTTTGATTTGTTTAATAGCGCTATCGTAATCTTCACGAGCTTTATTTTCGTAGTACTTGTTTATTAATTTAGCTCGTAAGCCCTCCTCTCAAAGGAGGGTTTTTCTTTTATTGCTTCACAAACTTTTTGACAACAGTTTGATCTCTTGTTTTAAACATTATGCTATACACACCAGATGATAGAGCAGAAATATCAATTTTTCCGTTAGTGCTAATCGAAGATACAGAATGCTCACCTAACATATTCAGGATTTGTATATCAAAAACCTTATCAGGAACAAGCACATTTAAAACATTTCTTGCTGGATTAGGATACACCTCAATAGTGAGTTCATTTTTGTTCACTCCTGTCCCTTCGAAACAATCTAAAGTAGTATATAGAAAATCACTAATAAATGGCACTGTTATGCTGTTCATTTCCAACACAGGAATCGCATGATCTCCTGATGGAAATGTATACGAGGCATTGTATACGCCTAGAAGATCTATAGTATTGTGTATGGTACCCGAACCGCAAACTTTTAGAATTAGCGGATTTGACATTGCGTGATCACAATAATAAGGAACAGTTCCATCATCTGAAGCATGAACACTAACAATTGGCACATCATTTGCATCTATGTAAGATGATTTATATACTGCTCCGGCTACATTTATAACTGCTTTAACATCTGTGGAATATCCTGAATTACCACTACTACCCTCTAATCCACCGCTAGCATCTATGATTGGAAGTAAGTGAGAAGGAACACCTGTAGTGTCATTTATAAATGCAAGATTCACAGCCAATATCGCTCCTGCTGAGTAGCCCCCAATATAAATCTGATCTGGATCTATTCCAAAAACATTTCCATTAGTTGTAGCATCTTTTCTAAAAAATCTTATAGCTGCTTTTGCATCAGAAATTCCATTCATTACAGTTTGTAACATATGCATAGAGTCTGTCAAATTCCAAATAGACGTTAACCTGTACTGAATAGAAGCTGTTACATACCCTCTTTTTGCAAATGACTCACACAAAGAAACCATTGCAGGATTGTCTTTATCACCTGCATAAAAACTGCCACCATGTGCAAAAATAATCAAGGGTCTTTCTGAATAAGTGTCTCCATCAGGAGTATACACATCCATATCTAAGCCACTATTAAACGGACCCCAATCATATACATCTGTGTACTCTACTTCGGTAACCGAAACAGTAGAGAAAATTTCGCTTTCATACCTACCATCACATTGGGCAACAACTTGAACTGTTAACAAAGCAGCTGTTAAAAATAGAATTCTTTTCATAAGAAATATATTTGGTGAATAAATATAGAAAAATATAATGCTTTAGCCAAGCTTAGCCAACTGACTTTCAATTTGTTCATCTTCTATTCTATCAAATAACAAGGACGCTTTTTCTATTTGATGATTGGCGGACAACAATTGTTTAGTAGACTGCTCCCAAGCGGTCTCTGAAATATTTAACATAACTGCAAGTTTTTCCGCAGTGAAAGGTAAAAAAGGTTTTGATAATATAGACAAAGAAGCCGCTAGCTGCAAAGCAACATTAATGATAGTTTGTGTGCGCTCCTCATCTGTTTTTTTCAACTTCCAAGGTTCTGTGTCTGCTAGATATTTATTCCCTAATCGAGCTAGGCTCATCATGTCAGATAAGGCTTCTCTAAATTTATACCTTTCTATGCTTTCGCCAATTTTAACAGGAGTATTTTTTAATGCTTGCAACACTTCTTTATCGTATGTTGTCAACTCTCGTTGCCTTGGAACTTTACCACCCCAATATTTATTAGTCAACACCACTACTCTATTTACGAAATTGCCTAAAATTCCTACCAGCTCACTATTGTTTCGTGCTTGAAAATCTTTCCAGGTAAAATCCGTGTCTTTGGTTTCGGGGGAAGTAGCACACAAAGCATAACGAAGCACATCTTGTTGATTTTTAAAATCTTTAATATATTGATGTAGCCATATTGCCCAATTTCTAGATGTTGACAATTTTTCTCCTTCTAAATTAAGAAACTCATTAGCGGGCACATTAGTTGGAAGCACATAATTTCCATGAGCGTGTAATATTATAGGAAATATTATACAGTGAAATACAATATTATCCTTGCCAATAAAATGAACAAGTTCTACATCATCTCCTTGCCAGTAAGATTTCCAATCTTGACCGTTTTCAATAGCCCACTGCTTGGTGGCAGAAATATAACCTATAGGAGCATCTAGCCACACATATAAAACTTTACCATCTGCGCCCTCAACAGGAACTTTTACTCCCCAATCTAAATCACGAGTCATAGCGCGTTCCTGCAAACCTCCATCAATCCATGCCTTGCACTGACCCAACACCTGCGAGCGCCATGTTTTTGGATCATGATGCTTCTTATCGTCTAATACTCCTTCCTCTATCCATTTCTTAAGCCAAGCCTCATGCTTTTGCATTGGTAAATACCAGTGAGAAGTTGTTTTAATTATAGGAGTTTTTCCACTTAAAGTAGATATTGGGTTCTTTAATTCAGAGGGACTTAAAGCACTCCCACACTTTTCACACTGGTCCCCATAAGCACCTACCGCATAACATTTAGGGCAATCACCTGTGATATATCTATCTGCTAAAAATTGTTGATGCTCTTCATCAAAAAACTGCTCAGATGTCTTTTGCGTAAACACCTCTTTTTCCTCTAAATTTTTGAAATACTCAGAAGCAGTTTGATGATGTAATTCTGATGATGTTCTATGAAATATATCAAACTTTATACCAAGATCTGCAAAGGCTTTTTTATTAATCGAATGGTATTTATCAACAATTTCTTGTGGACTTACACCGTCCTTTTTTGCTCGGAGCGTTATAGCAGCTCCGTGTTCATCCGATCCACAAATAAACAATACATCATCCCCATTTGCTTTTCTGTAACGCACGTAAATATCTGCTGGTAAATATGCTCCTGCAATGTGTCCTATGTGTAAAGGTCCGTTCGCATAAGGCAAAGCGGATGTTACGGTATATTTCTTGCTCATCTAAGTACTAAAAATTAACTTCGCAAAGATATTAAAAGCACGCAGAGAACCTTGAGCATAAGTAAGCAATCTATAATTCGTCCATCAGTCCTTCAAAAAGGCGATCAAATTGGCATTATATCCACTGCTCGAAAAATCAGTAAAAAAGAATTAGGGTTTGCTAAAAAAACCATTGAAGGCTGGGGACTGAAAGTTGTTTTTGGAAACAACCTATTTGAAGAATATAATCAATTTGCAGGAACAGATCTGCAAAGATCTACTGATTTGCAACAGATGATTGATAATCCCGCAATTAAAGCAATTATTTGTGCTCGCGGTGGATATGGAACAGTACGCATACTTGACCTTGTTGACTTTTCTGATTTTCAAGCAAATCCTAAATGGATTGCTGGATATAGCGATGTTACCGCCTTACACTCTACTTTACATAACTTAAACATTTCCTCATTGCATAGTACTATGCCTATTAACTTCTCAGGTAACACCAAAAATAGTTTAGAAAGCTTAAGACAAACACTTTATGGAAATCTGATTTCATACAACTTTCCAAGACATGAACTCAACAGAATCGGGCATACAAAAGGAAAAGTTGTTGGGGGAAATCTCTCTGTTCTTTACAGCTTGTTGGGCTCAAATGCTGATATAGATACAGATGGTAAAATACTATTCTTGGAAGATTTAGACGAATATCTGTATCATATAGACAGAATGATGACAAACCTAAAACGCAACGGAAAACTATCTAAATTAGCTGGCTTAGTTATAGGTGGGATGAACAATATGAACGACAACACTATACCCTTTGGAAAAAACGCAATGGAAATTATTGCTGAATCTGTTTCCGAATACAACTACCCTGTTGCATTTAACTTTCCAGCTGGTCATATCGCCAACAACAACACCATTATCTTAGGTCAAACTACAAGCCTAACAATAGACCGCAAAAAATCGAACTTGACATTCTACTAAAATACATCTAAATTCACTTAAAAATTTCTTGTGAAAAATCTACTGCTCATCATTACCTTGTTACCTTTTATCAGCTTTAGTCAATCCCCTAACTTTAGTGAAGACATTGCTCCAATTTTTTACAATAAATGTACGCAATGCCATCATTCAGGTGGTGTTGCGCCTTTTTCTTTAATTGACTACCCCACGGCTTTTGCATTCTCAAACTCAGGTGCAATTTCATATATGGTAAGCAATGGTTTAATGCCTCCTTGGCCACCAGACAGCACTTATCAAAACTATGCGCATGAAAGAACACTCAATCAAAACGAAATCGATTTAATTATAGACTGGGCAAATATTGGAAGTCCCGAAGGAAATCCTGCCTTAGCTCCTCCTGAACCTATTTACAACAATGAAAATATCTTATCAAATCCTGATTTAATTCTTAAAATACCCCAATATACAAGTACCGCTTCTAGTGAGGATGAATATGTTTGCTTCACATTACCTACAGGATTAATTAACGATAAAAAAATCAAAGCTATTGAAATTGTTCCAGGAAATCGACAAATTGTACATCATACTCTTGCTTTTGTTGACAATAACCAGCTGCCAAGCGTGATTAATGATTGCATGGGTGTTGATGGTAAGCTGATATCAACTTATGCGCCTGGTATGGAACCAGTCATTTTTCCAAATACTGATAATGTAAAAATGGGAATGACTATTGAAGCAAATTCTAATATTATTCTACAAATGCATTACCCTGCAGGATCAATAGGCCAAGTTGACAGTACTGCAATTCATTTGTTTTTTTATGATGATAATGCTCAAAATATTAGAGAAGTATTTATTGAAAGGCTTTTGGAAAATTGGAACTTATTTATTCCAGCAAATAATATTTCATCATTTAACGCCTCTTATCCACTTGGAAATAATTTTTTAGTGGATGATTATTCCTTATTGGCAATATTACCACATATGCATTTACTTGGAAAAGATATTGAAAGCTATTCAGTTAATGCTAGTTATGACACAATCCCACTAGTAAAAATAAATAATTGGGACTTTGAATGGCAACAATTTTATTTTTTTAAAAATTTAATAAAACTTGATGTCGGAACAAAACTCCATTCAAAAGCTAACTTCGACAACACCTCAAATAATATACACAACCCAAATACGCCACCTGTAGACGTATATGCTGGAGAAGCAACGACTGACGAAATGTTTGTTAATTATTTGATGTATACATATTACGAGTCAGGAGATGAAAATCTTGATTTAGAAAGTATGATGGCTTTAACAATTCAAGAGTTTAACGAATCTTTATCACACAATGCATACCCAAACCCTACGAAAAACGCTATTACATTTGAATTCAAAGGGAATGATGCTAATTTAAAAATTTGGAATATCTTAGGTGAGAAAGTTCTTGATAAAAGAATTTTTAGCAAAGAACCACAAAGTGTTAAGAAACTAGAAAGTGGTGTCTATGTATATCAAATCAAAAACAACAATGGTGTAGCCAATAGAAAGCTAATCATTTTTTAAAATTTAAATTAAAAATATAGCTCAAAATCATATATCAACATTAAGTTTATTCTATAAATTGACAACAATAAAAAAATTTTAAAGGTAATCCTTTCTCTAATTTTGTAAAACGTTTGAGTATGAGCCAATCCCAAAAAAAAGCAAGTAATAGAAGTAACCTATCAAAGAGAGGGGGTAAAAGTATTCCATTTAACAAGCGTATTTCTAAAAATCCAAAAAATAAAATCGTTAAGGAAGGTATGCGGTTAAATCAGTTTATCGCTCACGCTGGCATTTGTTCTAGAAGAGAAGCAGACCAATTTATCGAAGCGGGCTTAGTTAGCATAAATGATGAAGTAGTTACAAAAATGGGATATCGCGTAAAGCCTTCTGATGTAGTAAAATTCAATAACGAACTAATTAAATCAGAGAAAAAAAAGTATTTATTACTTAATAAACCTAAAGGATACATCTGTACTTCTGAGGACCCTAAGAACAGAAAAACAGTCATGGAATTAGTGGGCTTAGCTTGTAAAGAAAGACTATACCCTGTTGGTCGACTACACCGACAAACTACGGGACTACTACTATTTACTAATGATGGAAGTATGGCTAAAAAACTGACTAATCCCAAACATAGAGTCAAAAAAATCTATCATGTTTTACTAGATAAAAATCTTAAGTCAGATGATCTTAAGAAAATTATCGAAGGTGTAAATTTAGAGGAAGGAATCGCTAATGTAGAGTCAGCAACTTATATCAAAAACGCACCTAAAAGAGAAGTAGGTATTGAAATACACAGAGGTAAAAACAATACAGTTCGTAGGATTTTCGAACACCTCGGATACAATGTTCTACGTTTAGACAGGGTTTACTTTGCGGGACTCACTAAAAGAGATATCCCAAGAGGGCGTCATCGCTTCCTTTCAGAGCAAGAAGTTGCAATGCTAAAAATGATTTAAATTAGCCACACAACAGCTGCTTTATTTATGCGTTGTATTAACTGATGCGCTTAATCAAAAAATTAATCTTGTCTTTATTTGTATTGCTGCTTTTAGGAAGCGCGACAGGAATTGGTATTGCACATTTTTACCAAGATGAAATTGAGCAATTAGTAGTACAAAACATCAATGATCAACTACGAACACCTATTGAAGTTGAGGATATTGAATTATCCCTTATCAAAAAGTTTCCTTATGCCAGTTTAGAGCTAAAAAATTTCATGACTTTAGATGCATATCAAAAAGATACTTTACTAAAAGCTGAAAAAATATTTCTAAAAATAAACGCATTAGATTTATATAACAAAAGTTATACGCTTCAACAACTAGAATTACATAATGGATTCGCGCGCATATCTTTTAATATAAAAGGTGTTCCTAACTATCAAATATGGCATAGCAAAAGAGATAGTTCACTAGATCGATCGTTAGATTTGAATCATATTTCACTTAATAAAATACACATCGAATATTCCGATGCAAAAAGCAATCTTCACATCAGTGCTCTAGCATTACAAACAGAACTGAACGGAACAATTGAAAACGGTATCTTTAGCGCCCAAATAAATGGAGATTTTGAAACCGATTTCATCAATGTAAGTCAAGATAAATACTTAGAAGATAAAATACTTTCCACTTGGGTTTCATTAGACGTATCCAAGCAAAGAAGTACTTTTAATGGATCTGCAAAAACCAATGATTTAGAACTCAAATTTAACGGGAATGTTAAAAATGGTTATACCGTAAATGTGAGGGGAACAGAGATAGACATAAAGACCTCTCTTCAATATGTACCAAAAAAATTCTTAAGCTCTATTGAGTCATTTGAATTTGGTGGAACAGCTGACCTAAACATTAAGGTAGAAAACCAAAATATATCAAAGCTTCCACCAGCTATTCATGCTGACTTTAACATTAAAAATGGAAGTATGCAATCTAATCTACCATGGCAAATAAAAGCTACCGAACTTGAAGGTATTTACCACAATGGAGAACAAAAAAATAATATAAGCAGTATAGTTAGCTTACAATCCATAAATTGCCAAGTAAACGGTAAAGATTTAAATGGGTCTTTGACTTATTCCAACTTTAATAATCCATACATTCAAGCTCAATTCAACACCGAATTAAATTTGGCAGAAGTTCAGCAATTGGATTACGAACTGCCTTTAAAAGAGTTATCTGGAAGTGCAAAAATCACAGCTAACTATAAAGGAAGATTAGGGTTCAAGAACGATATTGTTAAAGACTTTGAACAAGCAGAAAAGTCAGCAACAATTCAACTTATAAACACTTCTTTCCAATATAAGCCTTTGGCACTTTTTCACAGTTTAGAAGGAAGCATAAAATTGCTGAATAATCGTTTAGAAATAGACAGTTTAAAAGGTTCAACCGGAAAGGAAAGTAAGCTCAAATTTGTTGGTGCTATTGAACATTTGTTCAGCCAAAAAAAAGAACTTAAAGTTACCGGTCACTTGAGTTCAGATTGGCTTAAAATATCCGAAATGATAATTCCAGAAACCAACCAAGAATCTACTCCCTTTATCATGCCAAAAAACATTTTGGCAAACATTACAACAAGTATAAAAGACGCTTCTTACAAGAAGTTTCACATGTCCAACTTCCAAGCAAAAACTAGCTTTAGCAAAGGTGTTTTAACCGCAAAAGAAGTACAGCTAAATAGTATGTCTGGCGATATAACTGGAGAGCTTGCACTTAGTCAAACAAAAGAAGGAAACCTCAGGCTTATCACTACATCTAAATTAGAACAAATAAATGTTCGACAGCTCTTTTATGAGTTTGAAAATTTCGGACAAACAACTATGCGCCACAAACACTTACGAGGAAAAACAACAACTGATATTTACTTACGCACCGAATGGGATAATTACCTCAATCACATTCCTGAAAATCTCTATGCTTTTTTTGATGTAAAAATCAATAATGGTGAACTGATTGAGTTTGAACCAATGTTATTAATGTCTGATTATATTAGTGTAAATGAGTTGAAACGTATTCGCTTTTCTACTTTAGAAAACCAGATAGAAGTAAAAAACAGAAGCGTAGAGATTCCATTCATGGAAATACACTCTTCTGCTATGGATATTGCGGGTTCTGGAACACATTTTTTCGACAATACGCTTGATTATGAAATTGAATTCTCCTTGAATGAGGTCATGGGCAAGCGCTGGCGCAAGAACAATAAGAAGCAAATTACTGAATTTGGCCAAATTGAAAATGATGGAGTTAAAGGAACTATTATTCCATTGAAAATGACAGGGACGGTAGATGATCCTAAAATTTCTTTTAACTTTAATCGTGCAAAACAAAGTGTAAATGAAGGTATAGAAAAACAAAAGCAAGAAATAAAAGACGCTTTTAGACAAGAGTTTGACAGGGAAAACAATAGTAATCTAGATCTAGAAAAAACACCAGACTACAACAACATTATCGAGTGGGAAGATGATGAGCATTTATTCTAAAAAACAACGCTGGAAGCTAATGCTTTTTATGGCAGCCGTCATCATTGGCTCTGCCTCACTTTTATATACCAATTATTTGGTAGATAAACTCGACCAAGAGGAACGTAAAAAAATTGAATTGTGGGCTGAAGCAACCTACCAATTAGCTAATTCAGGAATGGGACCTGTTAATAATGCTTTAGCTACCCGTATCATTCAAGAAAATAGCACCATCCCCATCATTCTTACCAATGAAGTTGGAGAAATAATTGGCAGTAGAAACATACATGAATCTCTTGATTTAGATACCAAACATTTACAAATGCATTTGGAGCGCATGAAAAATGCGCACAATCCTATTCAGATAGAAGTAAAAATGAATAATGAAGTTATTTTAACACAATACCTTTATTATGAAGACTCTTACCTTTTAAAGCAACTTCGGTACTACCCCGCTTTGCAACTTTTGGTAATTTTCTTATTTATTTTAGTGTCTTACATTGCTTTTAGTCGATCTAGAAGGTCTGAACAAAATCAAGTATGGGCAGGCATGGCTAAAGAAACAGCACATCAAATTGGCACCCCCCTGTCTTCTATTATGGCATGGATAGAAATTTTAAGGAGCAAACCTGACTTAGATAATATCACTACAGAGTTAGACAAAGATGTTAAACGATTAGAAACAATTACAGAGCGATTTTCAAAAATTGGCTCTAAACCTAAATTACAAATGGTTAATATTTCTGATGTGCTTATGAATACCGTGAATTATTTACAACATCGATTATCTGATAAAGTAACCATCACCCTCAAAAAAGGGAATGCTAAGCTATATATTCCTATAAACGCGGTGTTATTTGAGTGGGTAATAGAAAACATTTGTAAAAATGCTGTTGATGCCATGAAAGGAGAGGGACAAATCAGTATAGATTTATTTGAAACGGATGATTATCTAAAAATACACATTTCGGATACCGGAAAAGGCATTCCGAAAAATGCTTTCAAATCTATTTTTAAACCTGGATTTACTAGTAAAAAACGAGGCTGGGGATTGGGTCTTTCTTTAACAAAACGCATCATTGAAGATTATCACTCAGGAAGAATTTATGTAAAATCTTCCAAAATCAACAAGGGTTCTACATTCTGTATTTCAATGCATAAACGCTAGAGCGAACA
>MDTD01066723.1_pt1 | contig 10483 bp, 8 predicted proteins | sample 811221 | NCBI WGS metagenome assembly MDTD01 (sample SAMN05326646, study PRJNA326480) | marine metagenome | isolation source: seawater | place: Pacific Ocean: South West | collected 2011
AGCCGTGGCACCCGGCGTGGGCCGTACACTCGGGCCATGGCGAAGAAGATCGACCCGAGTCGCAAGGGATCCAGCAGCCCGAAGAACGTCCCGGCGGATGTGCTGCGTGCGCTGAACAAAGGCGAGATCCCGACCGTGAACCTCGGCGAGGGTCTGGCGATCAACACCGCCGAGCTGCTCCTTAATGTCGCGCCCGAGATCGGCAAGAAGGGCATCAAGCCCTTGACCGATGACCCGGCGATGGGCCTCATGAACCGCTGGCGCACCGCGTCGAGAATCCTGTACGAGCACTTCGGCGACGGCGCGATCGAGACCTTCGGCGACCACCCCTCAGACACCGTCCGCGGGTGGTGCTGCATGGTCATCGGCCTGGCCGAGGGCAAGGGCTGGACACTCAAAAAACGCATCGAGCGCATCAAGCGATTCGCCGACGACCCACACTTCGGCGTGCGCGAGTCCGCCTGGCTGGGCGTGCGTGACCGGATCGCAGCCGACGTCGAGCAGTCCATCAAGCTCCTGACGCCCTGGTCCAAGGCTGGGAGCGCCAGCGTGCGCCGATTCGGCAGCGAAGCCACGCGCCCCCGCGGCGTGTGGTGCGCACACATCACAAGCCTCAAACAAGACCCCTCGCCCGCCTTGCCGTTGCTTGAGCCCCTGCGGAGCGACGGGGCGAAGTACGTGCAGGACTCGGTCGCCAACTGGCTCAACGACGCCGGCAAGACCGCGCCGGATTTCGTCGTCGAGCTGACAGACCGGTGGCTCAAAGAATCGCCCACGCCTGAGACCGCGCGGATCGTCAAAAGGGCGAGGCGGAATCTGGATTGAATCCAGTGGCGGAGGCTTCCAGCCTCCGCGGTCTAACTCCGTTGTCGTTGGTGGGGGCGGCGTCCCGCCGCCCGGCTCTGCTAGCCCCCCTCCGTCTGCTGCGCAGACACCTGCCCCGTCGGCGACGGGGGAGGGGAGTCACTCACGCGCACGACGTGGGCAGGTTGTGGCATACTTGAGTAGTGGGCCAGACTTCGACAGAGAACGCCACAGTCTTTGCCGACCGCATCGGCGCTCGCTGCCCGCGCTGCAATTACGAACTCAAGGGCCTCACCAAGCCCCAGTGTCCCGAATGCGGCAAGTCCTTCACACTCGATGAACTCGTCGACAACCGCTATGCCCCGAAGCTCCACGTCGTGACGGGGTTTGGCTTCCTCGGATCGTCGATCATTCTTGGTGCCACGATCATCCTTGTGCCGCTCGCGTTTATCTACTTTGCCCTTGCCATATGGTGGGCCGCGGCTCAGCACCGGATCGCAGAGATGTCGCTCGGGCTCCGACGCATCTTTCTCGTGATCGCGTGGCTCCCGCCGGTGGCTATTCTTGGATTCATTGCAGTTGCAATATTGGGAATGCTCTTGTTCTAGTAGTCCCGCGTGCTCACGCCCGCGGCTCTTTACGCCAGCGACTGATCCAGATCCGCGATCAGGTCCTCGACGTTCTCAATACCCACGCTCAGTCGCACGAGCCCGTCGCTGATGCCGAGCGCCTTGCGCTGCTCGGCGGGGACGCTGGCGTGGGTCATGATCGCCGGGTGCTCGATGAGTGACTCGACGCCGCCGAGTGACTCGGCCAGCGCGAAGATCTTGACGCGTTCGAGCATCGTGCGGGCCTTGTCGAGGCCGTCTTTGAGGTAGATCGTCACCATGCCGCCGAAGTCGCTCATCTGCTTCTTGGCGATCTCGTGCTGCGGGTGGCTCTCAAGGCCCGGGTAGATCACCTTCTCGACAGCCGCGTGCTCGCTGAGGTAACCCGCCACGCGCTTGGCGTTGGCGCAGTGGCGTTCCATGCGGATGTGCAGCGTCTTGGTCGAGCGCAGCAGCAGGAAGCACTCCATGATGCCCGGCACAGCGCCCTCGGAGAGCTGGATGAACTTGAGCTTCTTGTGCAGCTCGTCGTCGTTGACGATCAGCGCCCCGCCGATCGCGTCCGAGTGCCCGCCGATGTACTTCGTCGTCGAGTGACACACGATGTCTGCGCCCAGCGCCAGCGGGTTCTGGAGATAAGGCGTCGCGAACGTGTTGTCGACCGCGACCGTGGCGCCCTTGCCCTTGGCGACCTTGCTCACCGCCTCGATGTCGATGATCTTGAGCGTCGGGTTCGTGGGCGTCTCGATCCAGACGAGCTTGGTGTTCGGCTTGAACGCGGCCTCGAGCTTGTTCAGATCCGTCATGTCCACGAGCGTCGTCTCGATGCCGAGCTGCTGGAAGACGCGGTGGAAGAGACGGTTCGTGCCGCCGTAGACATCGTCGCAGAGCAGGACGTTGTCGCCCGCGCTGAGTGTGTGCAGCACGACGCCCGTGGCCGCGACGCCCGAGGAGAAGCACAGCCCGTGCTTGCCGCCTTCGAGCGCCGCCAGGTTCGCCTCGATCGCGGTGCGTGTCGGGTTGGCGGCTCTGGAGTAGTCGTACTCGCCCACGATCACGCCGGGGCTCTTCTGGACGTACGTCGAAGTCTGGTAGATCGGCGTCATGATCGCGCCGGTGGTGGGGTCGGGGACCTGCCCCGCGTGGATGGCCTTGGTGCCGAAGCCCTGCGTGTGATCGTGTTCCATGGTCTGCCTTCTAAGAGTCGCGGGCGTGAGCTCGCGGGATGCTGTCGTGTGTTCGGTTTATTTGTGGTTGGCGAGGTAATCGATGAGGTCGATCTGGCTGAGGATGCCCACGATGCTGCCGCCGTCGAGGACGATCGCGGTGTGGTCCGAGGCGAAGACGCCGTAGAGCTCCTCGACGCGGGCCTTGGGGTTGAGCAGCCCTCCGATCGGCGCTTCGACGCCCTTGATGGGCGAGCTCGGCGAGATCGTGCCGCGTTGCAGGCCGCGGAGGACGTCCACCTCGTGCACGATGCCGACGGGCTTGGGCGAGCCGTTGGTCAGCGGCACCTGCGAGATGCCCTTGTCGCGCATCAGCGCGATCACGTCGGCGACCGTGTCCGTCTCGTTGGCCGTGATGATCGGCTTCGAGCGATCGAGCATGTCCTCGATGTACCCGAGGCCCTTCTCGGGCTCGAGGAAGCCGTGCATCTTCATCCACTCATCGGAGAGGTACTTGGTGACATACCGCGTGCCGGAGTCGGGCAGGATGCAGATGATCTTCTTGCCCGGGCCCATGTCCTTGGCGAGGTTGCAGGCGACGTGCGCCATGCCGCCCGAGCTGCCGCCGCAGAAGAGACCCTCTTCGCGCGTGAGGCGTCGCGCCATCGTGAAGCACTCGTAGTCGTTGACCTGGTACATCTCGTCAACGACGGAGGGGTCGAAGGCTTCGCACTTGATGTCTTCGCCCAGGCCTTCGACCTTGTAGACGTAGGGTGTTGAGAGCGTGCCCGTCTTGAAGATCTGGTAGTGCACGCTGCCGAGCGGGTCGACGCCGATGATTTTGGTCTTGGAGCCCTTCTTCTTGAAGAATCGTCCGATGCCGCTGGCCGTGCCGCCCGTGCCCGTGCCGATGACGATCGCGTCGACCTGCCCGCCGTCGGTCTGGTCCCAGATCTCCTGCCCGGTCAGCACCTCGTGCGCCTCGATGTTCCACTGCGAGTGGTACTGATCGAGGTAGAACGAGCCCGGCGTTTCGCTGGCCATGCGCTTGGCGACGTTGACGTAGTGATCGGGCGAGTCGCCCGGCACGTCCGTCGGCGTGATGATGACCTGCGCGCCGAACGCCCGGAGGCCGTCGATTTTCTCCTGGCTCATCTTGTCGGGCATCGTGAAGACAGCCTTGTAGCCCTTCACTGCCGCCGTCATCGCCGCGCCCAGCCCCGTGTTGCCCGAGGTGTTCTCAACGATCGTGCCGCCGGGCCTCAGCAGCCCCTCGGCCTCGGCCTTGGCGATGATGTAGCTGGCCATCCGGTCCTTGATCGACCCGGCCGGGTTCATGAACTCGCACTTGGCGTAGACCTCGGCCGCCCCCGGGGCGACGACCTTGTTGAGGCGGACAAGCGGCGTACCGCCGATGGCTTCGAGAATGTTGTTCTTGGTCTGCACGGGTCTGGCTCCGACGGTCAGGGATGGAATCGCGGCCTGTATACATTAGGATCAACACATCAGGGCCGTGAGACAACGGATCTCGCCGCTTTTCGCCGAAACTGCGACACATTCTCACAGGAACCAGCCGTGCCACCAGCCCCCAAACCCACTCCACAGCAGATCGATGCCCTCGGCGCCCGGGCGCATCACTTTCTCGTCAACGGCCGCCCGCACGAGGCCATCAAGACCCTGATGCCCGTCATCCAGTTCGCCCAGAAGATGCCCAAGATCCTGCTCGTCTACGCCCAGGCGCTTGGTAACATCAACCAGCACGACCGCTGCTCCGAGATGCTCCGCGCCGTCTGCAAACAGGTCCCCAGCGACCCGCACCCGCGCACCGAGTACGCCGTCGCACTCGCCCGTTGCGGCAAATACGAGGCCGCGCTTGAGAACATCCGAAAGGCCCGCGTCCACGCCCCGCACTACACACGGGCCGCCAACATCGAGGCCGAGGTGCTCATGGACCTGGGCCGAAACGAGGAAGCCCTCGAAACGATCGAGACCTACCTCCGCGAAACTCCCGAGGACAAGCTCGACGTGACCTCGCGCGCGCACATCTGTTCCACGCGTTCGCGCCTGGCGCCCAAGTTCCTGCCCATCGAGGACGTCGTCGACGATGTCGTCGCGTTCGCGAAGAACAAGGAAGTCAAGGCTTACCTCCGCGGCTCCATCGCCGCCCGCGCCGCCAAGCTCCTCGATGCCGTGGGCCGGTACGACGAAGCGATCGAGCTGACCAAGCTCTCCAAGGACATCCGCGACCTGTCCTGGGACTACGTCAGGCACACAAAGCGGGCCGACGCGATGATCGCGGCCTGGACGTCCGAAGCCGCCGCCCGCCTCCCCAGGAGCAACGCCGACGGCTCGGGCATGGTCTTCATCCTCGGGATGCCCCGCAGCGGCACATCGCTGCTCGAACAGATGCTCGCCAGACACCCCGAGGTCCAGGCCACGGGCGAACGCAACGACCTGCTCCGCATCGCCGGCACGATCCATCCGCCCAGGCCCACCGAGACCCCGATGGTCTCGGACTTCTCGCGACTCTCACCCCAGGCCGTCGACCAGCTCTCCAGAATGCTGGTCGGCGAGATCAACAGCCGGCGTGAGAAGGGCGTTCGCTATGTCATCGACAAGCAGCCCTTCAACTATCTCTACGTCCCGCTGATCGCAATGATGTTGCCCGGGGCGAAGGTGCTGCACACCGTCCGCGACGGCCGCGACACATGCGTCTCGTACTACATGCAGTGGTTCAACACCAAGCACGGGCAGTGCAACAGCTTCGACACGCTCGGACGCTACTACGCCGACTACCGCCGCATCATGGACGCATGGAAATCGCTGCCCGCTCCCGACCAACGCCCCGAGATGATCGACGTCTCCTACGAGGCGCTGGTCGCCGAGCCCGAGCGCGTCATGCGCGAGGTCATGGACTTCCTCGGCATGGCGTTCGACCCGGTCGTTCTGGACACCAAGGCCACCGACCGCGTCGTCGCCACCGCCAGTCGGGATCAGGTCAAGAAAGAGATCTACACCACCAGCGTGGCGCGCTGGAAATGCTACGAGAAGCACCTGGCCCCCTTCATGCGCCACGCGGGCCAGTACTTCGAGGACGCCTGAGACCGTCGGCCCCCTCGCCGATGAGATCAGGCGAGAGGGTCTCTCCAAACTCCAGCCTCGGGTGCCAAGGCTTGTCCGTCTTCGGCAAGCCGTGCGAGAGGTTCAAGCGGCACGGGTTGCCCTGCGGGACAACCCGTGGCACCCACTGACCTTCCAGAAGAGCGATGCCCACGGCGCGGGTACGCTCCGTCATGCGCATCCTCCTCACCAACGACGACGGCATCAACGCTCCGGGCCTCATCGCACTCCACAAGGTGCTCGCCGAGATCGACCCCATCGCCGAGGTCTTCACCGTCGCGCCCAAAACCGTCCAGAGCGCCACGAGCCACGGCGTCACCTTCCACACCCCCCTCATGGTCGAACCCGTCAGCCACCTCGATGGCTACGCGGTCGACGGCCGACCCGCCGACTGCGTCAAAGTCGCCCTCAGCGCCCTCTGGCCCGAACGCTTCGGCGAGGGCTCACGCCCCGACCTTGTCATCTCTGGCATGAACGCAGGCGCCAACTGCGGCGTGAACGTCATCTACTCCGGCACCGTCGCGGCTGCCATCGAGGCCGCATTCCTCGGGCCGCCCTCTCTTGCCGTCTCAATGCACCTCGGCCGCGGACGACCCCTCTTCGACGTGGGCGCGATGCACGCCCGCCGGGCGATCGAGAAAATCATCGAAACCAAATCTCTCGGCCAGCACGAGTGCCTGAGCATCAACATCCCGCGCTGCGAGGAAATTCTGCCCGATACGCCCGAGGGCCGGGAGGAGATGCGCCGCGCCCGCGCAGGCTCCGGATCACCGGGACAGGTCGCAAGCGCCCAGGCCTACGAGCACGGCCCCGACGTCAACGATGAACACGACCCGCTCGCGCCCATGCCCGTCAGCGTCTGCCCCATGAACACCCACGGCCTCATCGACCGATTCGAACGCCGCGTCAGCCCCGCAGGGCAGGCCTACTACTGGTCAGCCGCCGGCGGCCTCGACTTCCACAATACCGAGCCGGGCACCGATGTCGACCTGCTCTTCAAGCGACACATCACCGTCACCCCGCTGAGCTTCGACCTCACCGCCCACGACAGCCTCCGCCACTGGCAGAGCAAACTGGGAAACTGAGCGCAAAAGAAACGAGCCCCTCGCGTGAGCGAGGGGACCCGTGTGAATGCGTGTTGTGTGACAGCCTTAGCCGAGCAGATCGGCCGTGTTCTCGAGCATCGCCGGGAACTCCTCGCGGACTTCCTGCAGCTTGTCCGGCGTCAGCTTGAGCCTTTCCATCGCGGCCTTCGAGACTTCTGTGTTCTCAAGGTCGAGACGGAACCCGCACCCGTGTTCGGCTGCGATGCGGTCGGCCACGTGCACAAGGTAGACCAGCGTGCGGTGCTCCTCGGCTGCCTCGGCCGGGTTGTGGTGGAACCGCGTCACGCTGATGAGCGTCTTGGGGAACTTCCAGCGCTCGCACAGCGCCGAGCCGAAGTCCTGGTGCGTCACGCCGAAGACCTCGGTCTCCCGCTCCATCATGTTGCCGGTGGGCACGCCGTCGTCGTTCGGCTTCACGCTGTCGAGCACGTCGATCAGCTTGTTGCGGTCGTACTGCATCTCGACCATCATCCCGATGTCGTGGATCAGACCCGCCAGGAACGCCTCGTCGGTCAGCCCGAAGCCGAGCTTCTCGGCCAGCAGCTTCGTCGCCGCAGCGGTCCCGATCGAGTGGTCCCAGAGATCACGCGCCGCGAAGTAGGGCGTGATCTGCCCCCCGCGGAACAGCTTGGCCAGACTCGCCGCGATGGCGATGTTCTTGACCGCGTTCAGACCCAGCATCACGATCGCGCGGTTGATCGCGGCGATCTGACCGGGCAACCCGTAGAACGAACTGTTCACGACCTTCAGCACCCGCGAGCAGAGCGCGGGGTCGATCGAGATCAGCTTGTGCAGGTCCTGAGCCGTCGAAGACGGGTCCTCAACCAGCTCGATGATCTTGAGTGTGATCTCGGGCAGCGTGGCGATGTGATTGATCTCGCCGATCGCTTCCTTGAGAACCTGCTCCTGCTTGACATCAGTAGCCATGCCCTTCGCTCCTTCTGCGGGTGACCGCATGGGTCATCGGACGTCGAAGGGACAGACTTTCGGTGTCTTTCACGAAACCGAACAACCGGCACGCTTTCTCAGAGGCATGGTCCGAGAAGTTCACGCTCCCTCCCCCGTCGCCGACGGGGGAGGTGTCGACGAAGTCGACGGAGGGGGCCAAATCACACGAAGTGCTTCCGCACCAGCCCCGGCTCAGCGAGATTCACACCCGCCAACAGCTCAGCCACCCGCACACCCGTCTGGCCATCCCCAAACGGGTGGGTGATCGTCGAGCGGTCCAGCTCCACCGCCCGCCCGATGGCGTCGGCAATAGCACCCGTCGTCTCGCCCTGGGCGTCGACGACGTTCGTGCCCCGCTCGCGACCCGACTGCCTCGCCCCGATGTTGACCGTCGCTGCGCCGACCGCCCCCGCCTCGATCAGCCCCGCCGAGCTGTTGCCGATCAGGAATCCACCCTTGTGCGCCAGCCGCTTGAGCAGCCCGACAAACGCCTCGCGTTTCAGGTGCTCGCACACCCTCACGTGCGTCTGCGCCGAGGCCGACTCGATCGCGCGCACGATCCCGACCCTGCCCGGATCAAGGTTCGGCATCAGGCACAGCGTCGCCCGCTCCCCGATCGCCTCCAGCGCCGAGCTCGCGACCGCTTCTTCTTGCTCGTCGGGACGCCCGATCGGGTGCATGAGCAGCAGAGCCTTCGGATCGCCGAGCTCCTGCGCCTGCTCGTCATCCATCGCCGGGATGCCGTTGAGCCCGTCGATCGCGGGCGAGCCCACGACGTGCACCCGGCTCTTCGGCTCGCCCATCCGCAGAATCCGGGCCGCGCTCGTCTCGGTCGCCGGGAAATGGATGTGCGCAAGCTTCGTGATCGCGTGGCGCATCGCCTCGTCCGCCACGCCCTCGGCCAAATCCCCACCGTGGAGGTGTGCGACTGGCAAGCCCCCGATGCTCGCCGCCGATGCCGCCGCGAAAGCCTCGATCCGGTCGCCCAGCACCACGACCACGTCGGGGCGCAACCGCTCGAAGCTGCGTGCAAACCTGGAGATCCCCTTGCCTGTGCTCTCAACGTCGTGCCAACGCCCCACGCGCCCGACCGTCTGCATCGGGATCGAGTCGACGACGTCGAACTCCTGCTTGATCTCGTAGTACGTCCGCGCGGGCTGCACGAGGTGCGACCCAGCCGCGATGACGAGCAGCTCCAGATCCGTACGCTCGCGCACAGCGTGCATGACGGGCTTGAGGAGCCCGTACTCCGCCCGCGTGCCCGTCACGACGGCGATCCGGCGCAACGTCTCACCGTTCGCGCGCGGCCTCGCCCGCTCGTCACCAGCCCAACCCGGCCCGATCACGGCCGGACTCCGCTCCCCCGTCGCCGACGGGGGAGCTGTCGCACAGCGACTGAGGGGGTCTTGATGCTTTCCTTCCGTCTCACTGTCCAGACCCCCTCCGACCCGCTTTGCGGGCCACCTCCCCCGTCGGCGACGGGGGAGGAGAGCTTACTCCACATCCTCCCGCACGATCGGCACGTCCATCTCCACATCACGCACGACGCGCCGGCCGATCATCTCCTCCATCAGGAAGGGCGGCACCCCGGACCCGGGCCGCTTGATCGTCAGCATCTCGCGCGTGAGGACATCACCCTCGCGCAAGGCTCGTGTCGAAACGAGCGATTGACGCGACACCTCGCGCACGTCGCGCTCGCAATCGAGGATCACCTTCTTTGGATCGCAAAAATGGGCTCGCACTAATCCATCAGCTCCGAAGCGTTTGTAGTAAAGGTCATACTCTTGAGGATAGAACTCGGCCAAGTGGTGTGGTTTGAAATCAGCTCCGCGCATCGCGATCACAAATCGATCGATAAACTTGGCAAAGTCTTCTTGAACAGTCGCTCCATTGCGAGCTAGCTGCACATATTGCTCAAGCTGTGCGAGTAGAAGCGAAGCCGCGTGATCCGGACCGGCGCGCTTTCTGTCATCCGTGATATGTTTTTCAAGCAGGTGTGCACCCGCCATCGTCGCGAGCGAGCCCGTCCGGTGCGATGCCGTGTGATCGCTATAGCCGGTCACAAGCCCCGTCGCATCTGCGATCGCGCGGATCCCGCCGAGCGCCTCGTCCGGTGCCGGATACGAACTCACGCACTGCAAGAACGCCAATCGATCGCGGATGCCCTCAAGCCAGCCCGCCGCACGGGTGACCTCGCCCAGTTCACTTGCCCCCGTGCTCACAATCAGCGGCTTGCCCGTATTCGCCATCGCTTCAAGCAGCGGCCTGTTGATGATGTCCGGGCTCGCGCTCTTGTATGCATCCCACTCCAAACGCTCGGCGACCTCGACCAGCTCCACGCTAAACACCGTCACGATCGCGTGAATACCGCGCGCGTGCGCACGATGGACGACCTTGGCCATGTCGTCGATCGAGAGCTCCAGCCGCCGGAGCATCGCCAGAGGGTCCGTCTCGCCCGCGTTCTTCTGGTACGCCGCCAGCTTGGCGGCCTTGGACATCAGGCGATCTGTCTCGAAGAGCTGGAGCTTCACCGCGTCCGCGCCAGCATCGGCGGCCGCGTCGGTCAGCATCAGCGCGCGCTCGACCTCGCCGTCGTGATTCACGCCGATCTCGGCGATCACGTACGGCGGATGCCCGGGGCCGATCTCTTGCTCACCGATGCGCATCAGTTTCCTCCTTCTCCCCACCGGGGGAGAAGGTGTCCGCGAAGCGGACGGATGAGGGGGTGTTG
>MDTD01066727.1_pt1 | contig 10483 bp, 7 predicted proteins | sample 811221 | NCBI WGS metagenome assembly MDTD01 (sample SAMN05326646, study PRJNA326480) | marine metagenome | isolation source: seawater | place: Pacific Ocean: South West | collected 2011
TACAACTCCAGGTTTAGGTAAATTTCATAGAACAGGTTACTTAGAAAGAGATGTTGTTGATTATAACACAAATAATTTTAAAGTTCAAACCTCTTTTCACTATTTAATAACACCCAAAACTGAATTAATTTATGCTTTAAATTATAGCACAGGAACTACTGTATATCAAGGTGATAATAGGTTTAGTTTAAATAATATTCAATTTTGGCAAAACAGATTAGAAATTACACAAAAAGATAAATTCTTTATACGAGCCTATAGAACTCAAGAGGATGCAGGAGACAGTTATGATGCTGTTGCCACTGCTTTGAAACTACAGGAGTATAATTTAATTAGTAATGAAGACTGGTATTCTACGTATAAAAGTAATTGGACTCTTGAGTGGGAAGACTTAAACTGGTCAATACCTAATCTTATTTTTAACCCTGTAACTTTTGAATCCCAATATTATTTTAATGGACAACCTATTGATATTGAAGATTGGATAAATATGAGTGATTCTGTATTAAATGCAAATACAGATCTAATTATTGCTAATCATCAGTCAACACGAGATTTAACAGACCTAGAAACAAACAGATTAATTCCAGGTACAGAAGCATTTGATGCCATAATAGAAGATATAACTTCAAAAACTGCTTATTTATATGGTGGTACAGGTTTCTATGATAAATCTGCATTAAATCATGTACATAGTGAATATCAATTTAACCCTTCATTTGGTAAAATAAAAATTGGCGCTAATTACAGGCAATACACTCCAGATACAAGAGGTAGTCTTTTTATGGATACTGCTTCAATGATTACAAATAATGAATTTGGTATTTATAATGGTTTTGAAGCTAATTTTTTTGATGAAAAATTAATAATTAGTGGAACTATTCGAGCTGACAAAAATGAGAATTTTGATTTAAATTTCTCCCCTGCCTCTTCTATTGTTTATAAACCTAGTAAAAAAGATGTTTTACGACTTTCTTTTTCTTCAGCTATTAGAAATCCTACTTTAGCTGATCAGTATTTATATTATAATGCAGGAAGAGCAATACTTATTGGGAATTTGAATGGACATGGGGAAAACTATGGAGAAAATCTTGTAACTATTGAATCCTTAATTAACTATTTTTTACCTGCTACTCCCTCGAAAGACAGCCTAGTTTTTTTTAGTGTAGATCCTATACAGCCTGAAAAAGCAAAATCATTTGAAATCGGATATAGAAGTACTTTTTTAAATAAAATATATGTGGATGTAAATTACTATTATTCAAAATATGAAGATTTTATTGGATATGAGATAGGAGCAAAATTTTATGGTAAAGATTCTCTTCAAGTTGATCCTATTACTAATACTTTAGATACTGGTTATTATATTTGGCCAAATTCAATTCAAGCTTATCGCATGGCTGCGAATGCTCAAAGTATTGTAACAACTCAAGGAGCTTCTATTGGATTAAATTATTATGTACTTCCTAAAATTACATTAAACGGAAATTATTCTTGGAATCAACTAAATAAAGAAAATACTGATGACCCTATTATACCTGCCTATAACACACCAGAACATAAATATAATATTGGGATCGTTGGTAGAAATATTCACTTATCTGAAACAAAAAGTCTACTTAGAGACTTTAGTTTCACAATAAACTATAAATGGGTAGAAGAATTTATTTTCGAAGGATCTCCTCAATTTACAGGAGTGGTTCCTACATATGATTTAATAGACGTACAATTAAGTAAGAAATTACAAAAACTAAATGCAATATTAAAAATAGGATCTTCAAATGTTTTAAATAATGAACATTATGAAGTGTATGGAGGACCATACATAGGAAGAATGACTTATTGCTCTATTTTATTTGATATAAAATAAAATCAGTAATATTGTAACCTTCAAACACTTTTAAAAAAAAAAAAATGAAAAGAATTTTACAATTATTTGTTTTAACTAGTCTAACATGTTGTATTTTAGATACAACTGCTCAGACACGATATCTTGATGAAGTTTTTTCATCAGTTACCATAGAATCCGATGTAGTATATGGAAATAACATTAGTATTTTACCAATGTTAGCTGGCCTTCCACCTGCACCAACTGATTTATTATGTGATATTTATCATCCTACTGGAGATACTGAAACTGACAGACCTGTTATTATTGTTGCACATACAGGAGTATTCTTACCTGCAGTAATAAATGGACAGGCTACAGGCTCTAAACACGACTCTTCTATTGTTGAACAATGTATGAGATGGGCTAAAAAAGGTTATGTAGCTATTTCTTATGATTATAGATTAGGATGGAATCCAACATCTACAGATCAAAATACAAGAACCTCTACATTAATTCAAGCTGCTTATCGAGGAATACAAGACTCTAGATCATTAATTAGATTTATGAGAAGTTCAGAAGCAAGTGGAAATCCTTATGGTATAGATGGAGACAAAATAGTCATGGGGGGACAAGGAACAGGTGGTTATTTAGCACTTGGAGTAGCGACATTAGACACTTCAAATAAATTATTTCTTCCTAAGTTTCTAGATTTCTCAAATCCTCAACAGCCTGTACCTTATGTATACCCTCCTGTATTTGGTAATATCTGGGGTACTAATATGGGATATATACCTGTTACAGATTCTTTAGGAAACCCTATAATTGATTCAACAGGTAATCCTGTCATGGCTCCTTTTTCTTTACCAAATCACCCTGGATATAGTTCTGATATTGCTCTTGCATGGAATGCAGGAGGAGCTTTAGCTGATATTTCATGGTTTACTGGTCTTCCAGAGCTTGATTCCAATGGTGTACCTACTGGTACAATTTATGGTACATGCAATATTCCTATTGTCTCTTTTCACTGTGATTTAGATCCTTATGCACCAATAGACACAGGCGATGTAATTGTTCCTACTACTGGTGATTTTGTTGTTGAAGTAATGGGATCAAGAACAGTTCAACATTATGCAAATGCATTTGGAAATAATAATGTATTTGCTGGTATTTCAGATGCCTTTACAACTGCTGCTAATACAAATAATAGTGGCTATGAAGGTTTATATGTTTTTGATACTCCTGACCCATCAACAACTCCTAATATGTTTGGTGAATTAGAAGAAGAACAAAGTGGTCCTTGGGATTGGTGGGATAATACAACTTACGGCATACAAGCTGAAGCTATAAATGGCATACCAGGATTAACAAGTCCAGCTTACTTTGAGGCAAACGCATTATTAGGAAACCCTGATATGTCCGCTACAAAAGGAAGAGCATATATTGACACAATACAAGGGTATTTAGCTCCTAGAATTTATCAAGCATTAGGACTAGGAAGCGCTCTTAATATTAATGAAATTATTGAATCTTCTACCGAGATTTACCCTAACCCTGCTAATAATACATTAAATATTGTAAGTTATGCTATAAATATAGACGACATACGTATTATTAATATTGAAGGAAAAGAAATATTTAATACTATAGTAAATGCTAGTCAAGCTAGAGTAAATACTTCTGATTTAGCAACAGGACTATATATCATAGAAATTAAATCAGAGAATAATACTATAAAAAGAAAGCTAATTATAGAATAATCTTATTCTTAAATATTTATTAAATATAAAAGCTCCCTATTTTAGGGAGCTTTTATATTATTAAAGTAGCGTGAGGCAGATTTGAACTGCCGACCTCAGGGTTATGAATCCTGCGCTCTAACCAACTGAGCTACCACGCCAAATTAAGCTGCAAATATATTACTTTCACTTCTTCAAGATATAACTTTTAATAAAAATTTATGATCTATTGTCTTCATTAAGAATTTTTGTATAATGCTTTAATGATCGTAAAATTATAACGATAACAAGTAGAAAAATTAAAATATATAGTGTTAATGTACTTATTTTAAAATATCCATACATACTATAATTTTTCAAAAATTCTATATATACAAAACCAATCACACAAGAAAGAACACTAGCATACTCTCTTCTTAAGATTGTAATTAATGAAAATGACATTGCAGGACTTTTAAAATTAGAGAAACAAGGAAAAAATGCAGGTGTTTGACTTGACCATTCAAAATATTCTTTGCCAAATTTATTAATTAGAAATTTTTCTTCTGCAAACATAATTCTCTCATAAAAAAGCCAGAATAAGAAACTCATAATTATAATAAAATACATGTTACATGTTGTAATACTAATACCTAACCAAATTAAGTAATTACCAAGGTATAAAGGATGCCTAACAACTGAATACATGCCTAACATATTTAATGTTTCTGCTATTTGCTTCTTAGTATTTCTACCACTGGTTCCTTTAGGAGTCGTTCCAATGGTATAAAACCTAATTAAGAATCCTAAAAAAGAAATTATACATCCAATGATATATAAAAAAGGTAAATAATTTACAATTAACTTATAATCTGTTGTATAGATAAAAGGAATAGCCAAAAGAAAAAGAAAGACAGGAAATTGACCTCTATATCTAAACAAGAAATTACCCTGCTGATCAAATGACTGATTTAAAGACATAAATATTATCTTTGTAATTGACATGCAAACTTATTAAAAGATATGTCAGGATTAATAAAACATACACTTTCTTTATGAAACGCCTACACTTATCTTTAATAAAATCTTTCATCGGTCCATTTATCTTATCACTCATTGTGGCTATTTTTATTTTACTAATGCAATTCTTATGGAAATATATAGATGATTTAGTAGGAAAAGGATTAGAAATAACACAAATCTTTGAATTACTTTTCTATGCATCTGCTCGCTTTGTTCCTTTAGCAATACCCATAGCAATGCTTATTTCTTCAGTGATGTTATTTGGAAAATTAGCTGAGAACAATGAATTAACTGCATTAAAATCTGCTGGTATATCTTTTTATCGGATTATATTTCCAATTACTATAATTGCTATTATGATTAGCTATAGTTCTTATTTGTTTTCGAACTATATTATGCCTATAGCAAATCTTAAAAATGCATCTATGATTTATGATATTCAAAGAAAAAAACCAGCATTAAATATTAAAGAAGGAATTTTCTACAATGATATTGAAGGGTTTAGTTTAAAAATAGGGGAAAAAGATAGTGACGGCAGAACTCTTCATGATATAATAATATATGATCATACTAATGAGAATGGAAATGATAAAGTTGTAATAGCAGAAAAAGGAACAATGGAGATCACAAAAGATGAAAGATTTTTAGAACTTATACTTTTTAATGGGTATTCATATATTGATATAGAAGAAAAAAATAGAAAAGAAAAAGATTTATTTAGAACAACACATTTTAAAGAGAATGTTATACGATTTGATTTATCAAGTTTTAATATAATGAAAAATAGTGAGAAATTATATAAAGGACATTATGCGATGCTTAGTAATGCACAATTACAAAATGCAATTGATTCACTAACAATTATATTTTTAGAAAAAAAGAATTATAACATTAATAGTATTAAAGAAAAATATATTACAATAGATACATCAAAAATTATAAATATAAATAATATAGAAAAAATTAATAAAGTAGAACAATACAATATTGCTATCTCTAAAATTAAAACACTGAAAGCAATTACTACTTCAAATAAAAATGAATTAAATTACAGACAAGTAATTATAACAAAACACAAAATTGAGTGGCATAGAAAAATTAGTCTAGCAGTAGCCTGCTTCATACTCTTTTTAATTGGAGCTTCTCTAGGCTCATTAGTAAAGAAAGGAGGAATAGGAATACCTATTCTAATATCTGTTTTTTTCTTCTTGATATATCATATCCTTTCTATTATAGGAGAAAAGGCAGCAAAAGAGCTTACTATAGAAGCTTATCAAGGTATTTGGATGACAAATTTTATTTTTATTCCTATTGCTCTTTTTCTTCTATACAAAGCAAAAAATGATAAGGACTTATTTAACTTTAATAAGCTAAAAGTCACTACCTTTGCAAGCAAATAATAAACATATGATATTTAATACAATTACTGAGGCTATTGAAGATATAAAATTAGGTAAAATAGTCATTGTTATTGATGATGAGAATCGAGAAAATGAAGGTGATTTTATTGCTGCTGCTGAGATGGTAACACCTGAAATGATTAATTTTATGGCAACACATGGAAAAGGACTAATTTGCACACCTCTTCTTGAAAGTAGATGCGAAGAGTTAGGATTAGATCTCATGATTGGTAAAAATACAGCAGCTTTTGAAACTCCATTTACAATTTCTGTAGATTTACTAGGAAATGGATGTACAACAGGAATATCTGCCAGTGATAGGGCAAAAACAATTAAGGCATTGTGTGATCCTAATATAAAATCAGAAGATTTTGGAAAACCTGGACATATATTTCCTTTAAAAGCAAGAGAAGGAGGTGTTCTTAGACGTGCAGGCCATACAGAGGCAGCTATTGATCTAGCACGACTTGCAGGACTACAACCAGCAGGGGTAATTGTAGAAATCCTAAATGAAGATGGCTCAATGGCAAGAACTCCTGAATTACATAAGATTGCTCAAAAATTTAATTTAAAATTCATAACTATAAAAGATCTTATTGAATATCGTGTAAAAAATGAATCATTAATAATAGAAGAGGCAAATGTAGAATTACCAACTACATTTGGTGATTTTAAATTAAAAGCATATAAACAAACAACAAACGATCAAATCCATTTAGCTATTTATAAAGGAGAATGGAAAAAAAATGAAGATGTTTTAGTAAGAGTGCATTCTTCATGCCTCACTGGAGATATATTTGGCAGTTGCAGATGTGATTGTGGACCACAATTAGAACAAGCATTAAAACAAATAGAAAAAGAAGGAAGAGGAGTATTAGTATATATGAATCAAGAAGGAAGAGGAATAGGGCTACTTAATAAATTAAAAGCATATGAACTACAAGAAGATGGTTTAGATACTGTAGAAGCAAATCATAAACTAGGATTTAACATGGATGATAGAGACTATGGAGTTGGAGCTCAAATATTAAGAGATTTAAATATAACTAAAATAAGACTCTTAACTAATAACCCAAAAAAAAGAGTTGGACTTATGGGATATGGAATAGAAATTATAGATACTGTAGACATTGAAATAGAATCTAATCTACATAATGAATTCTATTTACGTACCAAAAGAGATAAAATGGGGCATGCTTTAAAAAAATTAGATGAATAAAGCGCCTATTATTCTTGCTATAGAATCATCTTGTGATGATACAGGAGCAGCTATATTAAAAGGCCAACAGGTATTATCTAATATTGTAGCAAGTCAAAAAGTACATGAAATATATGGAGGAGTTGTTCCAGAACTTGCTTCAAGAGCTCATCAACAAAACATTGTACCTGTAATAGACACTGCTATAAAAAAAGCTAAGATCAATAAAAAAGATATAAATGCAGTAGCCTTTACAAAAGGTCCAGGCTTGCTAGGATCTTTATTAGTTGGAAGTTCTTTTGCAAAATCATTTTCTTTAGCAATGGATATTCCCTTAATTAGTGTAAATCATATGCAGGGACATATTCTTTCTCATTTTATTGATGAAGGGCAAAAAACACCTAATTTCCCTTTCTTATGCTTAACCGTATCTGGAGGGCATACTCAAATTGTAAAAATTGACTCCCCTTATCAAATGCAAATACTAGGAACTACTATTGATGATGCTGCTGGAGAGGCTTTTGATAAATCTGCAAAAATATTAGGACTTCCTTATCCTGGAGGACCATTAATTGATAAACACGCAAAAAATGGAGATATACATGCTTTTAAATTTGGAAAACCTAAGGTAAAAGAATTAGACTTCAGTTTTAGTGGCCTTAAAACATCTATCTTATATAGCATACAAAAAAATATAAAAAAAGACCCTGATTTTATCAGTAAAAATCTGCCAGACATATGTGCTTCCATTCAACATACTATAGTAAATATCCTGATAGAAAAAACAATGCAAGCAATAAAGCAAACAGGTATTAAAGAAATTGCAATTGCTGGAGGAGTATCTGCTAATTCATATTTAAGAAATCAATTTGAAAAATTAGCAACTGATAAAAAATATAATCTATATATACCAAAATTTGAATATTGTACTGACAATGCAGCAATGATTGGAATTGCAGGATATTATAAATTTATACAGAAAGATTTTGCAAAACAAGATAGCACTCCATCTTCACGTTTAATTTTTTAAAAAATCAATAGTAACATCCATAGCTTCTTTAAAATGAAGAGGGAAAGAAACCTGATGATAAGGGTGAGATGAACCAAAAACATGATCAGCACCTTGTATAATATGTAGAGAAGTATTGTGGTTCCAACTTTTAATTAATTCAGCATCATTAATTAAAACAGTAGGATCATCAGAGCCATGAACTACTAAATGAGGAATACTTCTTTCTTTTATTGCTTCTTCTATATTTAAACGAGATGTATTCTTCATACAATCTTCATAAAACTGAAAGTATATAGGCATATTCTGTTTAGTTCTTCCATTATAAATATAAGCAACGTTTGTTTCCCTCCATTTATCAAGTTTTTCTCCTTTAGGAAAGCTTCTAAATAAATCAGCAGGAGAAGCCCAACTTACAAGTTTATATATTCTATTATCTTCTCTTACTTTCAACATTGAGATAGCCCCTCCTCTACTATGTCCAAATAAAGAAATAAGCTCTAAATTAATCTCATTAGATAACAAGTCTGTTTCTTCAAGCCAATTTAAGACTAAACCAAGATCATCTAATTCTTTAGAAAAATTATTATTACCAAAAGCCTCTAAATCTGAAAAATCAAGTAATGAATCTAAGGTAGTACCATTATGTGAAAAATTAAATTTTAAAAAAACAAACCCATTATTTGCAAAATAGGTTGCCATTTCATCAAAAGGCCCCCAATCTTTAAAACCCTTAAAACCATGAGAAAACACCACAATTGGTTTATTCTTCTTATTTTCTAAATAAGTAATATCAATAACTATAGATCTTTCTTTACTACCTGAAATAACTATTCCTTTCTTTCTTTTTAGCATAATAAAACTAATATGATAAGTATAGTATTAATTTACCACCTCAGAAACCTTATCTGCTGCTTCCTGTAACAAAATAACAGACTCTACCTTCAGATCACTATTATCGATTAATTCTTTTGCTTCTTTAGCATTTGTTCCCTGTAGTCTGACAATAAGAGGAATTTTAATATGTCCTATATTATTATAAGCATCTACTATACCTTGAGCGACTCTATCACAACGAACAATACCTCCAAAAATATTCACTAATATTGCTTTAACTTCTGGATCTTTCAGAATAATACGAAATGCTTGCTCTACTCTTTTTGCATCCGCAGTACCTCCAACATCTAGGAAATTTGCAGGATTTCCTCCTGCCATTTTAATAATATCCATAGTAGCCATAGCAAGACCAGCTCCATTAACCATACAACCAACATTACCATCTAATTTAACAAAATTAAGACCATATTTACCTGCTTCTACCTCTGTAGGATCTTCTTCTCTTTCATCCCTTAGATTAAGAAAATCTTTATGACGAAAAAGAGCGTTGTTATCTAAAGTAACTTTTGAATCAACAGCTAATATCTTATTGTCTGAGGTTTTTAATACAGGATTAATTTCAAAAAGAGAAGAGTCAGTATTATCATACGCTTTATACAATGCTCTAACAAACTGAATCATATCTTTAAACGCATCACCCTGTAAACCTAAATTGAAAGCAATATTACGACATTGAAATGCTGTTAATCCTACCTTAGGATCAATCTCCTCATAAAAAATTAAATGTGGTGTTTTTTCTGCAACTAATTCAATATCCATACCTCCCTCAGTAGAATACATAATCATATTTCTTCCTGTTTTCCTATTTAACAAAACAGACATATAAAACTCTGAAGTGTCACTTTCTCCAGGATAATAGACATCTTCTGCTATTAATATTTGATTTACTCTCTTTCCTTCGCTTGAGGTTTGTGGGGTTATTAACTGCATTCCTAATATATCATTTGCTATATTCTTAACTTCCTCTAAAGATTTAGCTAACTTCACTCCTCCTCCTTTCCCTCTTCCTCCTGCATGTATTTGAGCTTTAATAACCCACCAATTAGTACCAGTTTTTTCATTTAACTCTTTAGCTGCCTCCAATGCATCCTCTACAGTTTCTGCAACTATTCCTCTCTGGATATTCACTCCAAAAGTATTTAACAATTCTTTTCCTTGATATTCATGTAAATTCATTAGATATTTTTTTTTATAAAGCAAAAGTATATCATTGATTTGAATTACATAACACTATTAACATTAAATTGTATTTTTGTTTTCCAATAATCAAAGATGATCAAAAAATCTTTCTTTCTAATTTTATTTTTAGTACCTCTTTGTACTTATAGTCAGTTTACAGAAAAAAAAAGCTATAACATAAAAAAAATTAATAAAGGACCTGATATTGATGGTAAATTAGATGAATCAATA
>MDTD01099397.1_pt1 | contig 10483 bp, 8 predicted proteins | sample 811221 | NCBI WGS metagenome assembly MDTD01 (sample SAMN05326646, study PRJNA326480) | marine metagenome | isolation source: seawater | place: Pacific Ocean: South West | collected 2011
GGCCAGATATCAATGAACGATGATCCAGTTTTTCGGATTTCGGGCAAAATCTCGCGAAGAGGGGTGGTGCCATACATCGCAGAGGAGATCAGGTAGTTGAGCTTGAAGGGAGGGTTGGTGTTTTTTGCCTGTAATGACCCACAAAGAGCGGCGGCTGATGCAGTGCGGCAAAGGGTGCGTCTGTTCACGAGGACTGCATTTTAAGGGTGTAGATCTTTCTGCCGAGCAAGAACGTGCGCAGTTGTCCATCCCTTGAAGTGAGGGAGCCGTCTGAATGACTTGAAATGTTGCTCCTCCCCGCCAAGCTCCGTCTTTCCGGATTAGACAGATTAGTAATGAAGCCTCTTGGAATGCAGGGTCTTGTGGCCGCGGTGGTAACCCCCATGACGGACGACGGGGAGCTTAACCTCGGCTTGGTTCCCGGAATCGTCGATCATCTCGTGGCTAACAAAATTTGCGGGGTTTATATCGCGGGAAGTACCGGGGAGGGAATGTCCTTGAATGACGAGGAGCGCATGGCGGTGGCCGAGGCTTATCTTGGACACTGCAAGGGACGGCTTAAGGCCGTGGTTCAGGTGGGGCATAACAGCATGAAGGCAGCGGCAGCCTTGGCGGCTCATGCTGAGGAATTCGGGGCAGATGCTATCTCCGCGACTCCTACCGGATATTTTCAGGCGGAAGGAGAAATCGGGCTGGTCGGGCTTATGGCTGCAATTGCCGGAGCGGCTCCAGCCACCCCGTTTTATTATTATCACATCCCCATCCTGTCAGGAGCTTCCATGAATCCCATGAGCTTTACCGATTTGGCGGTGAAGGAGATTCCGACTTTCTGCGGAATCAAGTATACGGATGCGGGAACGTCCTACAATCTGTCGTCTCTTCAGAGGGTTGGGCCCGGGCTTGAGTTCCTGAGTGGAACAGATGAAGCGTATCTCCAGTCTCTCGCGCAGGGCTATGAGGGAGCAGTAGGGAGTACGTATAATTATGCAGCGCCGTTGTATCACCGGGTCAGGAATGCCTTCGAAAATGGAGACCTCGTGGAGGCGAGGCTTTGGCAATCCCGTGCGCTCGAAATGCTGGAAGCGATGCTGTCCACCTGTGGGCGGGCCAGTCTCAAGGCGATGATGGCGATGGTGGATATCGATTGCGGTCCTGCTCGTCGCCCGATCGAGCCAGCTACCGCAGAGAAACTCTCCGAGCTCCGACGCCGGCTTGAGGCGATGGGCTGGTTTGAATGGATTAATTTGCAAGATACAGAAGTCTCATGAAGTTCCTCGTTTCTTTATCTCTCCTGGGCGCATTCCTGCTTTCTCCTGCTTTGATGGCGGAAGAGGACAGCAAGGGTCCGTTATCGTGGGGGCATCTACCCGCATTACCCGATAAAGAAGGATTTGCCGGCGCTTTTGCGGGAATCGTAAGTAGTAAGCAGACGGAGAAGGATTATCTGGTGGTGGCCGGGGGAGCGAATTTTCCCAAGGGCCGACCGTGGGAAAGGGACAAGAATCCAGAGAAGGTCTATTATGACGTCGCCTTCAAAATGGAGATGGGAGCTGAGGATGGGAAGGGGATTCCCTTGTGGGAGAAATTGGAAGGACCTCTGGGGCAGCGGGTGGGCTATGGAATGTCAGTGACTCTTCCCAGTCGCGGATCATCGCTCTTTATCGGTGGCAAGGCGGAAGTCGCTACCGATGCGGTATGGGAAGTGGCTGTGGACGGCTCGGGGACCCTGAGTTTTACCCCGCGCGTTAAGTATCCCGTGCCGATTGCAGAGGGTGTGGCCGGAGTAGTGGGCAACAAGGTGATTGTGGTAGCGGGCGTGACTAACAAGGAGGGGGGAGGTTTCAGGACCGTGCAGGAAGCGTATTTTCTTGATACGAGCAAGGACGAGCGCGAGTGGGCGTGGGAGGCGCTTCCGTGGATGGAGGCTACAGATAATAAGAACTGGAAGGATTATTTATGGCCAATAGAGAAGAAGGCTCGGGGTCGGGCCTACGCTGTTGCCGGAGTGCGGTCGGACCAGTTTTACCTTTTCGGAGGGCGTGATTATGCTGTGTCTGCCGAGCTCGCTCCTGAGCGGGTGCATCAGGAGAAGCTTGATATTTTATCTGATTGCTACGTGCTCAATTTGAAGGGGCCAAAACCAGCGTGGAAGCGTCTGGCGGATCTTCCGCGGGGCATGAGCGCAGCTCCCTCAGCAGCTCTGCCAGTGGGGGTCTCACACCTGCTCATGGTGGGCGGGGTTTCGGCGCAATACTGGCGCCAGCAGTTTGAGGATCGTCCGGATCTGAATGGAGCGGGAGATTTGCATCCCGGATTCGAACGCACGGTATGGGCGTATGATACGATGACGGACACTTGGGCTTCTGCAGGGGAGTTGCCCCAAATGGCAGGAGGGGTGCCGGTTGCCGTTCCGGTGACCACACCGGTTGTGGAATGGAAGAAGAAGTTTATTGTCCCCACCGGTGAGATTAAGCCAGGGATCCGTTCTCCGCAGATACTCGTGGCAGAGGTCCAGAAGCTTGATTCGAAACTGGGTATGGTGAATTGGATCGTCGTGGGAGTGTATCTCGCGGGGATGGTGGGGATTGGTTACTGGTTCATGAGACGGCAGGCATCAGCGACGACGGAAGCATATTTCCGTGGAGGGCAGAAGATCCCGTTCCTTGTAGCCGGTCTGTCGATCTTCGCGACGGTGCTCAGTTCGATCACCTTCATGAGTATTCCAGCCCGGGCCTATGGCGGGGATATCACCTGGTATATTGGGCAGTTGGCCATGCTGGTTCTTATCCCGGTAGTCGTCTTCTTCTACCTGCCGTTCTTCCGCAAACTCGATCTTACCAGCGCCTATCTCTATCTGGAGCGCCGTTTCAACCTGGGAGTACGTCTTTTTGGAAGTTTCTCCTTCATGTTTGCGCACGTTGGCCGGATTGCGATCGTGCTCTACCTGCCGGCCGTGGCCCTGTCGGCGGTTTCCAATATCAACATCTATGCAGCCATCATCATAATCGGGTTGCTGTGCGTGGTATACACCGTGATGGGAGGAATTGAGGCGGTGGTCTGGACCGATGCGATTCAGGCGGTGGTGTTATTGGGAGGGGCAATCCTTTGCTTTATTCTCGTTGTCACCCGACTCGATGGGGGGATCGGGGAACTGTTCTCGATAGCAAACAGCGATTCCAAGTTGCTGCAGAACCTCACCTTCGAATGGAATATCAAGGACGGAACAACGACGGGTCTGGTTATTTTCCTGGCCTTCGGATTCAACTCCCTCGTCCAGTATACTTCCGGGCAGGATGTGGTGCAGCGTTACGTCACCACGAAGGATATCGGAGGCGCGCGCAAGTCGCTCTGGACCACGATGTGGATGTCGGTCTGCTTTTCGATTGTCTTCTTCCTGCTGGGGACCGCTCTTTACGCCTTCTACAAGACGCAGCCAGCCCTGCTGGATCCGGCGATGGAGCGGAATGACGGGATCCTTCCCTTTTTCATCATGCAGCAACTCCCGGCTGGAGTGGCAGGTCTGATCATTGCGGCCGTTTTCGCGGCCTCGCAATCTTCGATCTCCAGCTCGCTCAACAGTATTGCGACGGCGTGGACCAAGGACGTGGACAGTCGACTGGTCCGCCCCAAGGCAAGCGATGAGGATTATCTCCGGGCGGCCAAGTGGGTCGTGATTATCGTAGGTCTCCTGGGAATCGGTGGAGCGGCTCTTGTTGCGGCGGCGAATATCAAGAATGCCTTTGATACATTCATGGGGATTATTGGACTGGCAACGGGATCTCTCGGTGGAATCTTCGCGATGGGAGTTTTCACAAGGAGGGGCAATGGGAGGGGTGCCATGATTGGAGCGGTAACTGGGATCGTTGTCGTAGGATTCATCAAGTTTGCGGACAAAATTGGGATAGTGGCCGAGAAAATCCAGGTCGCGGGCATCCTGAATGCCTTCGTTGGTTTCACTTCCTGCCTGGTGGTGGGGTATCTCGCAAGCCTGGCGACGGGAGGAGGAACGGAGCGAGGAGAGGAGTTGTCCATCCACGGGAAGACTGGCGCATAGGACAACCTGACTCTGGTCAGAGGCAGTCAAGGCGAATTCCTCAGGTGCCAGCGGATAAGGGCCCTGCGGTTTCGAATGGTAAGATGGTGAGAAGCATGCAGGTTGAATGGTGATGACGCGCTTGGTTCTTCCTGTTGTCGCCTGTGTGCTGTTGCCGCTGATATCGGTGGTCGCGAAGGAACGTCCCAATGTGGTCCTTTTTCTGGTGGATGATCTTGGATGGATGGATCTTGGTTGTCAGGGAAGCCGCTACTACAGGACTCCCCATATCGACCGATTGGCAGCCAGCGGGATACGCTTCACGAATGCCTACGCCGCATGTGCGGTGTGCACTCCCACCCGCGCGAGTATCATGACAGGTAGGTATCCGGCCCGGAACCTGATGACGCAGTGGCTACCTGCCGGGCGCTGGAGTGCGAAGGGTCATCGTATGAAAGAGGGCCGTTTCCTGCGAAGCCTTCCTCTGGAAGAGGTTACCCTGGCAGAGTCCCTTCGTGATGCTGGTTACCGGACCATGCACGTAGGAAAGTGGCATCTGGGAGGTCCTCCATTCTCGCTACCCGCCCATCACGGGTTCGATGTGAATGTGGGAGGTAGTGAACATGGGGCTCCTGGTCATTACTTCTATCCCTACAAGGGCAGTTGGAAAATACCGACCACTGGGCAAAGGGTTCAGAAGGTAACCCTCCCGGATGGTCATGAGGGTGAATACCTGACGGACCGCCTGACCTCCGAGGCCCTGGACTTGATTGAGAACAGCAGGAACAAGCCCTTCTTTCTCTATTTTCCCTACTACGCCGTACATACCCCGTTGCAAGCGAAACGGGAGTTGATCTCTTCCTTTAGTCGGACGCCTAAGGCAGAGCGCCAAGGCAGTCCAATCTATGCGGCCATGGTAGCGAGCGTGGATGAAAGTGTCGGGCGGGTGCTGGGAAAGCTGGCAGAACTGAAACTCGCAGAGGAAACCCTTGTGATCTTTGCCTCGGATAACGGAGGGTTTGCCGGAGCGACGAAGCATGATCCTCTCCGGGCAAACAAGGGTTCCCACTACGAGGGTGGTATTCGTATTCCGCTGATCGTGGCAGGCAGGGGAGTGACACGAGGAGGTCGAACCTCTCAGGTGCCGGTGATCACCAACGACATTTACCCGACCGTGTTGGAGATGCTCGGATTATCACCGCGTCCTTACCAGCATGTGGACGGAGTCAGTCTTGCGCCACTGCTGCAGGATTCGGGAAGTATCGAGCGAGACGCTCTTTTCTGGCACTACCCACACTACAACCGGCACCCCCAGAGCGCTCCAGTCTCAATCGTGCGGAAGGGGAAATGGAAATTGATCGAGTTTCTCGAGCGGGCGGAGTTCGAACTGTATGATCTTGATGCTGATCCGGGGGAACAGGTGAACAGAGCGGCGGATAAAAAGGAGCTCGTCAGTGAATTGCAAATCAGATTACAGGCGTGGAAGAAGAACGTAGGGGCGCAGGAGATGGAACCTAATCCGCAGTATACCGGTCAATGAGGAGGCGTCCGGGTGTCACTTGCTACGGGGTCCTCAGGGAGTGGCTGGGATGGGGCGTTGTGCGGTTGCTGCTGTCCTGTCTGCCCATTGCCTTCACCATGACGGGGGAGGCTAGATCCAGACCCGACGTCCTTTTTGTCGCGATTGATGACATGAACGACTGGGTGTCACTGCTGGATCCGGAGGCGCCGATCAAGACGCCCAATCTGGAGAGATTAGCTGGTCGGGGCGTGCTCTTTACGAGAGCTTACTGTGTATCCCCGGCCTGCAATCCATCGCGGAGTGCTGTTCTCACGGGATTACGCCCTTCAACGTCCGGGGTCTACGCCAACAACAGCGACTGGCGCAGGGCCATGCCGAAACGTCGAACCATCATGCAGCAGTTCCGGGCGGCAGGGTATTCTGTTCGGGGCGCAGGCAAGATCTTCCACCACAAGGGGAAGGGGTTTCACGATGACGATTCGTTTGATGATTTCCAGATGATGGCGCCTCAGAACATGCCGCCGAAGAAACTCAATCAGGCGCCCGAATACGGGTCCCGCAACACGGACTGGGGTGTCTGGCCGCCCGATGAAAGGACGACGATCGATTTCCGGACGGTAGACTACTGCATCAAGGCCTTGGAGTCTCCCGGGAAGGATAAGCCTCTCTTTCTTGCGTGCGGGATTTTCAAGCCGCATTCTCCGTTCTTTGCCCCAAGGCAGTATTTCGAGGATGTGGGGAAAGTGGGTCTTCCGCCGCGCCGTGCAGATGATTGGAACGACCTTCCGGGCGGAGCGCAGAAGCTCATGGGCAGGACAAAGTGGTTCTGGAGGGGGATGGATCGACTCGAGCATCGTCTGCCAGGATCTTTTGAACGCTTCGTCCAGGCCTACGCGGCTTGTTGCTCGTTCGCGGACGCGCAACTGGGACGGGTGCTTGATGCCCTCGATGCCAGTCCACGTCGTGATCGAACAATTGTCGTATTATGGTCTGATCATGGATTCCATCTGGGAGAGAAGGACCACATCGAAAAGTTCGCCCTTTGGGAGAAGAGTAATCATGTGCCCTTCATCGTGGTCGCCCCCGGAGTGACGGGGGAAGCTGTCCGGTGCGGGCGTCCTGTGGATCTTTCGGTGATCTATCCGACCCTTTTGGAATTGTGTGATCTTCCCCCGGTGCAATGCGATGGCCTGAGTGCGGTGCCCCTGCTGCGCGATCCAAACAGGGAATGGAAGCGCCCCGCTCTGATGACCTATGGGCGAGGAAACCATGCGGTCCGGAGTGAGCGTTGGCGGTATATCCGGTATGCGGATGGCTCGGAAGAGTTATACGATCACGAACAGGATCCCCACGAGTGGAAGAATGTGGCAAGTCGCGCTGAATATGAGCACGTGAAGGAGGCTCACAGGTTCTGGCTGCCTGCCGTGGAAGCAGAGGAGGTCGCCGGATTGCGGAGGTAGTTGGCCTTGATTCGGGTTCCGGTGGTGGATGACCTGCCTCTAAGGCTCGCAAAAAATTGGGAAGCGGGCCGCGACGGCAGAGGGCAAAAAACAGTGGAATGTGCGGAAATGGAGCCAGTTCGCCGCATTCCATGGTAACGGATTGGATCCCCGGGGTGCATGACCTTGAGGAAACCCACCGTTTCCCGTGATTTTTCAGTCGAAAGGGACTATGATCCCTGTAGGTTAACCACCCAACGCCAAGTCCATTTAATGAAAGTGAAGTGTCAGCATCAGCGCAGAAGTTACGCCGCAGGTTCGCAGGGATTTACCCTCCTCGAAATGGTCATCGTTCTGGGAATCATTGGCTTGATTCTAGGGGCAGCGATCGGACTCAGTGGGGGATTCACTGGTTTTGGACGGGAAGTGCAGACGAAGGCAAAAGTCGAAAAGATCAAGGCAGCGCTGACTATCTATCGTCATCGCGCTGGTCACTATCCCTCGGAGTCACAGGGGGTAAAAGCGCTTGCCGAGAGACCAACGTCCGCTCCCGAACCGCGGTCTTGGAAAGAGCAGTTCAAGATGAGTGAGTTGAAGGATGGATGGGATCGAGAATTCACCTACAAATACCCCGGGTCCAAGGATCCAAATGAGCCGGAAGTACTTTCGGCAGGCGAAGACGGTGAATTCGGTACGGATGATGACATCAGCAGCCAGATCGAATAGGCGTAGTCCACAATCCGGATTACATGGAGGGTTGACTCTTCTGGAGACGATTCTAGCCATGATGGTGATCCTTCTTGTAATCGGAGTCGGTGTGGGTTTTCAGGTCGGATCTGATACCGATGAAATTTTGAGGAAGGCTAGCATCAGAATTGAAGCGATGTCGTCCCGGGGGCACGCCATGTCGGTCCTTCATCAGAAGCCCTTCTGGATTCGTGTTGAGCATGACAAGGTCATCTTGGCGGGGGCAGATGTACGGGCCACGCAGCCGGATGACTCGATCGGAGTTGCGGGCTTGACCGAGGATGAGGACTTCAGTGAATCCAATGAGGAAATCTACGATACCTTGAATTCAGGGAAAACAGTGGTCGCGCTACGGCGATGGGGAACTCAGGATGATGCTTGGATCGAACCTGAGGAAGGGGAATCCATTATATGGCAGTTCCAGAGCACGGGGTTGTGTGAGCCCGTCTCCATCAGGGTAGCGACAGAAGATAGCTATATTATCATGCACATGAATCCATTGACGGCACGGATCGATGAGGAAGAATCTGTGATTATGCAATGAGGAAAGGCGCCTCCAGAAAGAGCCCTCGCGGTGGATTCGTCATGATGGAGGTCATCATGGCTCTCACCGTCTTTGCGGTCGTTGGCGTTTCATACATGTCGGCTCTTAACGAGATTGCAGAGATCCTCCGGGAGATGAGAGAGGATGCCAAGATGGGCCGGATTCTTCAGAGTGAACTGATGAAGTACGCCACCTTGCCAGAGATCGAGGAAATGGAAGAGTCCTATCCTCTTGAAGAAAAGAGCGAGTTGGAGATCCGGGTAATTATTCAACCTCTGGAAGAGGTGGTGGAAGAACAACGGATCACAACGGAGAAAGGCCGGGTCATGCAGCAGATGTTTCATGTGCAGGTTATTGGCACCTGGTATGAGGATCTGGAGGAGCATGAGAGAACTGCCCAAACGTGGCGCTATGCGAGACTCTACCAGCAATAGTCACCCTCGAGGAATGAGGCGGCGAGGACGGCGGGGGATCCTTTTGCTGGAAGCGGTGCTCGCGCTTGCGATCGCGGGGATGGTTCTTGTTTCCATCATGTGGATCGTGAGTGGGGCGCTGGAAATGTCGAACGAGATGGCAGAAGGCGGAAGGGAACATATGACCCAAGAGGCGCTTATCAACTTTCTTGACCGAAACTTCAGCCAGTTGCCCGGAAACGCCGAGCTCGAGCTTGAGAGGCAGGACGTCGGTTCGCACTTCCTGAGTGATCTAACGTTTCAGAATGTGCCGACTTCCTTCTCGTGGTCAGGCCAGGCCATATCAGCGGAGGCTGTGCAGATGTCAACGGTTCCCACGAGAAGCGGGGACCTTGATGTGGTCCTTCGCTATTATGAGGAGGCAATTCTCGATGACAGCGATTCCACCGCCAACGTAAATGCCGAGCCGGTGGCCGAAATAGTATTGCTGAAAGATGTCTTCTTCTTTGAATGGTGGGCCCGCGATGGGCGCGCACTGGGAGACGAGGCCGAGGGCTATACCGAGACATGGGATGTTAGGGGCCGATTGCCGATCCAGATGGAATTGCGGGTGAAATTCGATGAAAATTCGGATGAAATCGTTCACCATTTCTGGCTCCCACCCAAGTTGAATCCGGAGAGTGTGGTGAGGTCGCAGCGCCGAGCGGCACCGCAGGGCCGGGCAGGAAACTCCGGCAGGGGAGCCTCTACCGGTCGGGAGAGCGGTCGCGATGGTGGTCGTGGGAGAGAGCGGGGAGACAGGCGGGAGAGCCGGGGTGGCGACAGGGGATCCCCCACACGGTCAGCGCCCCCAAGTCGAGGAGGCGGGAGTCGTCCGGCTCCTCCAAACCCGGGAGGTTCAGCAAGATGAAGGTTGTATCGCGAGGAGATGTTGAGCAGGCAGCCGGCAGGCTCGGCCCTGCTGTTCCGCGAGGAGGTCGGAGGGGTAGCACCATGGTGGCGGTCTTCTGGCTGATCAGCGTCATGGCACTATACATTTTCACTGCGATTCAGTTGCTTGACTACGAGGATCAACTCGTCTCTGGCCAGGTGGAAGGAACAAGGGCCAGTCAGATGGCCGAAATGGGCGTCTCAGTGGCCTGCAATCCGGTTGTGGAACGCTCTGACTACCTTCTGCTGGAGCAGCAGTTCCCTGGTGATGTTGGCTTTACGGCCACCATCGAGTCAGAAGGTTCCCGATTCAATATTAACTCCCTGCTCATGAACCGGGGAGATGGGGCCGACCCCGATAAGGCCCTTTTACGTGAACTTTTCGTCGAATGGGGTGCCGAAGATGATTTCGCTCAGGAGGTCGTGGACGCCCTCGTAGACTGGGTTGATGAAAATGAACTAGAGGAACTCAATGGGGCAGAATTTCCCTTCTATGAGGGTCAGGGGTTCTTGAACAGGCCCTACAATCGTCCATTTTACTCTCTCGACGAGATGCGGCTAGTTCGGGGAATGGAGGATTTGGAGCGAATTTACCCCGGTTGGCGGGATTGGTTTACGATCTGGAGCAGCGGAGGTCTGGACGTTAACGAGGCGGATCCGGAAAAACTGGCACGGGCCGCGGAGGTGACCATTGATGATGCCACCTCGATCCGTGATCGAGTGCTGGGACCGGACATGATCCGGGGCACAGAGGACGATCAGCCTTTTAGTAATAGCAGAGAGGTCCTCGATTTGCTAGGGGTTCCAGAGATTCAGCGGATGATCGTCGAACCCCGTCTTACTGCCAACGACCCA
>MDTD01178953.1_pt1 | contig 10483 bp, 12 predicted proteins | sample 811221 | NCBI WGS metagenome assembly MDTD01 (sample SAMN05326646, study PRJNA326480) | marine metagenome | isolation source: seawater | place: Pacific Ocean: South West | collected 2011
TATAGATAACATTACAATATGAGATTACGGAGTGGATTGTTTTACAATGAGTTCCCTGCAATAGACTTTGATTTCGCGAGTCATTGCTGGAGACTAAATAAAATAAAAGTGAAGGATCGCCTTGGTATCTGGCAGGGTTCATTCCGATACACCTATTTATCCTAGGCTGCCGTAGTTGGCTATGTCCTGCCTCACAACCCATACATCTCTCCCGCGGCCTTGTTTTGTTGTTCTATATCTTCCAATCTTCCCCTTCTTGTTGTGATACCTTGTTCTAATCGCGGCGTTATATCACCGTCCCGCCGCCATTCAGACGTGTTTCGAATAATCCTTATCTCTCGCGGGGTGTCTGGGGGGCTGGTAAAAGGAGATTCCTTCTCTGGCATAGACACAGACGTAGCCACGTTAGATGGTTCAGAAGCTGTCCTTGATAGTGGAACGAGAATAGATGTAATTTTTTCTATCAATTGTGAATATGACATACCTGTATCTATCTCGTTTTTTATTGTAAACATTTCGCTCGCGACCTCATGTTTCACTTCAAGATATCTTGCTAAATTTGAAATATTTTCTTCATCAACCATTCCCTTGGTTTGTGGAGGCTGCCCTTGCTGTGACATAGAAGCCTGCTCGGGCGAGGAAATGTACTCTTTAATCATTTGACTAATAGATTTTTCATAAACTAAATTACTCATCTCTAGAGTATATGGACGTGGCTTTTGCAGCTGTAGATCTGTCGGCCGAAGATCATCTGATGTTGCGCCGTGAAACATACTTTCATTTGGTTTCGGGAATGTAGTTAATGTCTCTATTAATTTCGCGGTTAATTCATCGGTTAATTCATCGGTTAATTCATCGGTGTCTTCCATAGATGTGTCTGATTTTTCTAATGTGTCTAGTTGTTCATCTAGATAATCTTTACAATAATGGTAGTATGTTTCTCGCGACAAGAAGTCCATGTGGCTTTTATACTCATCAGTCCCTTTTGTATATTCGGCTTTTTTATATGTTATATAGTTGTTTTTAGCTGCTTTATGTTCCTCCCGACTAAGGTGGTTGCTGAGGTACTGCTCCACCAGTTCGTCGGAAGGTTTCGCAGCGAGTGCATCGACGGTCTCGTTAAAATGCTGCAACATTGTGAGTCCCACATCTGCGTCTCTTCTGCTACCCCCAACTAGTTTCCGGACTCTCTGGAATCGTTTTCGTGTCTTAGAAGCTCTCTTTCGATTGCGAGCAACTGTTCTCATTCCCCGTTTCCTCATTCCCATTATGAAGGTCCTATATACTACTGTTTAGATAATTTATCAATCGTCTAACAAGTAGTCCATTTCAAAGACTTCTTGTTTCTTTTTCCGTCCTCGTTTTCCTTTTTCTATCTTTGAGATGTCCCCCTCGATCGATATCAAAGATATATCGTGGTTTTGTCGCTTGTAATATGCGATACGTTTGTCACATTGTTTCTGAAAGAATCCTAGATTCGGATGCGTATCCTTGATATCAATGACCAGAGGATGAAACTTTCGTTTATCTGCCTTTTCTCGGAGAATACGTCCCACCGATTGTACGACATCAGACTTTGGAGACGCCAAGACAATGGTATTGAGTTTGGGGATATCCATTCCCTCGCTCGCCATTGAAAACGTGCCTAAGATTATATCGCGTTCTTGAGAGTCTCGTAACTCATGGGGAGTCATCCCGCCGACATACAAACCTGCCACACCTTCATGAATCGTTTCATTCAGAGACTCCAAGGTTTTGTCTAGATACTCACGTCTATCCGAAAGTATCAGTATCTTACGACCGATCTTATGTTCTTGTATCACGAGATTATTCACGAAGTTTCGTCTGTCTATATGAGCACAGATATTATTGATCATCCGAGGCATACAGGGCGTGCCATCCCATAACGTCTCTAACGCCGAATAATTGGAATCATCTGAATAGTATTCTTGGATTCTTGTTTCAATGTAATCTTGATTTTTGTCGGTGGTCATATACACCATCGGTCCGATATACCATTCAAAGACTTTTCGTAAGCCATCTTTACGATTGGGAGTCGCCGACAATCCCAACATATACTTACTTGACACTTTGGCCATTGATTTGTGAAAGACTTCTGCTCCCAAATGATGGCACTCATCAAAGACAGCTAAACCAAAGGAGGAAAAGGTCCCTGGCATATATTCTTTTTTGGAGAGGCTCTGAACCATCGCCAGCACGATATCTTTTCCCTCAATATCGATGGTATCTTGCTGAACTTTACCGATTGTCGCCTCTGGTAAGAACTCTCTTATTCTGTCTCTCCATTGTGTCATCAAGAAGTCTTTGTGAACTACCACAATCGTTTTCACTTTCAACACCGATATAATATGTAAGGCTAACACCGTTTTCCCCCCTCCACATTTCAAGGATATCAATCCTCCCCCTATATCTCTTGCCGAATTCAGATATAATTGTTCGATAGGCTCTTGTTCAGGTCTCAAAGATCCATTAAATTCAATGTGAATGGGTTCGCCCTCCGATAATTTGGTTTCTGTGGCTAACCCGAGTTTCTCCTGACCATAAAACCGAGGCACATACAATTTATTCGGGGACTCTAGATATAACTTGAATTTGGCAACCTTCGCCTTCCCAAAATCTCCCGGAATATAGGGATTCACTGTAAGTTCTTGAGTGATCTCTTGAATCATGTGTGGTCCCACTTCACATTTCTTGAATTTATATCCCGAGTTGGAGAGAACTGTTGTAACCATTGTTATCTATGATAGATGATAGATGCTTAAGTCAAATTTAAATGATACAATGTAGTATAGTATGCTGTCGTTTCTCTATAGTATGTTGAATCTTGCTGTAACTATGTCTATGGCTATGGCTATGGCTATGGCTATGAATGAAGTGACGTTGTCTGTTCCATTGGTTATCAAAGACGCTGATATCTCTTGGAAGATGAATGATATCTTTATTCACGATCACAATCTTCAAAATCTGTCTTATGAAGTCGGTCACAATCATTTTAGTGACGTAACCTACATCAACGGTATAAACCCCGATACGCATCATTATCTCAATCCAAACCGAACACGTGAGAATGAGATCTATGAAATATCATACGCCCATCATGTACCGAAACACGTGGATTGGCGCGACAGTCATGACGTATCGTCCGTGAAAAACCAAGAAGAATGTGGTTCGTGTTGGGCGTTTAGTGCCACGGGAGCTCTGGAGAGTGCGTGGTCGATCCATCATCATCAGCTCTATAATTTGTCTCAACAAGAGCTCGTGGATTGTAGTGGTCCTTATGGAAACAGTGGATGCTCGGGAGGTCTTATGGACAATGCTTTCAAGTATATCATCAATGATGGGTTATGTTCAAATGAAAGTTATCCGTATGTAGGCACGGACTCGATGTGTTCGAATACGACATGTACCAAGGTTGTGAAAATGAAAGGATACAAAGATGTAGAGAGCAAAGACGAACATAAACTGATGCACGTCGTAGCAAAACAACCGGTATCTGTCGCCATCCAAGCCAACTTACAATCATTTCAGCTGTATAAATCAGGGATCTATAGCGACCCTATGTGTGGAGATGACTTAGATCATGGAGTCCTCGTAATAGGTTACGGATATGATTCAGACTGGGATATGAACTATTGGTTAGTCAAGAACTCATGGGGATCCAAATGGGGAGAACAAGGCTACATACGGATCAAAAAAGATATAGAAGACCCTGGAGGTCTCTGTGGTATCGCGATTGATCCAAGTATTCCTATAGTATAAATTTGATAAATGACTTAAGATATTATGTTATAAGTTATATAGAAATGGATTCGGAATCACTCCACATAGATGTACATAATTTGGATGGGGAAACATTTATGAGGGGGATTGATTCAAATTCCGTTGATCTTGTCTTGACCGACCCTCCATATATTACATCATCCGAATCAGGAATGAACTCTCACTACAATACAATCCAAGAAAATATTGAAGCTGGTGGCGAAAATATGAAGACTGAAGACGAGTGGCTTGCAGTAAGAGACCATTATACCTCCAATAACACGATGCCAGAAGAACAGATGCGCAATAACTATTTGAGGTATGGGAGTATATATGGAAAGAAATACTGCGTCAAGACAGACTATGGAGACTGGGATAAGAATTTCACGATGGAAGAATTAGACAATCACATCAAAGACTATTACAGAATTTTGAAAAAGGGGGGAACCGTAATTATCTTCTTTGATATCTGGAAGATAACTCCTCTCAAAGAAATAATGGAGAAACATAAATTTAAGCAAATTCGCTTTATCGAGTGGATCAAGACCAATCCTCAACCCCTCAACAGCAAACGAAACTATTTGACAAATTGCCGAGAGATAGCTCTCCTAGGTGTCAAATCTGGGAAACCTACATTCAATGGGGAATATGATAATGCTATCTATAAGTTTCCGATTCAAGGGGGGAAAGGACGCACACATCCCACACAAAAAAACACCAAGTTATTTGAGGCTCTCATTGAAAAACATAGTAATCCAGGTGATATGGTTGTAGATACCTTTCTAGGATCAGGGACAACTGCGAGAGCTTGTAAAAATACAGGGCGTAAGTTTAAGGGATGTGAAGTTTCTGAAGAGTATTATTCAAACATAGTAACATCTCTCACGGATTCCTAAGTCGCTGGTTCACACCTTCCATAAATGCGACAGGATCATACCAATATGTCCCAACTAAGGCATTGGGGTCATCTTTATCATATGATTCATCTCCAATCAAGAAATCTATCTCAAATACAGCAAGTGATGGAATATTGGTTGCAGGGAATCTTTTTCCAGATAGTTTTGTTTTATACGAATGTCCCCGTTTGATGGTATTACAAGCGTTGCATGTAGATTGGAAATCGGATTCTGTCTGTGTATCTTCCGATAGTACCCTGGTGTCATTATACAGATCATTTTTGTGATCAACACAGTCCCCCTTCTGGCCGCAGAATACACACGGTTTACCCTTGAAATGTGTCCTGATATCTTTACGAATAGGATGGTCATATGAATGACTCGTACTGCGTAGTCCGTGAATCTTATAACCAACTATGGCTCCCGTTTTCTTTGGAAGATGTTTCTTGAATTCTTCAATCTGTTTGATAACTGCTTCATCTGGTTCTTTGTTCTCGGGATACCTCTTTGATTCCCTTGAATTCCCATAGAAGGCCGTGACATCAAACAGCTCTTGGATCTTATCCCGATTTCCAGCTCCATTATTAGCTTTTCCCGTCAACCCTAAGTTTATCGCATCTTCTTTTGAGAGAATTTTCTGGTAATGATTGGTAATAGATACAACAAGTGCACACGTGATAATATCATTAATCAATCGTTTTACTAGTGGGAGGGTCATTATTTTGATTCGTTTACAATCAACATATATATCAAATTTTTACTTTAAGACCCATAAAATACCTAACTTTACTATATGTGGTACGTCCTACTCGTTATCTTACTTGTCATATGTCTCTTTAAGATGAAGGAACCTTTCCAAAATCAATCGTCTCCGAAAGCAGACCCTGAACCAAAACAGACAGATAAACAGAAACCAGATAAACAGAAACAGAAACAGAAACCAGATAAACCGAAACAGAAACAAGATAAACCATCTGATCCGGATCCGATACCCTATGTTCAGAGAAATCATGTGGGTGTCAAAGAACTCTTGGATTCGAGGCTCAAGTGTCCGTCTTATTATGAAGATATCAACAAAGACATCTTGGTGGAGTATCAGAAGATTAGTGAGTCAGCTTACGGCTATACTCCAAGTCGTTATTTGGATGTTACGCGATTTGTGGATACTACGAAATTAGAGGTTCCTTTATCGGTTGAGGCCGATTTTTTTGTGAACCTTAGGTAAGACTATGAACGTTGATGACATCCTTGATTGTAGAGCCTTATTTTTGACGATTGTTGTATTGGTGGGATACAAGTATCTCACAAAACCAGATGATGAAACGGTTGTCCTTGTTCCCCGTAAATAAATCTATATAATCATTAAGATATGGAAAGTATGATAAAGACTCTATTGTCAGTTCTACTTGGATATTTGATCGTTCAGTTGATCGACTCGCAGAGAGACTCTGTCTATTTCATACGCGTCTAAAACACATAATAAATATAATGTTTGAATCATAAATGTCAGAAAACGAGACTCGCATCGATAATTTATCAGGTGGAATCAGTGATGAAGACGCCAAGCTTGTAGATTCCATTCTCAACGATCTAGGTCAAGGCCAGGGCCAAGGTCCTCAGATGTCTCCGGAACAACAGCAAGCCATGCAACAGCAAGCGATGCTCGCTCAACAACAGCAACAACTCCAGCAACAGCAAGCTATGCAACAGCAAGCCATGCAACAGCAACAGCAACAAGGAGGTCCTGCGATGCAACCTCAGATGAGCGGTCCTCCTGTAAGCGCGAGCATTATGGAGGAGATCCAAACGGAGGCAAAGTCTATTATTGTGATCATGACTCTCTTTATTCTCCTTAACTTGGATCAAGTCAATGACCTCTTCAAAAAAATAGCGCTCTTTGTAAGTGAGAATGGGTCTCTGAATATGCAGAGCGTCTTTGTCAAAGCCTTGCTATTGGGTTCTCTCTACTTCGTAATCAAGACCAAGCTACTCTAAGACTTGTTTGATAAAGTCTCCAATAATCTCATTTGATTCTATCTTCTTATAACATTTATTCACCGTTACCTCTGATATCTTACACACATCAGAGATATCCTTTTTTGTTGTTTCAAGTCCTCGTTTCTTGATATACAGATAGATACATCCTGCTGCCATCGAGGGAGGAGTATTATCAGATATCAAATGTAACTCTTGACATAACTCCGAAATCTTCAGAACAATGTCAATCTCTTTTTTCGTCAGTGACAGGTTATGTGAGAATCTCTCAATAAAGTCATCCAAATCAATGCTCTTTGTATTCTGAATCCGAGAGATATCGTGCTTTGAAATGCGCATAATCTCGGTATATTTCTTACATCCCTTTGTCATGATCTTTGAATCAATGCCAAACAGTTCCGATAATTCATTGATCGTCCGAGGCACCGAACATTCTTTACACGCATTATACACACACGCCGCAATCACCCCAATGCGATTGGACCCTCGTGAGATCTTCGTCTCCGAGATAATCTTATACAATGACTTTGCCGTTGTCGCGATAATTCTCGGTAACTCATTTGTGATACACTTGGAATCAATGTCATTAAAGACCTTATACAAACTCCTCTCCTTGTAAGGCATGCTATTCCATCTCTGATACATCCCAATCTTATTCGAAGATTCACTGTATCCCCGACTCACCGAAGACCCCAATGAAGACTTCGGCAACAATGGATTCGTTGGCATCCCACACCGGTTCTGGTCGGACCCCCGTGACTCTGTCCCATAATATCTCCATTCAGGAGACTCAATAATATTTGATATCATATTCCCACAACAATTACATATGACAACTCCATCTCCCTGTCTGTAATTTTTACTCATTTCACAACACTTGGTTTCATCAGTTTCATTCGTTTCTCTCATTTCCACATCTTTCCGTGTTTCTTGGATATCATCCAAAACACCGAAATAGCTTCCATAATCCATCGTCCGATTCTAATTCTTCTTGTCACTCACTTAAACGTTAACTTATGTTTAAATGGGTTTATCTTTGTTTATATTTGCTTATATTTGTCTACGTCAAATTTAGAGATGTATTATCTTGAGATACTTTCCGGATTGTGGATCGGAGACACAGAAATAATGATGCAAAAGAAATTTATAGAAGACAATCACATAGATATCGTGTATAATTGCACTGATATCTATGATTTCCCAGATTGCGATGTTACAAAAATAAGATTACCCTTTTCATCGGCTCAAGGAGAACAAAATATATCCCTTCTCCAAGGAAACCATCGTAAAATAAGTCAGCATATTCACGATAACTTGGAACACTCGAATATCTTTATTGGATGCCCTGACGGAAAATGTATCGCCCCTCTCCTTGTCGCCATCTATATCTTACATCACGGATCCCTGAATCCCAAAAGTATCTACGAAATGCTCTTGACCAAAGATAGCAGTCTTTCATTGTGGTGTGATCTTGCGTTGTTTCAGTAGTTTATGAAGATTCATTCTCTGATATCTGAAGATCGTATCGATACTCACGATCCCATCATTCCAAGGAATCGGGTTTCCCTTTTCATTGATGATAGGTCTCTCTTCATCATATCGATTGAATTCAAGATAACCTTTCTTGTGTGATATGTTCCAGTGCTTCCCACATAAACACTCTTTATCTATCTTATGAGAGCATTGAGCACCTGTCTTATCTGCCCATACTCGCGCGTGACATTTTGTCGGATCCAAGGGCGTGGCACTTTGGGGAGGCAAGATATCTTCAAACTTGGACAAGCGCTCTTTGATAAGTTGTGTGATCAGTCCTGGATCTACGTCGTCCTCCAACTCTTCTTCTAACTCTTCTTCTAACTCACGGAGACATCTTTTTTGAAGGATGGAAATGATATACATAGATATGTGTAAGTTAGAAGTGTAAGTTGGAAGATATCTTTCAAGTATCATCAAATTTTAAAGTGTGGATACATGAGTCAAGCTTGATTCAATGATACAATCCAGCTCATCTTCTACTATCTTATCGATTAGATACTCATTGAGAATTTGGGTGACCTCTTCATATATTTTACGATGAATGAGAGGATTGATATAGATATCATTGTATTCTCGTTCAACGATAGATCGCAATCCATCCTTGAAAGACGGTTTCTTTATGTCTTCGTCTTTAGTCACCACACAGTCTTTCACGAGACGATAGGGGTTGGCGATTATGCGAAATGATTCGTCGTCCATATATCTTGGGTAACGATGTCGTTATTTTAAGTGAAAATGAATGATCGCTTTGTAATGTTGATCGCGAGTTTCTTTCAGATGTTTCAGAGTGATGTATCCTTGACTAATGGATCCGTTGACAAATTGAGATGTGGTGGGATTCAGTGGGATATACAATGACTCATTGTGTAAAATCTTGTATAATCGAGGGAATGAATCTTGGATATTTGATTCAATCTTTCTTATAGTTCCACGGTTCTGATCTGACAGTATATGTACTTGGATCAAACCGTCATTGGTAGAGATTGAAATATCTGACAGATGTATCGTTACTCCGTGTGTTGCATATAAAGGGTGATCATAATTGATATAGATAATTCGTTGTTTGTCGTAAAATGATATATACGAGGGTTCTAGCCTCTTGATACTTAAATAACTCATCCTTGATACTTCGTATATACTTCTACAGACATATGGACGGACTCCATCGACTCATTTGTCACACAGGTTGTCCCAATATCATCTTATATGGACCAAATCCATCCCCTCAAGACGTGAGACATTGTATAGGAGTTACTGAGGTATCCACACAACATCAAGATTCAGCGATGAATATTGTCTATTATCACAACTATAGTGAGTTCAATGTGAAATATATAAAAATGAATCAGGTGGAACCTTGGAAACGAGCCTTGGAAAACTGTCTCAAGAAAACCTCTTATTTCACAGACACTCGGAGATATATCGCATTGACGCACTTTGAAAGCTGTAAACCAGTCATCCAAGATTATCTAAGAGTCATCCTTGAAACGAATCCTCTCACGACGTTTATTCTGATTACGAATAGATATCACGCCATTCGAGAAGCGTTAAGAAGTCGTTGTATTGCACTACGGGTTCCCTATAAACGTATGATCCCATCAGACTTCAAAACACCTGTGAATAAGTTGACCGAGCAATTACAACAGATATATCATCATGAGTTTGAGACATTATCTCAAAATACATTCAAAGAACTAAAACGAATCTCTTCTGAAATTCACAAATATAACCTCTCACTCAGTGATATTATGAAAGATCTACTACAACATATTATGGGGAATGTGAAATGGCCTCATGCCTTGAAATACAAGGTCCTTGAGTATCTCGCAACTCAGGAATCTATGTATAGACATTCATATCGTTCGCTTATTCACACGGAAGCTATCTTGGTACACGTATATCATCTATTATCATCGGAACATTACGATTTACTTACGGCTGATCACGAAATACAGAGCAACCAGGAAGAACAGGTTCATGTCCTTGCGGACACAGCACGACCACAGAAGGACGACAAAGACTAACAGTCTCATGAAGGCGTTCGACATAATGCTCGTCACCGGACTCATTACCGGATCCAAGACGCTCTTGAGGGATGCCTCCATGCGCGAGCCAAGGACCTCATAGGGGGCGAATTCAAGGAGAATCAAGACAACAAAGAACATTTGAAGAACCTTGCGGTTGCCAGAAATAGTGGACGAAACCTTAGACGAAACAGTATCAAACATAATTTATAGTATACGAATATATTTTTTTTTCATTTAAATAATTGGATA
>MDTD01066030.1_pt1 | contig 10482 bp, 7 predicted proteins | sample 811221 | NCBI WGS metagenome assembly MDTD01 (sample SAMN05326646, study PRJNA326480) | marine metagenome | isolation source: seawater | place: Pacific Ocean: South West | collected 2011
CTACCAGTTAATTTAATTCCAAAAATTTCGGCAACACCTCTTCCAGCACCAAGTGAGGCGAGAGCTCCTTTAGAGTTATACTTAAATGGTTTAAGTGGTTTGTTTTCCATTAAAGCTTTGATGTTTTGTGCGAGAGTTTTAGCTTCTCTCACTGCAAATTGTGCAGTCGGAGGTGCGTAATCATCTTTGTTTTCTGGGTTTTTATTAAGTGGAATAACTGCGCAGTCACCAATAGACCATATGTTATCTGTCTCTTTAACTTTTAGATTTTGATCTACAAGAATGCGGCCATTTTCTTGGGCAATAGGGAATTTTTTTATTACTGGTGAAGGAGAGTTTCCTATGGTTGCTATGATAGTCCGGGTATTGATGACTTCACCTGTTGTTGTGACTAATTGTGTTCCTGTGCACTCAGAAACCCCCACGCTAAGCTGCAGTTCTACACCTCGTTTTTTTAACTTTTCAACAGCGTACTCTGCTAAAGATTCTGGCATTTCATTAAGGACCCGATCTGCAAATTCTAAAAGGACAACTCGTATCTCGGACGCTTTTATATTGGGATAATATTTTAGAGACCGATCAATTAAATCTTTTATTTCTCCTACGGTTTCTATTCCTGAAAATCCGCCACCAATAACTGTAAATGTGAGGGCCCCTTCTTTGACCTCTGGCAACTGTGTTATGTCCGCGTGTTCAAGCCTTTCGATGATATGAGCTCTTAATTTTCTTGCATCATCAAGTGTCTTCATGGTCAATGCATGTTCTTGAAGTCCAGGAGTACGCGACAAATCGCTGTCTGAGCCTAAAGCGATAACTAGGTGATCGTACCGTAAATGAGTTGGGCGTCTTTGGACACCTTGAAATATTGTTACGGTCTGAGTTTCCCTATCTATACTTTCCACTTCGGCCTTACGAATTTTAATATCTCGAATTAAAAATCTTAGAGGAGAAACAGCATTTTGAGCTGAGATTGAGCCCCCAGCCACTTCTGGAAGTAGTGGTTGAAAAACAAAATAATTTTCTTTGTTTATAAGCTCAATGGAGACTTTATTTTTTAAAAGTTTTTTGAGGTGTCGAGCAGTAAAGAAACCTGAAAAACCCCCGCCCAAAATTAAAACCTTAGTTGCCAATTTATATATTCCTCTACTTGAGTTCTGATATGAATAATTGGTGTTAAAGTCTAGTGTGATTAAAATAATCTAACTTTGAAAAACAATAGCGAACAGTCAATGCTATCATTTATATCGATATTTAGTAAATCATTTGATGTTTTACGATTTAGCTCTTGACATGGCAGCGCTAACGTAAACGATATGTGCTATAAAAATGAACAGGGAGATTAATATGAAATCGTTTTTAAAAACGGCAGTCACGGCCGTGGCATTAGGAGCTTTGCCGACGCTTAGTATGGCGGGGGGGAACCTTGTGATTTCTTCTAACCAGTCTGACGCCGCACCTGCAGCCGCTGTTGCTGACTTAGTAGAAAAGTTTAAAGCCGCCAATCCTGACATCAACGTTGAATTGAATACAATTGAGCATGAGGCTTACAAAACAGCCATAAGAAATTTTCTCGTCGCAGATAAAGGGCCTGATATTGGTTTCTGGTTTGCTGGTAACAGAATGGCAGGGTTTGTAAATGATGGCTTATTTGGAGACATTTCTAGCGTTTGGAAAAATGCAGGCTTAGAGTCTGGTATGGCCTCAACGTTGCCGTCCGTAACCTTTGGAGGCAAACAATATGGTTTACCATATGCATATTATCAGTGGGGACTATATATCCGTTCGGATATTATGAAAGCAAATGGCATCAGTGAGTTCAATACGTATGATGAACTTTTGGCAGCATGTAAAACCTTAAGCTCAAAAGGAGTAAAAGGTGTCACAATTGGGACCAAATACCTATGGACTGCAGCAGGTTGGTTCGATTATCTCAACATGCGAACAAATGGTTTAGATTACCACATCAATTTAATGCTTGGTAAAATCAAGTATACTGATGAAGGTGTCGTCAATACTATGAAAAACTGGAAAAAAGCCATAGACGCAGGCTGCTTCATTGATAACCATCAGAACTATTCTTGGCAGGAAGCTCAGCCAGCACTCATAAACGGCGATGCGGCTATGTATCTCATGGGTAACTTTCTGGTTCCAAACTTGCCTCAAGAAACACAGGACAATCTAGATTACTGGCAGTTTCCTGATATAAACCCTGGAATGGACCGAGGTGAAGATGCACCTACGGATCTAATTTTCATGCCTGCAAATGCTCAAAACAAAGATAACGCGAAGAAGTTTTTAGAGTTTGTTGCTCAAGCTGAGAATATAGAAGCTATTGCTGGTGCCCTGAAAAACCTACCGCCGCATAAAGACGCAGCAACTTTGGATGACCGCTTTTTGAAAAAGGGTGCTAAGGTTTTAGCTGCATCTAAGACTGCGCAATTCTATGACCGCGATACAACTCCTGAAATGGCGTCTGCTGGTATGCAGGGTTTTCAAGACTTTATGCTTAATCCAGATGATATGATGGATATCTTGGAAGAGATAGAAGAAGAACGTGCTAGAATTTTTGGCGCGCTTTAGAATTTTAACTTTCTAGAAAGCTTATTTACAAGGCCCCTGCACAGGGGCCTTTACTTTTTTAGCCTTTGTTTGCTCCTAAAGTAAGGCCGGCAATAAATTGTTTTTGCAGTAGAAAAAACATAACGACTGGTGGCAGAGCTACCAGTAGTGACCCAGCAGCCATGACATTCCAAGCATTATAAAAGCGGCCCCTAATTATATTATTTAGTCCAGCAGGGGCAAGCATTCCATCAGGGCTTGCCGGCGTTAAAACGAGACTCCAAAAAAAGTCATTCCACACAAAAGTAAAAATTAAAACGGAAAGTGCAGCAATCGCTGGTTTAACTAGCGGGAGAACTATACGCGTAAAAATTTTCCATTCGGAAGCCCCCTCAACTCTTGCCGCTTCCAAAAGTTCTGATGGGAGCTGTGCAATAAAATTACGCATAAAAAAGACACAAAAACCTGTCTGAAAGGCACCGTGGAAAAAGATTAAAGCCCACTTGGTATTATAAATACCAAGATCTTGAGTTAGCCGAAGGACTGGAACCATTAGAATTTGAAAGGGTACAAAATTTCCACCAATGAAGATTGCAAAGATAAGTAGCTGACCACGAAAGCGGTATTTAGAAAGTGCAAAACCAGCCATGGTGGCTAGGCCAACCGAAATCGCAACAACAGGCAAAACGATTATAAAAGAATTAATAAACGAACCTCTAAAATCATCATTTTGAAAAGCAATCCTCCAGCCATCTACGGAAAAAGGGTTAGGCATATTGAAGCCACGGCCCCCCGCATTTAGCTGGTCAGCTGTCATGAAGCTGGCTATTGAAATGATGATGAGAGGTAGCAACCACCCAAGCAGTACAATGAAGACAGACACAGTGTATAATGATCGAGCAGAGGGCTTCCATGTCTCTATCGGTCTAGGAAACATTTCTATGCCTCCTCGTCACGGCGTATCATTTGTTGAATAAAAATCGCAATAAATACGAGCATGATTAAAAAAAGAATGACCGCAATGGTTGCCCCATAACCATAGTCTTGGTCGAAAATAGTTTTATGGTACATGTAACGCGCCAAAACGTCCGTAGACCCACGACCTGGACCACCTCCAGTCATAACCTGGACTAAATCAAATGAGCGTAATGCGCCAATCATTGTGACGACTAGTGCGATAAACGTAGCTGGCCAAAGCTGAGGGAGTATCACCCTTTTGAGCAACTTCCATCCTTTCGCACCATCTAAACGAGCTGCTTCAATTTGTTCTGGTTCTATCGCTGTAAGACCAGCCAGATAAATGATCATACAGTACGCAATTTGTGGATACCATCCAGCAGCAATTATTCCATAAGTTGCTTTGTTTTGATCTCCAATGAGACCAGAAGACCAACCAAGGGCATTATAAATGTCTTTAAGTGGGCCAGCTGGATCATAAAAATATTGAAAGACAAACGCGATGACGGCGGGGCTTAAAACAAAAGGGAAGAAAAACATGGATTTAGTTATTCTAACCCAAGTTGGTGATTGATTAAGAAATAAAGCGAAGGCTAGTCCTATAGGGATTGCAACAGGAAATAGAACGAGCCACTTAATGTTGTTTAGGAGAACTTTCGTCTCAACGCTTATCCTAGGCCAGCGGACGGGCTCACCGACAAAGGTACCTACCCAGTAGTCTTTAATGCGCTCAAAATCTCGAGGTGTTTTTTTAAAAAAACGTTCATAATTTTCCAAGCCAACCCATTTCATTACCGGAACGCGACGACAGGATTCGTCTTCTTTCAATTCCAGCAAACTTCGGCCATCGGAGCATTCAAACGTAGTCCCATTCCAGTCATGAAAGCTTACCCAGAAAGAGCCGAATATTGGGTAAATAACCAAAAGGAAAAAATATACCAATGCTGGAAGCAAAAATAACCAGGGTGCGTAACGATTTGCATTTCCCATAATTTATTTCCTGATGGCTTTTCCGACTTTATCGAATGCATGTAAAGTTTTGGCTTCAGGTTTGACTGTAATTTTGCCTCCCCTGTCGTAATTATGTTCACCAGGTTCAACTATAGTCAGATCAGTTTCATCTGGTAATTTAATGTGTGTGAGCGTTTGGCCTCCGAGGTGTTCTACATGGTAAACCGTTCCTTCAAGACCAGTCTTACCTCTAACGAGGTGCTCTGGCCTGACACCAATTTTAACAGCCCCTTCGATTTTTGAACCAGTCCAACCAGCATCAATAGCTGTTTTAACTGGGATCATATTCATTCTAGGGGAGCCTATGAAGCCAGCAACAAATTCATTTGCAGGCTTATTGTATAGTTCCATGGGAGCTCCGATTTGCTCAATCACGCCAGCTCTTAAAACAACTATTTTGTCTGCCAGCGTCATTGCCTCAACTTGATCGTGCGTAACGTAGATCATAGTTGCGTTTAGTTGTTTGTGCAGCAGGGCAAGCTCAACACGCATTTGTACGCGAAGTTCGGCATCAAGATTAGACAAAGGCTCATCAAATAAAAAAACCTCAGGATCTCTAACAATAGCTCGTCCAATAGCTACCCGCTGCCTTTGACCTCCTGATAATTGCTTAGGTTTTCGGTCAAGCAACTCTCCAAGCTGAAGTATGTTCGCTGCTTTTTCTACTTTATCGATTATTTCTTGTTTTGGGTGTCCTGTCACTTCCAAACCAAATGACATATTCTGTCTCACGGTCATATGAGGATAGAGGGCATATGACTGAAAGACCATTGCCACTTTTCGATCAGATGGCATGACTTCGTTTACAACGTTGTTACCGATTGAAATGTCACCAGAACTTATAGTTTCTAATCCGGCAATCATTCGAAGTAATGTTGATTTTCCACAACCAGATGGGCCAACCAGAGCTACAAATTCTCTGTCCTCAACTTCTACGTTTACGTTTTTGATAACTTCAGTGCTACCAAAAGATTTATGCAAGCCCTGAAGACTAACGGTTGCCATGTCCACTCCCCAATGTTAGCGCTACAATAAAGAGGTTTTTTTTATTGATATGTCAATGTCTCAAAGCATTAAATTTTTTGTGATGGTGTATTTATTATGAGCTTTCCAAAAATTGCATTCATAGGAGCTGGTTCGACAGTATTCATGAAAAATATTGTTGGGGATGTTTTGCAGTGGGAAGCTTTAAAGGGAGTACATTTCTCGCTGATGGATATAAATGAGCAGCGCTTACTAGAGAGTGAAATGGTCTTTAAAAAGCTGGTCAGTTCCCTTGAAGTTCAAGCGACATATTCACTTCACACTGATCAAAAAGAAGCTTTGAGAGAAGCAAATTTTGTTGTCGTTGCCTTTCAAATTGGAGGCTTTGAGCCATGTACTGTTACGGATTTTGAAATCCCCAAAAAATATGGGCTGCGACAAACCATAGCCGACACAGTTGGTATTGGGGGAATTATGCGAGGATTGCGAACTGTTCCTCACTTGTGGAAAATCTGTGAAGATATACTAGAGCTGTGTCCAAACGCGACCGTACTGCAATATGTCAATCCTATGGCCATTAATACGTGGGCCATTGCCAAGAAATACCCAGAAATAAAGCAGGTTGGCCTATGTCATTCAGTTCAGCATACAGTCAACGAATTAGCCTCTGATTTGAAAATTCCAGTAAATAAAATTCGTTATCTGTCGGCGGGTATAAATCATGTTGCTTACTTTCTTAAATTTGAAGAAGTTCTAGATAATGGAAGCTTTAAAGATCTCTACCCAGCATTAAGAAAAGGGTACGAAGACGGTATATTTCCTCGTCCTGAAAGTATGACGCACGCACGTTGCCCCAATAAGGTTCGGTATGAAATGATGAAGCGTGTAGGATATTTTGCGACGGAAAGTTCGGAACACTTTGCCGAGTATGTACCTTGGTTTATCAAAAGTGGGCGAGAAGATCTTATAGAAAAATTTGGGATCCCTTTGGATGAATATCCAAAGCGATGTTTGGAGCAGGTTGAGGAGTGGCAAAATCAGTTGGAAGAATTTACATCAAAAGGCAGAATAGATGTACCTAACTCTGTTGAATACGCCTCACAAATTATAAATTCTGTCTGGACGGGAGATCCGAGTACAATCTACGGCAATGTATGCAACAAAGGTTTTATTCCTGATCTTCCTGACGGCTGTGCAGTCGAAGTGCCCTGCTTAGTTGATGCGAAGGGCATTCATCCAAATCAGGTAACTGATATTCCACCACAATTGACCGCAATCATGCGCTCAAACATAAATGTCCAAGAGTTAACAGTGGAGGCGCTTATCTCGCAAGATCGACAGCATGTTTATCATGCTGCTATGATGGATCCCCATACGGGTGCTGAATTAGATTTAGAGCAGATCTGGCTGATGGTTGATGATTTGCTCGAAGCGCATAAAGATTGGTTGCCAGACTTTTTATTAAAAACGTCTCATGAGTGATTGTAATCTTGGAAAAAGATTTGAATTAAAATTTCTAAAATCAAGTATACCATACTTGCTATAACTTAAGGATTCGCTGGAATGAAACGTACACTTGGTGTTTGCTATTATCCCGAACATTGGCCAAAAAGTTTTTGGAAGGAGGACGCAAAAAGAATGGCTGAGGCGGGCCTTTCCTGGGTGCGAATTGGAGAATTTGCATGGTCTAAAATGGAGCCATCTCCAGGAGATCTTCAATTTGAATGGCTTGACGAGGTGATCGAAATTCTTGGCACTTATGGATTAAGTGTTGTGCTTGGGACACCAACTGCGACGCCTCCAAAATGGGTGTTGGAAAAGCACCCAGATATGCTTGCAATTGACAAAGAAGGGCGCCCAAGAAAATTTGGGTCAAGGCGTCATTATTGTTTTAGCCATCAAGGTTATCGGGAAGAATGTATAAGAATTGTGACTCTTTTGGCGGAAAGATATGGTGCAAATCCTTATGTGGGAGCATGGCAGACTGACAATGAATATTCCTGCCATGATACGACGCATTCTTACAGTGACTCTGCCAGAACAGCATTTAAAAATTGGCTTCGGGTTCAGTATGCTGGTAGCGGAAATGACGGAGATATTGATGCATTAAATGAGGCTTGGGGGAACGTATTTTGGTCCATGGAATATGAAAACTTTGATCAAATTGATTTGCCAAATCTAACGGTCACTCAACCAAACCCATCTCACGTTTTAGATTTTCGACGGTTTAGTTCTGATCAAGTTATTTCTTTCAACCGGCTTCAGACAGATATTATTAAGTCATATTCTGATGCGCCCATAGCCCATAACTTCATGGGGAAAACAACTGAATTTGATCATTTTAAAGTTGGAGAAGATTTAGACATAGCAAGTTGGGATAGTTATCCTCTTGGATTTTTAGAGGATCGTGTTGTGGCATCATCTGAATTTAAACAAGCTTTTGCAAGGCAAGGTGATCCTGACTTTCAGGCCTTTCATCATGATCTCTATCGATCGGTTGGAAAAGGCCGATGGTGGGTTATGGAACAACAGCCTGGACCAGTAAATTGGGCTCCCTATAATCCGTCGCCTTTGCCGGGTATGGTCAGACTATGGTCTTGGGAAGCTTTTGCTCATGGAGCTGAAGCTGTTTGCTACTTTAGATGGCGGCAGGCGCCGTTTGCTCAAGAGCAAATGCATGCGGGCCTTTTGCGTCCGGACAGCGCTGACGCTCCGGCTTTGGCTGAAGCAAAGCAAGTGGCGAAAGAAATTTCTGAAGCACCGAGTGTAGAGACGTGTGTTTCAGAAGTTGCGTTGCTCTTTGACTATCAATCTGACTGGATGTGGCAAACTCTGCCACAAGGCCGAGACTTAGAATATTTTAACTTAGTCTATGATAATTATAGAGCCTTAAGGAAGTTAGGACTTTCCATAGATATTCTTTCGACTAACGAGGATTTTTCTGAGTACAAACTTGTGGTGGCACCAGGCCTCCTTCATATGAATGAGGATTTAAAAAAGCGGCTCTCAAATAGGAGTGCCCCAACTCTAATTGGCCCTAGATCAGCAAGTTCTACTATAAACCTAGGAGTTGATAGGCCCCTTGGCCCCAACTTGCCAAACTTAGATGTAGTGACAACTAGAGTGGAAACACTTCGACCAGATATGCCAATTTTATTAGAAGGTGGTGGTTCTGTTAAGGGCTGGAGTGAGGCGCTAGAGTCTTCTGATACACCATTTCGAATTATGGCAAATGGAGATTTAGCGGCAGTATCTGCGGGGAACTTAACTTATTTGGGTGGCTGGTTTGATGACGAGGCCCTCATGAAAGTTTTTAGTGAGCTCTGCTTGAAAGCGGAAATCAAAGTTATTGAAATGCCAGAGGGCTTACGCCGTCGCCAAACTTCAAACGAAGTGTTCTGGTTTAACTACGGAACTGCCAGTGTTGAAGTTGCTGGCCGCACTTTTGATCCTCAATCAGTCACTAGGGACTCAGCTTAATTGCGAATTACTAATCTATTTTGGCTTTTGGAAAAAAGCCCTGTCCATCGTGATCTGAAATAAAAAATGACCCTTAGTTTCCTAAGGGTCATTTTATTCTTAAGATTTCTCTACTTACTCATCTTCAGGTAGAATTTGATTTAACACAATAGCTAGTAGTGCAGTTGGTGCAACTGCAGATGTAGCTAATGTTTTCCAAACACCTGGTAGATACTGAACGGCACTTGGCACAAGGTTCAGCCCTAAGCCAACAGTTAGCGAAATAGCTATGATCATCATGTTTCTCCGGGTCATTTTGACGTCCGACATCACATTCATGCCTGCACCTGCAACCATTCCAAACATAACGATAACACCACCACCTAGAACTGGCATTGGCATTGAGGCAATTACCGCACCAATTTTTGGTAGAAGCCCACATACGACCATAATTACACCGGCGATTGTGACAACATGTCTGCTCATAACGCCAGTCATGCCGACAATACCCACGTTCTGGCTAAATGATGTATTAGGTAGACCACCGAAAACACCAGCCACTGCTGTTCCAAGTCCATCAGCATATGTCGCGCCAGATATTTCGTCATCTGTTGCGTCACGACCTGCACCGGCTTTGGTGGTAGCAGATGTATCGCCGACGGTTTCGACCGCAGATACAATGGATATGAGGGTCACCGCTATAACGGCACCTAAGTTAAATTCAAACCCAAAAGGTAATACCTGAAGGCTTGTAATCCAGCTGGCTTTGGCAACTCCACCAAAAGAAACCATACCTAAAATGTAGGCGAGGACATAGCCTGCAATTAGGCCAATGAGAATTGCAGCACTTGATAATGTTCCAGACGCCTTAAACTTAACAATTAAGGCAACGATTATCACTGTTAATGCAACCGCCCAATGCTTCAGTGAACCGAAACTTTCTGCAGTCATTTGAAATTCAGCTGCACCACCTGCGGCATATTTTATGCCCACTGGGATCAGATACAAACCAATGGCAAGGATTACGAGACCTGTAACCAGTGGTGGGAACCAAGATCTAATGCTTATTATAATTGAGCCCAATGCAAAGTGGATTAAACCCGCAATAATACATGATGTAAGAGCAACGCTTAATCCTTGGGTGGCGGCTAGGCCCGCTAGAACACCAACGAAGGCAAAGCTTGTACCTTGCATTATTGGCAAGCGTGATCCTACTGGTCCAACACCAATCGTTTGAAATAGGGTTGCTATTCCAGCGAAGAGCATAGCCATTTGGATCATGTAAACTTGTTCTGCACCACCAAAGGCTAAACCAGCTGCACCGGCGACGATGATTGAGGGGGTTACATTTGATGCAAACATAGCCAACACATGCTGTAGACCGAGGGGTACAGCGGTTGCTAGCGGCGGCGTATTATTCGCATCGCTATAAATATTGTCAGATGTAGAGGTCATAAAATTCTCCTGTTGGTTTATCCTTCCAATATCTGCCTCTTTTTTGGGCAGTCTAGA
>MDTD01134958.1_pt1 | contig 10482 bp, 11 predicted proteins | sample 811221 | NCBI WGS metagenome assembly MDTD01 (sample SAMN05326646, study PRJNA326480) | marine metagenome | isolation source: seawater | place: Pacific Ocean: South West | collected 2011
ATAGATGAAAAAATGAATATCGAGATTCACGCAAATACGATCAAGAGGTTTAAAGCGCCATATGAGTTGGTGAAAACTATGCGAGCTTCGTTTAATGTGCTTGGCCCGCTCTTAGCTCACTACGGGCAGGCCGAAGTTTCTTTGCCCGGTGGGTGTGCAATTGGATCGCGCCCGGTTGATCAGCACCTCCGAGGTCTAGAGGCTTTGGGAGCAAAAATAGACATGTCTGACGGTTATGTCAGAGCCTCAGCCCCCAAAGGGTTAAAGGGTGGGAAAATTGTATTTGATTTTAAGACAGTGGGCGGTACTGAGCACTTAATGATGACAGCCTGTTTAGCAGAGGGACAAACAACTTTGGAGAATTGTGCGCGTGAACCTGAGATTGTAGATCTAGCAAATTTTTTGAACAAAATGGGCGCAAGGGTTAGTGGTGCTGGTAAAGACATCATAAATATAGTGGGTGTAAAATCTATGGGGAGTTGTTCCCACACGGTGATCCCTGACAGGGTAGAAGCAGGGACCTACTTGATAGCTGCCGCCGCCACAGGTGGGAGTATAAAAATAAAAAACGTCAATCCAGGGCATTTAGAGTCTGTTTTAGATAAATTGCGCGAAGCGGGCGCTTCGATAACAGTTAAAGCTGATTCTATCGATTTAGATATGCGTGGAAGTAGGCCCAAGGCGGTGAGTCTTACTACTGCGCCGTATCCAGATTATCCCACGGATCTTCAAGCACAAATTATGGCAATGAATTGTGTGGCAGAGGGGTCAGGCAGGATTACAGAGACTGTTTTTGAGAATAGATTTATGCACGTGCATGAGATGAGTCGAATGGGAGCTAAAGTTAAACTAGAAGCGAATAACACAAGCGCGATTACTATGGGAGTGCCTTCTCTTCGAGGCGCTCCCGTAATGGCAAATGATTTGCGAGCATCCGTCTCTCTGGTAATAGCCGGTCTTGTCGCAGAAGGACAAACTGTAATAGACCGTATCTATCATATCGATAGGGGGTATGAGCAGGTTGAGGAAAAGCTCCAAAGGCTCGGAGCTCGCATCAAAAGACTAGCGCCTCAAACAAGATGAAATCAAAGTTGCTCATAGCTCTGTCAAAGGGAAGGTTGCTCCAACAAGAATTGGACCTACTAGAGCGGATCAAGATAATGCCTAGAAAGGACCCAATTAAATCAAGAAAATTAGTTTTTGAAACTAATCGCGCCGACATATCGATTTTAGTCTTGAGGGGTTCAGATGTTGTGACTTATGTTCGGCATGGAACTGCTGATATCGGGATGGTTGGAAAAGATATACTTATTGAGCAGAAAGACGACGGTTTTTATGAACCACTAGATCTAGGAATTGGGAAGTGTAGGCTGATGGTCGCCGGTCCTGAAAACGAATCAGCGTATGCAGGGCGGCTCAAAATAGCTACAAAGTTCACTAATACCGCTAAGCGCTATTATGCGCTCAAAGGTCAGCAAGTAGAGATAATAAAGCTTTTTGGCGCAATGGAACTTGCTCCCGTAATGGGTTTGGCTCATAGGATAGTAGATATAGTGGAAACTGGCGAGACTCTGAGGGCTAACGGTTTAGTTCCTATTGAGGAAATAATTAAGATCAGTACTAAACTTATTGTCAATGAATCATCGTATAAGACCAAATTTCACGATATCAAAAGTCTCATAAATGAAATTGGATCTTCGTTATGATCAAATTTTTGGATTCGAAAAAAAAAAATTTCTACGAGGAAATCTCGTCTCTAGGGGTTTTCTACGGAGAAAATACTGAAAATATCTCGGCATCGGTAAGTAAGATAATTGCTGATATCGAAAAGGCCGGGGATGAAAAGCTCTTAGAGTACACCAACCTTTTCGATCAACGAAATGAAGTGTCAGTTGACTCTCTGATAATAGAAAAAAAAACGCTTGAAGCTGCCTACCTTGGTTTGGACGCAAAGATTAAGAAAGCTCTTCAGATCGCCCATGACCGAGTTTGGTTTTATCATGAAAGACAGCTTGAGGCGTGTGGTTCTGGTCTCAATTGGTCTTATGAAGATGATCAAGGGAATGTCCTAGGTCAACTTGTTCGAGGAATGGAGCGCGCAGGAATTTATGTGCCTGGCGGTAAAGCAGCGTATCCGTCAACGGTTATCATGACGGCAATCCCGGCCCGTGTAGCTGGCGTTAAAGAGATAATTGTTTGCGTCCCTGCGCCAAGAGGTGTTTGCAACAAAACCGTTCTCGCTGCAGCCCATTTATGTGGAGTAGATAGAGTTTTCTCAATCGGAGGTGCTCAAGCTATTGCTGCTCTTGCCTTTGGAACTAAGTTAGTGCCAAAAGTTGATAAGATAGTGGGGCCCGGAAATTTATACGTAGCAAAGGCTAAGGAAAAGCTTTTTGGGAGAGTGGGGATCGACATGATAGCAGGTCCTTCTGAAGTGGTTATCGTTGCCGATGAAACTGTTGATCCATTATGGGTAGTTCAAGATATGTTTGCCCAAGCTGAGCACGATGAGCTAGCGCAGGCGATTGTTATTTCCGCGAGCCAGAACGTTATCGATAATGTGCGACAAACTATCGAAGAAAATATAAAAGACGAACAGAGAAGAGGGATAATTGAAGATGCCCTCAAAGACCGCGGAGCATTAATAAAAGTTCGAGATTTGAGAGAGGCTCTAAAAGTAGTGAACCTTCTGTCACCCGAGCATCTTCAGCTTTCGATCAAAGATGCTGCGGAGTTTGCCAAAAATGTGGAAAACGCTGGAGCTGTGTTCGTCGGTGCGAGTACAACCGAAGCAGTTGGGGATTATGCTGCTGGGCCCAGTCATGTTTTGCCTACAAATGGAACCGCAAGGTTCTCTTCACCATTAGGGGTCTATGATTTTCAGACTCGCACATCGGTTATTGAGTGCTCTAAAGAAGGTTCCAAGAGTTTGAGTAAGACTGCATCTATTATCGCTTTAGAAGAAGGGCTTTTTTCACATTCTAAGTCAGCAACTCTTAGATCAGAGGAGTAAAAGTTTTAATGGAGCCGCTGGAAATTTACCAAAGAAATATCCAAGACGGCGTCATGAATCCTGATGCTGAGCAGATGAAAGCAGTTCTTCTTTTGCAATCCCTGTTTGAATCTCTTTTGACTATCGATCGGAATGAAACAAATCTGTTATCTAGGATTTTTAAAAAAAAAAGAGATAAAAATTTGCCAAAAGGGCTCTACTTATGGGGCGGTGTGGGCAGAGGCAAAACTTTTTTAATGGATTTATTCTTCGATTCCTTGCCTTTAAAGAGGAAAACTCGTTTGCATTTCCACAGGTTCATGATAGCAGTCCATTTGGCTCTTTCAGAATTTCAGGGAAGACCAAATCCTCTAAAGTTGGTTGCTGAAAAGTTTCACAGAGAAGCCACCGTTCTTTGTTTCGATGAATTTTACGTCTCGGATATTGGAGACGCTATGTTGCTCGATGGTTTACTGCAGGAGATGTTTAGCATAGGAATGATCTTTGTAGCCACTTCTAACGTTCCCCCGCATCGACTTTATGAGAATGGTTTGCAACGCACCAAGTTTCTCCCCGCCATAGCATTGATAGAGGAACATACTCATGTCCATGAATTAGCTGCTGGACCAGATTATCGTTTCAGAGACCTCAAAAGTGCTGGAATATATCATTACCCTTTGGGAGATAGCAGCGAGGGAGCATTAGAACGAATCTTTCAAAGCATATGTAATGGAAAAAAAATGGACCAACCTCAGTTAGTAATTGAGGGGCGAGAGATTCGGGCGAAAAAAACCAGCATAGACATTGCCTGGTTTGATTTTTCTGAATTGTGTGGGGGACCAAGAAGCTCGAGTGATTATGTCAAACTGGGAAAGATGTATCAGACAATAATAGTAAGTAATGTCCCTTTTCTTCGCTCGGACAAGGAAGATCAAGCAAGGAGATTCATTAGTCTGGTGGACGAGTTCTACGACAACAATGTAAAACTAATAATTTCTGCAGAAGCTAGAGCAGATTCACTCTATTTAGGTGAAATTTTGCTTTTTGAGTTTCAAAGAACCGTGAGTCGGTTAACAGAAATGCAATCCGTCGAATATCTAAAAAATCAATACTTGACCTAAAGAGATTTTTAAAACAATCCCTGAATTTTTGGGGCCTTGAACTTTTTCATGCCAGTTGCATAGATAGGTCGCGTTAGGTAGAATTCCGGCCCACACTCTCAAACCAAATAGAATTTTTTGGTCCAAGAGCTCAAAGGACCTTCGGAAGACAAATATGAAAACTCAGAGCGTCAATAAGGAGAGAGCGTCTCACGATTGGTACCTCGTGGATGCCGATAGTAAGACTCTAGGACGTCTTAGCACTCAAATTGCAAACAGATTGAGAGGCAAACATAAGCCAGAGTTCACTCCTCATGTTGATACCGGGGACTACATAGTTGTGATTAACGCGGATAAGATCCACGTTACTGGAAAGAAGGAAACTGATAAGATCTATTACCACCACACTGGCTTTCCAGGTGGGATAAAGTCGATTTCTCTTGGAAAAATGAGGGAAAGGTCTCCCGAGAAAATCCTTGAGAACGCGGTAAAAGGCATGATGCCAAAGAATAAGTTAGGTAGAGCGATGTTGTTAAAGCTTAAGGTTTATGCGGGAACTTCTCACCCACACAATGCTCAACAGCCGATTCCTTTAGAATTGTAAATCGAAGAAGCAATATTATGAATCAAAATTATGGGACAGGACGCAGAAAATCTGCAAAAGCCAGGGTATTCATGGTTCCTGGAACTGGGAAGATAACGGTCAACCGAAAGGAACTGGACGAATATTTCGGTCGCGAAACAGCTAGGATGATAGTAAGGCAACCACTTGAAGTCGTCGACGCTTCCTCCAAATTCGATTTCAATGTCACAGTTACCGGTGGCGGCGGCTTTGGACAAGCTGGAGCAATTAGGCACGGAATAACTAGGGCATTGATTCAATATGACGAGACTCTTCGACCCGCATTAAGAGGAGCTGGCTTCGTTACGAGAGACGCGCGCTCGGTAGAAAGAAAGAAAGTTGGTTTAAGGAAGGCGAGAAAAAAGCCCCAATTCTCCAAACGATAAGAAAATTTTTATTAGACAAACATTTTACGCTGAGAAAAAAGAGCGCCCGCTCCTCCGTTTTTCATGTTTCTTCGGTCCAATGTGTTAAAATGATCCTCGGCGTTATTCTAGAAAATGATGGAAGGAATAGTCCAATTTGGAAGAAAAGAATTTAGACGGTGGTAGGCGAAAATTTCTTTTAGGAGCAACTGCGGTTGTTGGCACAGCTGGAGTAGCGGGTCTTGCAACTCCCTTTGTAGGGTCTTGGCAACCCGGAGCTAAAGCGCTAGCGGCCGGTGCTCCCGTTAAAATTGATATCAGTAAGCTCGCTGAGGGAGAAATGTTGGGTCCAATCCCTGCATGGCGAGACAAACCCATTTTTGTAATTAAGCGTTCGCCAGATTTGCTTGAGCGCTTGAACTCTAGGAATGATCGGTTAGCTGACCCGGATTCTGAAAGAATCCAGCAACCGGAATATGCTAGGAATGGGACAAGATCCATAAAACCGGAGATACTCGTGCTGGTTGGTTTGTGCACGCATTTGTCCTGTGCGCCTAAATTCAGACCAAAGATTCAGCCAGAGCAATTTGATCAAGACTGGATAGGCGGTTTTTTCTGCCCGTGTCACGGATCTAAGTTCGATATGGCGGGCAGAGTCTATGCAGGAGTTCCGGCACCCTCTAATCTAGAGGTTCCTCCACACTACTATGAAGATGAGTCGGTACTGGTGATCGGGGAAGACGATAAGGAAAAGGTTTAATGTCTGGGTTGCAACATTCTTTTAAAAATATGATGAACTGGATTGACGCGCGTCTGCCGGTGACAGAGACATATGAGAAACATATGTCAAAATATTACGCACCAAAAAATACGAACTTTTGGTATTTGATGGGAGTTCTAGCGACGATCGTCCTTGTAAATCAGTTACTCACGGGAATATGGTTAACGATGAGCTATATCCCAACTGCAGAGGGCGCATTTGGGTCAATTGAATATATTATGAGAGATGTCAACTTTGGCTGGATGCTTCGTTACATGCATTCAACTGGTGCTTCAGCTTTTTTCCTAGTCGTTTATTTGCATATGTTTAGAGGACTGATGTATGGGTCTTACCAGAAGCCCCGAGAACTAATATGGATACTCGGAATGCTTATTTTCGTAGCTTTGATGGCTGAGGGTTTTCTGGGCTATCTCTTGCCCTGGGGAAATATGTCCTTCTGGGCAGGACAAGTCATCGTTTCTTTAGCGGGCGCTGTTCCGATAGTAGGGGATGGTCTCGCGACATGGGTTAGAGGAGACTTTAATATCTCTGGAATAACCCTCAATCGATTCTTTGCGCTGCATGTAGTCTTAGTGCCTATGTTGCTTTTAGTTTTGGTATTTCTTCATATTGTTGCGTTGCATGAAGTAGGGTCGAATAACCCCGATGGGATAGATATCAAGAAGAACTTAGATGATAAGGGGAAGCCTTTGGACGGGATTCCGTTTCATCCTTACCTCACTTTAGGACACGACTTACCCGCAATAGTGGCTTTTTGTTTTCTCTTTGCAGTTGTCATGTTTTACTTTCCTGACGGAGGAGGATATCTGATTGAAGCTCCTAACTATGAAATGGCGAATCCCTTAAAGACTCCTGATTTGATAGCACCGGTCTGGTATTACACACCATTTTATTCAATGCTACGCGCGGCTACTTTCCCGTTTTTAGGCTTGGATGCTAAATTTTGGGGCTTAGTTGTAATGGGAGGAGCCATAGTTCTTCCTGCGGTACTTCCTTGGTTAGATAGATCAAAAGTTAAGTCGATACGTTATAAAGGAATGGCTAGTAAATCTTTCTTGGCGATTTTCGTGATTGCTTTTTTTGTTTTAGGATATTTGGGGGTCCAACATCCAACTCCGCTTAAAACATTCCTGGCTCAGATCTGCACGGCAATTTACTTCGCCTATTTCTTGCTTATGCCCTGGTATACCTCAGTTGAGAGGACTAAACCGGTTCCCGAAAGGATTCCTATGAGATGAGGGGCTTAGTTCTTTCTTTTTTGTTGCTTTCCTCGCATTTGTATGGAGCAGGATCTTCCTCTTCTTATCCGCTTGATGATGTCTCCCCAGATCTGACAGATAAAGAGTCCCTTCAGCGAGGCGCTAGAACTTTTGTAAATTATTGTATGGGTTGTCATGAGATGAAATACCAAAGGTTCCAGAGAGTCGCAGAAGATCTCGATATACCCGAGGAAGCAATGATGTCGAATCTCGTATTCGATCCATCTAAAAAGTTTGGTTCCCATATGAGCAACTCGATGTCTGTGTCTAACGCCAAGCAATGGTTCGGAAATGTGCCCCCAGATCTAACGCTTTATACGAAGTTAAAGGGCGGCCCGGAATATTTTTACACATATATGAGAGTGTTTTATGAGGATTCGACGCGTCCGTTTGGTGTTAACAATCTTCTCTACGAAAATGTTGGAATGCCCCACCCACTAGTTCATTTGCAAGGAATTCAAAAGAAAGTTTGCAAGGATGTTCCGAGGATTGCAAAAAATGGAGGCGAGATGAGAGAAGCGATTACTGGTCGTCCTTTATTGGAGAATAAATGCGGAGAAGAGTTAGTGAATAGAGGGGTCAGCCCGCTCGAACTTGTAGAAAATTCAGGCGAGCTTTCTATAGAAGGATACGATAGCCTTATTTATGACCTAACTAACTTTTTGTACTACTCTGGAGATCCTAGTAGGTTAGAAAGACAAAGAATAGGAGGGTTTGTTCTCTTGTTCCTAGCTTTTTTCTACGTATTTGCTTGGCTTTTGGGAAGAGAGTATACAAAAGAAATTCACTGACGTACCTTTGTTAGATTTTATAGGTTTTGTCGAAAGGGAGATAGTTTTATGGGGGTTGTAGCAAAACATTCGTCTATGGTTTTTTACTCGGATGGGAATGACCACTACAGCCAGAGGGTCAGACTGGTTCTAGCGGAAAAAGGTGTCGCGGTAGAAATAATCGACGTAGAGCCCGGAAATATTCCCGAAGATATTGCCTCACTTAATCCTTATAACTCGCTTCCAACCTTAGTGGACCGAGATCTGGTATTATATGAGTCTCAGGTTATCATGGAATACCTAGACGAAAGATTTCCGCATCCTCCTTTATTGCCAGTTTATCCTGTAGCGAGGGCTCAAAGCAGGCTTTACGTTTATAGGATTCAGAGAGATTGGTGTGGGTTTGTCGATACGATAGTCGCTGGCCGGTCAAAGGAAACCGTAATTGAGAAAGCCCGCCGGGATTTGAGAGAAAGCCTTTTAGCGATTGCGCCAATATTCTCGGAAAAACCCTTCTTTATGAATGAGGAGTTCACGTTGGTAGATTGCTGCGTTGCTCCAATACTTTGGCGTTTGCCTCTACTTGGCATCGAATTGCCGCCGAAACAGGCGAAGCCAATTCATGAATATATGGAAAGAATTTTTGAGAGAGACGCCTTTCGGTCATCGCTCAGTGAAATCGAATTCGATATCAGGGATTAGGTTATAGGTCCTTAAAAGCTTCGGATAAAGATATTATGAATTCTTCAGTTCCGTACCTTGTCAAAGCAATTAAGGAATGGATCCAGGATAACGGGTTAACCCCTTATTTGGTGATAAATGCAGAAGACGATGATGTGGAAGTACCTATTGAGTACGCCGAAGATGGGAAGATTGTCCTAAATATAAGTCCTTCGGCAGTCAGAAACTTTTATGCTAGCAACGATGGGATCCAATTTAGCGGCAGGTTCTCCGGCGTAGCTCGTGAAATTTTTTCCCCGGTAGATGCGGTCGTAGGAATTTTTGCTAAAGAAAATGGAAAGGGCATATGGTTTTCAGATCAGCATGAACCAGTCCCCACTGGGCCGGGTGGAGGAGAAACAAAGAGCAAGCCGAAACTAAAATTGATAAAATAGGGCTCGATCTATTCCTTCTGCCTTACCAGGGAGATTGCTTCTTGGACTCCATTTGTTTCTTTTATTAGTGCTAATGTTTTTTCCAAGTCCTCTCTTTCTAATGTTCCCATAAGGTAAACTACCCCGTATTCAGTCACGATATGTATCTTTCCCTTTTTAAAAAAATTTAAATCTTGGAGTCTAGATTTTATCCTGCTGGTTATAACCCGATCGTTGGTTTTTGAAAGAAAGGATGCTTCACCCATCACCTGAAGATAATTGAAAACCTCTCTTACATTCCTAAGAGTATTTGCTTGAACGGTTGCTAATCTGACTAGTTCTTGTCTTGGAACTTGACCAGTGATCAACAGGTCTCCGTTGAAACTCGAAATATTGATATTTGCCTTCCGCAAATCACCAGGATAAGAATTCATGATTTTCTTTTTTGAAAGGTTTTCGTTCCGATCGTCGTCCACTGATTTGTTAGAGGCGCACGCAACTAAGAGGTTTGATGCAAAAACTAAGTAAAAAAGGTGCGTTGTTTTAACCATAATGTAAATACTCTAATTCTTTCACTAGAATTTGGCCTCGGCAAGAAGTCGATTAAGATCTCCGAAGAAACTATTTACTTCCACTCATCACTTAAAATTAATTGGTGGTTCTTTTAAATTTACACTAGCATTTTCAAATTTTGCCCATGCCAAGGTTCTTGTGATCATATGATTAGAGTTCATCGAGAGAAGACCGGTGGACCCAAAAACAGGATAATACGGATATTTTTCCATTTGTTCGAGGCGCTGGGTGATCTTGTGAGCATCAGCTCCCAAAGCAAAGAAAGGAGCAAGATCTTTAGAGGCTTCTTCCCAAGTTTCCATTATCGCTGTCTGGACCTTATTTTGGTTTTCTAGATTCCAAGGCATCTCGCAAAAATAAATACCATTCAAATCTATATTGTTAAGCTTATTTCCGGAATTACGATTTATGTGGGAAGTAGCATACACTGGCAAATCCTCGCCATAGAAAAAAGATATCGTAGGCTTAATGCCTCTTGCTTGGCTATTACTTGCTAAAAGAAATATGAAATCGACATCTTTTCTTCTTCGGGCCTTGAACTCTAATTTTTTCCCAATAATTCTGGAAAGTGTTGATGCCCTGTCTTCGCTGGAACCAATTTTAAAGAGTTCTCTAACGAGGTTTGAGTAATCTTTTTGGCTACTGAATCTTGCGGATTCTAAAGTTTTTCCACCAAGCTCACTGAAAGCTCTTGTGAAAGCCTTATGATTTCTGTCGCCCCACTCGGTTTTAGGGGCTATGACTAAAGCTCTTTTATACCCTTCTTCATACGCTTTTCTGGCAACTTGCTCAGATTCATCTTCTGGAGCCAGACCAAATTGAAAGAGGTTTGTCTGTTCGCTGTAACTTTCTGTTCTATTTAGCGCGAGTGTTTTCACCGGAAGCCTAGTTTTAGCGAGAGCGGTAACTTTTTTTCTATCAAGGGG
>MDTD01141296.1_pt1 | contig 10481 bp, 13 predicted proteins | sample 811221 | NCBI WGS metagenome assembly MDTD01 (sample SAMN05326646, study PRJNA326480) | marine metagenome | isolation source: seawater | place: Pacific Ocean: South West | collected 2011
CAAAAAATTATCCTGTCTAGACTAAGAAGATTCTATTTAATAATATAATTATATATATATGAATTCTCTGTTCGAAAAAGAAAAAAAACTTAATCTAGCACTCACAAAACTGAAAAGCTTAAATTTAAAAAATCCAGATATAAAAAAAAACATTAGGGAATTGAATAATCAGAAAAATCAATTAGAAATTGAAAAACAAGATTTAGAGAAAAAATATAAAAATTTAGAAGAAGATTATAACGATTTAAGTAAAAAATTAGATGAATTTCAAAACTTTGAAAAAATAGAGGCAAAAAAACAATTAGAATTTTCAGATAAAATTGATGAATTAAATCAAGAAACAGATACCTTATTGAACGAGATAGATAAATGGCAAACGTAAGTATTAAATTTAATGGAAAAGAGTTTTTGTTGTCTTGTGAAGATGGACAAGAGGAGCAATTAGAAGAGTTGTTGATACAGATCAATAAAAAATTTAATGATTTGAAAAATGATTTAGGAAATTTAGGGGAAAATAAACTTTTACTAATTACTGCAGTAAAAGTGATGGATGAATATTACGAAACAAAAAAAAAGGTTCAGCAAAAAAAAGATGAACTCAAGGAACTTTCAAATAAATTTAAAGAATTGAAATCACTAATTTATGAATATAAAGAAAAAAAAGATCAAGAAATTTTTGAATTAAATGAGAACCATTTAAAATTAAAAAAGGAAATTGAAATGAGTCAAAAAAACTACGAAAAATTAATCGATGAAACAGCAGATGAAATTTCAAGTTTTGTAGAAAAAGCAAATTTAGAAAATTTATCTTAATAAATCCTTGTGAATAAATCTGAAATTAGAAAAAAAATATTAAAAATTAGGAAGAAAAATGATCTTAATAAATCTGAGATAAGTTTTAAATCTATTTTTAAAATTTTAAAAAATGAGAGAATATATGGTAAAACAATTGGTGGTTATTATCCATATAACTACGAAGTAAATCCAATGAAAATTTTAGAAAAATTTGAAAAAAAAAACTATAAAATATCACTACCAAAAATTAAAAAGAATTCAGAAATGAATTTTTTTTACTGGTCCAAAAACTTTCCATTAACTATTAATAAGTATGGAATACCAGAGCCAACTTCTAATAAACTAAAATATCCAAATATTCTACTAGTACCTCTGGTAGCTTATGATAAAGATTTTAATAGAATTGGTTACGGTGGAGGTTTTTACGACAGGTATATTAAAAAGATCAAAAAAAGAAAAAAAATTATAACGATTGGACTGGCTTATTCTTTTCAAAAAGTAAAAAAGATTCCAATTGATAATTTTGATATTAGATTAGATTATATTATTACAGAAAAAGGCATTTAAGATGAGAATACTATTTTTGGGAGATGTTGTTGGAATTTCTGGTTGTTTAAAGATTACAAATAACTTGTTAAATCAAATAAAAAAAAACAAGATTGATTTTGTAATTTTAAATGGAGAAAATGCTGATGAAACAGGAGTAGGTTTGACAAGAGAAATATGTGAAAATTTTTTTAATTGTGGTGTTAATGTAATTACAACAGGAAATCATGTTTGGGATCAAAAAGATTTAATGAATTTTATTGAAAAAGAAAATAGGTTACTCAGGCCAAAAAATTTGTATGAACCTGCTCCTGGAAAAGGTTTTGAAGTTTATACTACTAAAGAAAATATTAGAGTAGGAGTTTTAAACTTAATGGGAAACGTTTTTATGAAAAAATGTAGTGATGTATTTGAAACATCAAAAAATTTTTTGAATAAATTTAAATTAAAAGATGATTTTGATTTTCTTATAGTCGATTTTCATGGAGAAATTACGAGCGAAAAAAATGCAATTGGACATTTCTTTGATGGCAAAGCCACTCTAGTTGTAGGAACACATACTCATATTCCAACAAATGATGCTAGAATTTTAAGATATGGAACTGCCTACCAAACAGATGCTGGAATGTGTGGAGATTATGACTCAGTTATTGGAATGAATAAAGACAATTCTTTAAATAGATTTTTAAAAAAAGATTCAATTAAACATTTTCCGGCAACAGGAGAGGCTACACTATGTGGAGTTATTGTTGAGTGTGATATAAAAACTGGATTAGCTGAAAAAATTAATAGCTATATTTTTGGGGGTCAGCTAAAAAACGTTTGATAAATTTATGGCAGGACATTCTCATTGGGCAGGAATAAAGCATAAAAAAGGAAAAGCAGATAAACAAAGATCTAAAATTTTTTCTAAGTTATCCAAAGAAATAACCATAGCTGCAAAGTTGGGAGATAAAGATCCTTCGATGAACCCTAGATTAAGGTCTGCTATTCAGTCTGCTAGATCAGCTAATATGCCAAAAGACAATATTGAAAGAGCTATCGATAAATCAAATTTTAATAGCGAATTAAATTTTGAAAATTTAAGATATGAAGGCTTCGGACCTGAAAGAGTAGCGGTTATTGTAAATGCATTGACTGACAACAAAAATAGAACAGCCTCAAAAATTAGAACTATTTTTCAAAAAGCTGGAGGAAGCCTTGGAACCAAAGGTTCTGCATCTCATAATTTTAATCAGATAGGTATAATTAAAGTTGATAAAAAAGAAATTTCAAACGAAAGAATTTTTGAGTTAGCTATTGAAGCGGGTGCTGATGAATGTAAATCTAATGATGATATACATGAAATTCACTGCTCAGTAAGTGAGATTTACAATGTTAAAAAAGAGCTAGAGAAAGAGATTATTAACTTTATATCAACAGAAATTGAGTGGATACCGCTTAATAATGTTAAAATTCCAGATGATAAAAAAGAAAATTTAATAAATTTTTTTGAGTCTCTAGAAGAGGATGATGATGTACAAAATGTTTATTCAAATGCTGAATTTTTATAAAATATAATGTTAATAATTGGTATAGACCCCGGAATATCTGGATCAATTTGTTTTTTGAAGGACGGGAAAATTCTTGATGTCATAGATATGCCTACAATGACAGAGGGAAAAAAAAACAAAAAACAAGTTAATGGTTCACAAATTTACAATGAGATAATCAATAGGATTAAAAAAAATAATAATGAAAATATCAGAGTTGTTATTGAGCAAGTTTCAGCTATGCCTGGACAAGGTGTTACTAGTATGTTTAATTTTGGACAGTCATTTGGAATTTTGAAAGGAATATGTTCTGCAATGAGATTGCCTGTTTATTTTATTAGACCAACTAAATGGAAAAAATATTTTAATTTGATAAATTCTGAAAAAGACGCAAGTAGAACAAGAGCCATAGAAATATTTCCCTATTTTTCATCACAATTGACAAAAAAAAAGGATAGTAATAAAGCAGAGGCAATATTAATCGCTAGTTTTTATTACGAAACATACAAAAAAGATGATTAATTCAAAAATATAAAGACAAATTCATGACACATTTAAGTGTGAGAAAACCTTATGGAAGCTGATATTTCGACTCAAGCAGTGGGCTTGGCCTCTAGCGCAGATTTTTCACTTATGAATTTATTCATTAGGGCTGATATAATAGTTAAATCTGTGATTATCATCTTGATCGCATGTTCAATATATTCTTGGGCTGTGATTATTGATAAATTTAAATTATTTAAAAAAATAAATAGAACTTCTGAGGAATTTGAAACAAAATTTTGGAATTCGAAATCTGCGGAGTCATTTTATAACAATCTTCCTGCAAATATCGATGATCCAATGGCCTTAGTTTTTAAAGAGGCAATGCAAAGTTTACTTAAAAAAAAATCAAGAACAGATTTAAATTCTAGAATGACAACAATGTTAGAAACAGGAATAGAAAAACAAATGTCGAAAATTAGCAAGGGTTTCACTTTTTTAGCAACAATAGGATCAACAGCTCCATTTATAGGATTGTTTGGCACAGTTTGGGGTATTATGAATTCATTTCAATCAATCGCAATTTCAAGAAATACAAGTCTTGCAATTGTAGCACCAGGTATTGCAGAAGCTCTTTTTGCAACAGCATTAGGATTACTAGCAGCTATTCCAGCAGTTATTGCATACAACAAATTTAATAATGATTCTATAAAGTATTCTCAAAAGTTAGAAAATTTTTCAAAAAGATTTTTAACAATAATCTAAAATGGCTTTTAAATTTAATCGTTCATCTAAAGAACCTATGAGCGAAATAAATGTTACTCCATTTGTTGATGTAATGTTAGTCCTTTTGATTATATTTATGGTTACAGCTCCTTTATTAACTGTTGGAGTTCAAGTTGATTTGCCGGAAAGTTCAGCAGACTCTTTACCAGAGGAAACAGAACCTTTAACATTAACAATAAATTCAAAAGGTGAAATTTTTATACAAGAGTCAAAAGTTGAGTATGAAAAAATAATTGCTAAAGTTTTAGCTGTTTCAAAAAATAGAACAGATACAAGAATTTACGTAAGAGGTGATAAGACAATAAATTATGGAAGGGTTTTAGAAATTATGGGATTATTATCTGGATCTGGTTTTACAAAAGTTGCCCTTATATCAGAACCGTATAAAGAGAGGTAAATTTTAGGTGAATAAAAGTTTACTTATTTCCTCTGGTTTTCATGTAATTTTAATTTTTATAACTGCATTAAGCCTACCTTTTTTAGCAAAAAAACCAATCGATCTTCCCCCAATTGTATCCATAGAGCTTATACAAATTACTGATAAGACCAATATACCTTTTGCACCTAAAGCTAAAAAAACTATTGAAAAAATTAAAGAAAAAGAAAAAAAATTGGTTTCTGAGCAAGCACCTCCAAAAAAGGTAAAAAAAATTAAACCCGATGCAGTGCCTATGCCAGAGGATAAAGTTGAAAAAATTGAAAAGATTAAAGAGGACAAACAAAATCCAGAGAAAATAGACAACGAGGTTAAACAAGTCTCTGAATTTGAGAAAGAGGAGTTATTTGACCCAAATAATATAGCGGCACTAATTGATAAATCTAAAGAGGAAAGTGCTGAGACGTTAAACAAGACAAATAAAATTACTCAAGACCAACAAAGGAGCGTTGAAAATAGTGGTTTATCTTTGAGTGAGGAAGATGCATTAAAAGCACAAATATTTGGTTGTTGGAGTATTCCACTTGGTTTACCTTATAATGAAAATTTACTTGTTAGAATTAAATTACAACTGAATCCTGATGGAACTGTATCACAGTCAGAAATATTAGATCATGCTCGAATGAATAAACCCGGCCAAGGATTTTATAAAGTTTTAGCAGAAAGTGCACTTAGAGCAGTAAAGCTATGCCAACCCCTCAGAGTACCTACTACTGGTTACGAAAGATGGAAAGAATTACAATTAAATTTTGATGCAAGAGAGATGTTAGAAGGGTAATATATTATTATGATAAGGTTTTTATTAATAAGTTTATTAATTTTATCACCTCTAAAAAGTTTTGCTTTGATAGAGGTGGATATTACTAGAGGTAATTTAAATCCACTCCCTATAGCAGTATCACCATTATCAATAGATGAAAACTCAAGACAAAGTTTTGAAAAAGTTTTAAAGAAAAAAAATATTGGTTTAGAAATTTCAGCAGTTGTTGAAAAAAATTTAAAAGCATCTGGACTCTTTAATCCACTTAATAGAGATGCATTTCTTCAAGCTCCTGATATAGCAAATTTAAAACCTAGATTTGAAGATTGGAATTTGATCAAAGCCCAAGCTTTAATTACTGGTAAAGTAAATTTTATTGATGATAAATTAAGAGTAGAATTTAGATTATGGGATGTTCTAGCTGGAAAAGAGATGATGGCATTAGCTTTTACAACGGTGCCAAACAATTGGAGAAGAGTAGGGCACATTATTACTGATAAAGTTTATGAGCGATTAACAGGTGAAAAAGGTTATTTTGATACACGAATAATTTATGTTTCTGAGGAAGGTCCAAAAACAAGAAGAATTAAAAAATTAGCAATTATGGATCAAGATGGTGCAAATAATAAGTTTTTAACTTTAGGTAATGAACTTGTCCTTACTCCGCGTTTCAATCCTACAAGTCAAATGGTCACGTATCTTTCTTATTTTAGAAACTTACCAAGAGTTTATCTTTTAGATATAGAAACTGGTATGCAAGAAGTAGTTGGTGACTTTCCAGGTATGACTTTTGCGCCAAGATTTTCACCTGATGGAAAAAAAATAATTATGAGTTTTGCTAAAGACGGAAATTCAGATATTTATACTATGGATTTGGAAAACAGAATTGTTGAAAAAATTACAAATCATCCCTCTATAGATACCTCACCGTCATATTCTCCAGATGGAAAGTATATTTGTTTTAATTCTGATAGAAGTGGTTACCAACAAATATACATTATGAAAAGTGACGGTACTAATGTAAAAAGAATTTCTTTTGGAAAAGGACTTTATGGTACGCCAGTATGGTCCCCAAGAGGAGATTTAATAGCATTTACAAAATTACATAAAGGTAAGTTTTATATTGGGGTAATGAGAACAGATGGTAGTGGTGAAAGATTGTTGACTGAAAATTTTTATCAGGAAGCACCTTCATGGTCTCCAAATGGAAGAGTACTAATTTTTTACAGAGAAACAAAGACAGATAGTAAAGGTGAGGGTTTTTCCGCAAAATTATGGTCAATAGATCTGACGGGGTATAATGAGAGGCTAGTAAACACACCCACAGATGCATCAGACCCATCATGGTCATCTTTATTAAGTAATTAAACAATATTATCTTGATTTTTTAACTTGAAACTTCTATTTAGTTGTGAAAAAGTTAAGAATAAGAAATATTGATCAAGGAGCAATAATGAAATTAGACAAAATTCTAAAAAAAGCATTTTTAATAGCTGTCGCATGTTTAGCGCTCTCAGCTTGTGCTACGTCAAAAAAATCAACTGGGCAAATGCAAGGGGATGTTTACACAGGAACAGATACTGTCGAGTATCTTGCTTCAGGAGTGCCTGATAGAGTTTTCTTTGCAACTAATGAATCAGTTTTAACTACCGCTTCAAGAGAGACGCTAAGAAAGCAAGCTGCGTATTTAAGAAAAAATTCTAAAATAAATATTGTTTTAGAAGGACATGCTGACGAAAGAGGAACTAGAGAATACAATTTAGCTTTAGGCGAAAGAAGAGCGAACGCTGCCAAGGACTACCTAATGACTTATGGAATTTCATCGGATAGAATTTCCGTTTTAAGTTATGGTAAAGAGAGACCTGTGGACTCAGGATCAAATCCATTAGCTTGGTCAAAAAACAGAAGATCAGTTACCGTAAAGGCTAATTAAGTTTTTAAAATTCAAAAGACCCTTATTCATGTATGTTTAAGGGTCTTTTTTTTGCCATTATTTTAAACATAAACTTAGCAATGATTAGATTATTAAAAAATTTAACTATTAAATTTTTTTTATTTATTTATTTTTTTTCATATAGTTCTTCGTTTGCTGACAATCACAACATTTATGAGGTATTGGAGCAACTACAAAATGATATTAAAACTTTGGAAAAAGCTGTTTATTCTGGCTCTATACAAACAAATGTTGAGAGTTTTGATAACACAAATATGAATACAAACAATAATTCCGAGGATGTCTTAACAAGACATCTGCTTAAACTTTCTGAAATTGAAAGTCAATTTCAAAAACTTACAAATAAATTTGAGGAAATAAATTTTAAGTTAGATAAACTTTCTAATAGATTATCAAAAGTTCAAGCCGACAATCAAGTAAGATTTCAAGACTTAGAGAGTGTTCTTTCAACTGAAGATGCTAGCAAAAAAATATCAAAAAAATTAAATAATATTGAAAATGAAAATTTACCTGGTAGTTCCCAACCTCAAGATTTAGGTTCAATATCATATAAAGACACAGCAACAGAAGAAACCACTCAACAAACACAATCGATTGATACAACAGCGACAATTGTAACAGAAACTTTTCAAGCTGAGGAGAGAATCCTTCCAGATGAAACTCCGGTGAAGCAATACGAGTTTGCAACAAGTTTTTTGAAAGTTGGAGATTATTCAACCGCTGAAAGAGCATTTAGAGAATTTGTTAATATAAATCCAAATCATAATTTAGCTGGTAACGCTCAATACTGGTATGCAGAAACATTTAGAATAAGACAACTTTATACTGATGCTGCATCTGCATATCTAGAAGGTTATCAAAAATATCCAAAAGGCGAAAAAGCTCCTATAAATTTGTTGAAGCTTGGTGTATCCATGGTTCAAATTGGAGAAAAAGATCAAGGTTGCAAAATGATTAATGGAGTTGAAAAACAGTATCCAAAAGCAAATCAATCTGTGATCCAAAAAGCCAAGTATGAGTCACAAAAATTTGAATGCAAAAATCAAAATTCCTAAACATTTTTAAGGGAAAAATAAACAATAGAAAAGTCAAGCAGGTTTACAAGAGATTTGAAAAATCACTGGATGATATTGATAAATTCGTTGTAGCTGTTTCTGGTGGTCCAGATAGTATGGCTTTAGCATTTCTGTCTAAAATCTACTCATTACAAAAAAAGGCTATTGTGAGATTCTTTATCGTTGATCATAAAATAAGACCTGAGTCGACTAAAGAAGCAAGAACTGTAAAAAAAATATTAAAACAAAATCTTATTGATGCAGAAATATTAACTTGGAAAAGAAATAAATCATCTAAAATTAGTCAAGCTGTTGCTCGAAAAAAGAGGTATGAATTATTATTTAAAGAATGTGAAAAACTTGAAATAAATAATCTTTTAACGGGACATCAACAAGATGATATTTTTGAGAATTTTTTTATAAGAATTTTAAGAGGAAGTGGCTTAAAAGGTTTAATTTCACTTGATAGACAAAGTAAAATCAACGGTAAAAATTTGTTTAGACCTCTATGGAATGAAAAAAAAGAGGATTTGGAATTTATTTCAAAACATATTTTTAATTTTTATGTCAATGATCCGTCAAATGATAATGAAAAATATCAGAGAATTAGAGTAAGAAAATTTATCAATCAACTTCAAGAAAATGGTCTTGATAAAAAAAAATTTTTTAAAACAATACAAAATTTAAGATATTCTAATGAGGTTGTTAAATTTTTTGTAAAAGAAAATTTAAAAAAAAATACATGTTTTTCGTCAAAAAATAAAAACATTATAATTAGTGAAAATTTCTTTCACCAACCAGATGAGGTAATCTTTAGAAGTTTATCCGATGTTTTGCAGATTGTTGGTAAAAAACATACCCCAGCTAGAGGAAAAAAAATAGAAAAAATCATTGGTCAAATTGGAAATAACCGCTTCTTTAGAGCAACACTAGCTGGTTGTATCATTGAAAAGGTTAGTCAAACAGTAATTATTTCAAAAGAGCTTTAAATTAATGCCATAAAGTACAAATTTGCCACTTGTTAAATTTATAATAATTCTTATTTTAAAAGCATGAGTATGAAAAATATAGCAATGTGGGCAATTATAGTTTTCTTAACTATTGGGCTTTACAACATGTTCAAAAATCCCCAAGCAAATGTTAGAGGGGGTGACAAGGTGATATTTTCAGAATTTTTAACTTCAGTTGATAACGGAGAGGTCTTAAAAGTTGAGATACAAGGAAATAATATTAAAGGAGTTTACTCTAATGGAAAAAGTTTTTCAACTTACTCACCCAATGATCCTAATCTCATTGAAAAACTTTCGAATAAAGGTGTTAGCATTTCTGCTGCACCGTTAGATGAAAAGATGCCGTCATTATTTGGTGTATTACTTTCTTGGTTTCCAATGCTTTTATTAATTGCAGTTTGGATTTTTTTTATGAGACAAATGCAAGGAGGCAAAGGCGGTGCAATGGGTTTTGGCAGATCTAAAGCTAAAATGATGAACGAGCTTAAAGGTAAAGTTACTTTTAATGATGTCGCTGGAGTCGAAGAAGCGAAAGAAGAAGTTGAAGAGATAGTGGAATTTTTAAAAGATCCAAAAAAATTTAGTAGACTTGGTGGAAAAATCCCAAGGGGTGCATTGTTAGTTGGACCTCCAGGCACAGGAAAAACTTTATTAGCTCGAGCTATTGCAGGAGAAGCAGGCGTACCTTTTTTTACAATTTCAGGCTCTGACTTTGTTGAAATGTTTGTTGGTGTCGGTGCCTCAAGAGTTAGAGATATGTTCGAGCAAGGTAAAAAAAATTCACCTTGTATAATTTTTATAGATGAAATTGATGCTGTAGGTAGAAGTAGAGGAGCAGGTTTAGGTGGCGGAAATGACGAAAGAGAGCAAACATTAAACCAGCTGCTTGTTGAAATGGATGGTTTTGATACAAATGAGGGTGTCATTATAATTGCAGCAACTAATAGACCGGATGTTCTAGATCCAGCTCTTTTAAGACCAGGTAGATTTGATAGGCAAGTAGTAGTTTCAAATCCTGACATTATCGGAAGGGAAAAAATTTTAAAAGTTCATGTAAAGAAAATTAAAATGGCTCCAGACGTAAATTTAAGAACTGTTGCAAGAGGTACTCCTGGATTTTCTGG
>MDTD01183030.1_pt1 | contig 10481 bp, 10 predicted proteins | sample 811221 | NCBI WGS metagenome assembly MDTD01 (sample SAMN05326646, study PRJNA326480) | marine metagenome | isolation source: seawater | place: Pacific Ocean: South West | collected 2011
AGCGAGCGGTTTTCCTATAGCTTTTGCCACTTGAGAGTAGGTTTTAACGCTTCCACGAGGTATTTTCCTTAAATAAGCCCATACTTTTAGCTGAAATTCAGTTCCTTTTAACTTCATTAGTCAAAAATCAGATAAGTTGTTAAAGATATGCCCACTATAAGGCCTATTATTAAGCCTAAAGCTATCATTTTTTTGCCTTTTGAGCTTGAGTTAGTCCAAAAATACGAAATTCCATAAACAGCAACTATAAATATTACCAATGGAAGAATAAATTTAATCATAAGCTTTGAAATTATATGTATTGACTTCCAAAATCACTTAATATATTACTAATGATAATTAATTGTTATCGATAGTAATTATATGAATGACTTATTAACAAATGTAAAAAAACTTCATGAGGAAACTTTGGAAAACCTCAAGAGCTCAAAAGCTAATAACACGCTTAGAGCATATAAATCAGACTTTAGAGATTTTAGTGCTTTTTGTGCAAAGCACGGATTTAATTCAATGCCAACTGAACCAAAGGTTGTATCATTATACCTTACACACCTTTCAGCCAACTCAAAAATAAGTACTATAAGACGAAGGTTGGTGTCTATAGGGGTGGTTCATAAAATTAAGGGTCATTATTTAGATACAAAACATCCAGTTATTGTTGAAAACCTAATGGGTATAAAAAGAAAAAAAGGAAGCATTCAAACAGGCAAAAAACCATTATTAATCAATCACTTAAAACAAATTATTAATATAATTGATGAGCAAAAAATAGAAAAAATTAAAAAATTAAGGAATAAAACTCTCATACTTATAGGTTTTGGAGGTGGATTTAGACGTACAGAACTAATTTCTATTGACCATGAAGATATAGATTTTGTTCAAGAAGGTGTAAAAATAACTGTTAGAAGGTCTAAGACAGATCAATTTGGAGAAGGTATGATCAAAGGTCTACCCTACTTCTCTAATGAGAAATATTGTCCAGTTACAAATTTAAAAAATTGGTTAATATTATCAAAGATAAAGTCTGGTCCAATATTTAGAAGATTTGCTAAAGGATCAATTCTAACTAACCACAGGTTAACAGATCAAACAGTAGTATTAATAATAAAAAATTACTTGAAATTGGCAGGAATAGAAAATCAGAATTTTTCAGGTCATAGCTTAAGATCTGGTTTTGCAACCGTAGCGGCAGAGTCAGGAGCAGATGAAAGAAGTATTATGGCAATGACAGGTCATAAAACTACACAAATGGTAAGACGGTATATAAGAGAAGCGAATATATTTAAAAATAATGCTTTGAGTAAAATAAAAATATAATTAAAAAAAATCAATTGATTTAAAAATTTTTTAAATAAAAATCATTATCAATTCTGTGTAATAATTTGAAATTATTATTATTTAAAAGAGATAAAATTTGATCTTGAAGATGAGGAAAAATTTCTATTTGCAAATAACATTGATTATCTGAAAGAATGTTAGATGCACCTTTTAGAACATTAAGTTCATGTCTTTCCACATCTATTTTGAAAAAAATCTTCTTGTTTTTTAAATTATATAAACTATCTAATTTATCAGTTTCTATTTCCTCAAAAAGTAACTTATTTTTATCGTATTTATTTATTTCTTTATCTGTGTCTTGAAAAATAGACGAACCTCCTCTTTTGTTTCTATCTGTATACCAAATTTTGAGCTTATTTTTGGTGTCTGAGCAGCCCAGATTATGACAAGTAATATCAAAGTTATTTATTTCAACATTTTTACATAATCTTTGAAAATTTTGTTGATTTGGTTCAAAAGCAGCTGTTTTAGAAACTAATTTACATAATGATAAAGAGTAATAGCCAATGTAAGCACCGATATCAAAGAAATAATCATATTTATGATTTAGCATTTCTTTTTTTACAAAATCTAATTGGTCATTTTCATACTCATTCTTAAGATATATTTCTCGATCTATTGATGATTTTAAAAAAAGATTAATCTTAAAATCATTCAAGAGTATAGTACATCCATTTTTAGAAAAAAATAGTTTCCTTATTAAAGAAGGAACTATTCTTTTAAAGATTTTAAAAGAAAATAAAAATATTAAAGTTTTTCTAATCACGATAAATAACATTTCAATGTTTAATTATTTTATAAACATCAAATAAGATTTTTTTTATTCCGAAATTTACACTTTTGTTAGATTTAAACACAAATTTGTGAAAAGTATTTTTGGGCACCCAACAACTATACCAAACAAAATCTTTCTTATTAATTATATCAATTACTTTGCTTTTATTAACTCCACACACTTGAACCAAATAACCCGAGTGACAACTTATAGCAAATTTTGAATAGCTAATCATTTTCTCCATTATCTCTAATCCTTTATCTTCAAACAATATAATATTTTTATTTTTTTTCTTTTTAAGTTTTTTTTTAAAATTGGAGAAATAATCAAAAGAATTTTTAAAAGATGTAATTATTAGCTTATTTTTAATTTTTTTTTGAAAAACCACCAATTCACTATATAAATTTTCTTTTATATCATTTATATCTATCCATTTTTCATCTAAATGAATTAAAATAAATTTATTTTTTTTTAATTTACTGAATTTCCTTTTAAATTTCTTTTCACCTATTAAAGATTTATAATAATATCTATCTATAACTTTTATTTTAAGAGAAAGTTTATTAGCTAAATTAATTAACTTAGTCGGTAAATGTTCAATTTTATTTAGATTTTCTTTACTAGTAAAAGTCTCGAAATATCTAAATATAATCTTGAAAAATATGTTAGGTTTATAAAACGTTATTCCAAAAATTTTGGATTTGTAAATCAAACCAAGTTTTATTTTGGATCTTAAAAAAAAAGTACATAAATTTGAAAATGATTTACCATCAACAGAAAATGAAGCATCATAATTTCTATCATTTATTATTTTATAAATTTGAATCTTTTTTATAAAATTATAATCTTTATTAAATAAAATTACTCTATCAATTATTTTAAATTTTTTTATGAAATGATAATTTAATTGTGAAGCTACAACAGTTATTTGTGATTTTGGATATTTGTCTTTAAGCGCTTTGATAATGTTCGTTATTATTAAAAAATCCCCTAGCCTATCGGTTCTGAAGAAAATGAAGTTTTTCATTATTTTTTAAAGGATTTTATAATTTGGTAAATATTATTAAATTTTCTTTTTCCTATTGATTTTAAAAGTTTGTTATCTCCATACAAATCTTTTCCTCTTTTTTTTCCAAAAATAATATTTTTTTTAACGTAAGTTTGATTAATTATTTTACAAACTTGAGTTAGATTAATTTTTTTACCACTTGAAATATTTATTGGTCTATAAAATTTTTTTTTTATTAATAACATAAGAGAATCCATCACATCATCTATATGTATAAAGTCCCTGTATTGATTCACATTATCTATAAAATTATTTTTTTTAATTTTTTTTATCATATCAGGAACAAAATTTCCTATTTTCTGTTTTGGACCTGTAGAATTAAATACTCTTGCTACACCTATCTTAAATTTGTATTTTTTTCTATTTTTGAAAATAAAATCCTCAACTTTTTTCTTGGATAAACCATATGAGTTATTTGGAGTAGTTTTTTTGTTTTCCTTTATCTTTTTTGATGAAGTCCCATAAACATGTGAACTTGAGATGAATAAAAAATATTTAAAATTTTTTATATTTTCTCTATTTAAAGATTCAATTATATTCAATGTCGACTTTACATTTATTAAATTAAGGCTTTTTCTTCTTTTAATGCTTTCACTTTTAGTCAAGGCTGCAAAATGAATAAAGTAATCAAAATCCTTATTTCTTATCCATTTTTGAAATTTAGAGAAATGCTCAATTCTATAAGGATACCTTATAATATTAAATTTTTTTTTGTACCTAATATAAAAATTTGAACCAAGCAGCCCTCTTCCACCTGTAATTATAATTTTTTTCTTATATGCTTTGTTCAAATATCTTTGCAAGTTTTTCTACCATAGTTTTTCCAATTGGTTTTGTCGGCAAACCAATAAAAAAACCTTTTTGATTAATATATTCTGCATTTTTCATTTTTATATTCTTATTCAATTTGTATTTTTTAATAGATGGTTGTTTTAAAAAGTTTCCACTGATAATCGGTCTTGTTTCTACTCCATTTTTTTCAAGATTATTTATTATTTTATCCCTTTTTAAATCTTTTGAAATTAAAATTGGAATACCAAACCAGGATGCTTTAACAAATTTATTTTCTTTAATTATAAAAAAGGAGTTATTTATAATATTTTTTTTTTTAAATATCTTTATTATCAATTTTCTATTTGCAGTTCTTACTTTTATAAATTTATCTAAATCATTAAACTGACTAAGCCCTATGCTTGCAGCAATATCAGTAGATCTTAAGTTAAAACCTGAGTTATAAAAAATAAATCTTTTATCTAGTTGTTTATTGTCCTTAGCAATCTTTTTTTCATTTTTTAAACCTCTAGACCAACCATGTGCTCTTAAAGATTTAATAATTTCAAAATCTTCTTCATTTTTACAACATATCATTCCGCCTTCACCCGAGGATATTTGGTGTGAAGAGTAAAACGAATATGATGAAAATTCACCAAATGTGCCTAAGTATTTATTCTTATAAGTTGTGCCTAAAGACTCACAAGTATCTTCGATTAAAATTAAGTTATACGCTTTTACAATTTTCATTAATTCGTTCATATTAGTACAATTACCCAGCACATGAACTAACATAATTCCTTTTGTTTTTTTTGAAATTTTTTTTCTTAAATCATTTAGATCAAGGTTCAATGATTGTTTTTCTACATCAACAAATTTAGGTTTTAGACCTGATTGAATTATAGGCCATAAAGATGTTGACCAACATAATGATGGAATTAATATTTCATCTCCTTTTTTAAGCCTTTTTTTTCTATATGGATTTATAAGACATTGCATTGCTAATAAATTAGCTGAAGATCCAGAATTTACTAAAAGAGAGTAATTAGTCTTTATTTTTTTTGAAAATTTACTTTGAAACTCTAATGTTTTTGGACCTGATGTAATTTTTGATGACTTTAAAACCTTAATAGCTTGATAAATATCTTTAGGTCTATATGGATTATCTATCAACGGATAAAAATATTTTTTCATAAAAATTAATAGACAGATAATTCTTCTTCAATCATATCGTCTATTAGATCATTTGTTGAGATAGCTGGCTTCCATTTTAATTTCTTTCTTGCTTTAGAAAAATCTCCTCTTAAAAAATCTACTTCGGTTGGTCTAAAATGTTTATTATCTACATCAACAATTATTTTGCCGGTTTTTTTATCTATTCCTTTTTCTTTAATCCCTTTTCCTTTCCAAATTAATTTGATATCAAGTTTACTAGCTACAAGATCAACAAATTTTTTTACTGTTTGGTCTTTATTTGTGGCTATTACCCAGTCATCAGGTTCCTTATTTTGGAGAATTTTCCACATAGAAACTGCATAATCTTTAGCATGTCCCCAGTCTCTTACTGCATAAAGATTACCTAAAGATAATTTTTTCTGTAACCCATTTTTAACTCTAACTAATCCCTGAACAATTTTTTTAGTTACAAAAGTAGGACCTCTTCGAGGTGACTCATGGTTGAATAAAATACCATTGGAGGCAAAAATACCATAAGCTTCCCTATAATGTACCGTTGCGTGATAAGCAAAAACTTTTGAAATCCCATAAACAGATCTTGGATGGAAAGGGGTTTTTTCATTTAAAGATTTCCTATTTTTTACTAAACCATACATCTCTGAACTTGAGGCCTGATAATACTTAGTTTTTTTTAATTTAAGTATTCTTATTGCTTCTAATATTCTTAATGCTCCTAATGCTGTTATATCTGCTGTATATTCAGGTATATCAAATGAAACCCGAACGTGACTTTGTGCTGCTAGATTGTATATCTCGTTTGGTTTGATTTTATTTATAATATTGAGCGTGCTTGTTCCATCCGATATATCACCATAGTGAATAAAAAAGTTTTTGTTACTAAAATCAAAGCTGTCAAATATATGGTCAATTCTTTCTGTGTTGGCACTTGAGGATCTTCTTTTTACTCCATGAATAATATAATTTTTCTTGAGTAATAATTCTGCTAAATAAGAACCATCTTGACCAGTTATTCCGAATATTAAAGCTGTTTTTCTTTTTATTTTTCCCATAAGTATCTTTTGTTAGATTTTATATTTAAAATTTTATCTATAATATATTCAGACACAAGGTCTGAATTAAAATATTTCATATATTTTAATTTACCTCTTTTTGCAATTTTTTTTCTAAGTTTATCATCTGAAGAGATTTTTAAAATTTTCTCAGATAAATCATTAGTATTTTTATAGAAAACCATTTCATTTTCATTAAAAAAATTTCGATATTTTGTTTTTTCATCTATCAGGCACACAAGTCCATTTCCGACTATTTGCGTAATTCTATCACTACTATAGTACTTGATTGCTTCGCCTCTACTTAAATTTAAACCCATTTTTGCATTAGATATTGTTTTAAAATAATGATCAGCCCAAATTGGTTGTACTTTGTCTATTCCATATAAATCAAATTTTACATCTGGGGTTTTGTGCATTAAATCTTTTAAAAAACCTATCCGATCATCTGTTTTACCTGATTTAAGTACACCCCTATGAACACCGTGGCTTAAAGCAAAAAAAACATCAACATTACAAGATCTATTGTAATTATTTAAAATTTCAAAAGACTTATCTGATGGATTGGGAATAAAAAAACTGTTTTCTTTATTCAAAAAATTAAGAACATCTGGACTTGTAGTTAGAAAAGAGGCATCAACACATTTGATTTTATCTAAAATCCTCTTTTTGTTCCTTTCGAAATCTGGCCCTTTTTTATTTAAAGGATCAAGAAACCACTGACCGAATCTTGTATTTGGATAATCTTCTCTAAGTTCAGCTATTTGGTCTGCTGAAATTAAATCTGCATGGCCAAGTATAATTAAGTCAGGTTTATAATTATAACAAGTTTTTTTTAATTTATCATTAAGTGTTTTGGCTCCCTTAAAATCTGTAAAAGATTTATAATATTTTTGAATATCTCTGTCGCTAAAACCCAGAACGCTATGACCTTGCCTAATAAAACCATTGTTTATTCTTCTCCCGGTATTAAAAAAAAGTCTACCGTCAAGTCTTTCGTTGAAATTAGTAATGTGAAGAATTCTTAAATTACTTCTATCTTTTTTTGTATTAAAAAGATTTAAAGTTTTAAATTTTTCGGCTCGATATAAATCAATTTTTTCTGTAATAAATTTATGTGTTAAATAAAAATTTTGTATAGACAGTTTTTGAAGTTTTAATCTTAATTTTTTATCATTAATTAACTTAATTATATTTTTCTCTAAACTCTTGATATTAAGAGTATTCATTATTTTAGCGTTTGTTACTGTTTCAGGCAATCCCCCTTTATTAGTAATAATTACGGCACATCCATTTGCAGATGCCTCTAAACTTGTTCTGCCAAATGGTTCTTCCCACCTCGAGCATGCTACTGCTATGCTTGTTTTTTCAAAAATTTTTAGAACTTTTTCATGATTTAAAAAACCTAAGATATCAGCATTTTTATGATTTAAAGGTATTTTTTCTCTTTTTTCATCACCAATAATTTTAGCCTTCCAATCAGGATACTTTTTTAATATTTTAAGAATTGCTTTGGCAAAAATATCATATCCTTTTGCTTTGTTTAGTTTCCCTACGAAAGTTATCCATTTTTTTTTGTTTTTTATAACTTTTATATTATTTTTTTTGGCTGATTGAAAAAAAACAACTAGCTTATTGCTATTAATAAATTTATTTTCCAAGCCTTCTAAAAATCTTTTTTTGGACCAATTACTATTAAATATTATTTTATAACATGTTTTCAACAACAATTTTCTATCTTTGACCGTCTTTGAACCACTCATTGATAAAGGGTCATTATGAAAATACAAAGAAAAAACTTTATTTCTAATTTTATTTGATAATATATTTATATAGCTTGGTCGGTTATGAATTTCTATGATTGAAAAATTATATAAATTTTGTAATTTAATGAATTCGTTTACGTAATGTTTTGTTTGACTTTCAAAAGGATTTGTTCTGCTATTTATATTAATATATTTAAGATTAAATTTTTTTTTAAAATCTGTTGAACCAAATACAACTATATCTCTTTTAAATGTACTTATTTTAGATGTTTCGTTAACAAATAATGAAACAGCACCAGGATATTGAGGTGAAAAGTTTTCTTTGTATGGTAATAAAATTGCTATCTTCACTTAAGATTATCCTTAATTTTATTTCTTAATGTTCTATTTTTCTTTATATAATATTCTCTAGAAATTGCCTCTTTTTTTGAATTAAGTTTTTCCTTATAAATGAGTTTCCATTTGCGTCCTCTAGTAAATTTTGCTCCTTTGTTATTATTATGGAGATTGATTCTTTTTTTTAGATCATTTGTATAACCAACATATGTTACAGATTCCTTGCCCAAAGACTTGAGCATATAAACGAAATAATTCATTGAAAATTAATAACCTTTTCCAGAGTCCTTAATTTGATCTTTTTTTAATTTGCTTAAAGCCGATTTAGAAGCTGCCGTCATGTATCTTTGATCAGATCCTATTGTAACAAGTTGAAAACCTTTTTTTATCATTTTTTCTGCATATTCTGGTTGTCCGTTTTGTATGCCAGCGATAATCTTATTTTTTTTAGCGTGTTCTAATATCTTCATTATAACTTCATAAACAGGATCCCCTTCAGGCTTATCAAAACTAGGTTTTTGTCCTATAGCCAAACTTAAATCAGCAGGACCAATATAAATCCCATCTAAACCCGGTGTTTTCATAATTTCATCTAAGTTTTCTAGCGACTCTTTAGTTTCAATCATCGCAAATTTTAATATTTCGTTATTAGCTTCATCAGCATAGTCTGGCCCACCATAGACTAAGCCTCTTATAGGCCCATAACTTCTGTAACCATTAGGTGGATACATACATGCATTTACAAAATTTTTAGCCTCTTTTTTATTACTTACCATAGGACATATAATTCCATAAGCACCAGCATCTAGTATTTTCATAATTTGTCCTGGTTCATTCCAATTGACTCTGGCCATAGGAACGACCTGAGTTGTAGAAATTGCTTGAAGCATTCCCACAGCATTAGGATAATCAATCACACCATGTTGCATATCTAATGTTAAGGAGTCCCAATTTTGATTTGCCATTAATTCAGCAGTAAATGAATTTGGAATTTGGAGCCAGCCATTAACTGCAGATTTCCCTGATTTAAAAATTTCTTTTAACTTATTTTTCCTCATTCGTATGAAATACCAAAGTGAGTGTACTTAATATTCAAATAATCTTTGATCGCCATTGATCCACCTTCTCTTCCGTAACCGGTTTGTTTAATTCCTCCAAACGGCGCCTCTGCAACTGCCACAACTGGTGTATTTACTGCTACACATCCAGTTTCTAATTTTTCAGAGGCTTGATTTGCTTTTTTTAAATCAGTTGTATATACGTAGCTTGCCAAACCTAAATCATTATCATTAGCTCTTGTCATGACTTCATCAAAATCTTTAAAACTAAGAATTGGAACTATCGGCCCAAATGGTTCTTCTCTCATTACTGTAAAGTCATCTTTAATATTATCGAAAATAGTTGGTTCATAGTAATAGCCTTTATTGAAATTAGCAGCTCTTTTGCCACCTAAAAGAATTTTTCCGCCTTCTTTTTTAGTTGTTTCAACCAATCTTTCAACACCCTCTAATCTTTCTTTTGTACATAAAGGTCCAAGCAATGTATCTTTGTCCATACCATTACCCATTTTTAGTTTCTTAGTTTTTTGCACCATCAGATCAGCAAACTCGTCTTTTTTTTTCTCATGGATGTAAAATCGATTTGGAGATATACAAACTTGACCATTATTTCTAAATTTTGCTGTTATAGCCATGTCTGTTACTTTGTTTAAATCAACGTCATCAAAAACTATGAATGGAGAATGGCCACTTAATTCCATAGTTACTCTTTGCACTTTATCTGCAGCTTGTTTTAAAATAAGCTTTCCTACTCTTGTCGATCCAGTTATAGATATTTTCTTTATTATGTCCGATTGAATTAATTCAGATGAAATAGCTGCCGGATCACCCGATAATAAGTTGACAACACCTGGTGGGACACCAGCTTCTTTGCATATATCAACTATTTCCATCACACTACCTGGAGTAATTACATCAGGTTTTACTATTACTGAACAACCAGCAGCTAAAGCAGTTGAAATCTTTCTTGATGCTAAAATAACTGGAAAATTCCAAGGAACTAACGCAGCTACTACACCGACTGGTTGATAAATGACGTGAATTTTTGTATTTGGAAAACGACTTTGGTTTATTTCACCAAAAATTCTTTTTGTTTCTTCTGAGTTCCATTCAAATATATCA
>MDTD01027704.1_pt1 | contig 10480 bp, 7 predicted proteins | sample 811221 | NCBI WGS metagenome assembly MDTD01 (sample SAMN05326646, study PRJNA326480) | marine metagenome | isolation source: seawater | place: Pacific Ocean: South West | collected 2011
GATATTGAATCAATAACCGATTGTTCAGATATTGAAGGAACAAGAATTGTAGTTGATTACCTTGAAGGACTTACCGCTTATTACGGATTTGAAAAACCAAAGAACAATGAATAACATAATCTACATCAACCAACCCGAAAAATTTTATTGTCCTGTAACTGGAGACTTAATTCTAAACGAAATGGAATTAACACCTTCAGCAGCAACAAAGCTTTTCTTTATCGATGCAGAAGGTGGGGTGTTTTCGCATGGGGAGGAACAATACAAGGCCCAATATGTCAAAATTCTGGAGCAAGTTGAGAATACTAAACATGATTCCTCAATGGACAGCACGGAAGCCTTTAAACATTTGTTGAAAAATTTATCACAAAATAACCGTGAACTTGTCTGCTTTTGCCTTTTAGAATTCGATAGTGATGCCTATCTTGTGATTGATTTTAAAGATTAAACAATTTATTTCTGAAATCTCAAGTTAACGAGAGATAATTTTTGAAAACATCGCGTTTAATAAATATCGCGTAAATATAATGTATAACATAACTCCTCCACCTGATTCACTTATGACTTCATTTAGAAGTATAGGTTATGATTTAAAAACTTCTATTGCAGATTTAATGGACAACAGTATAAGTGCCGATGCTAAAAACATACATGTTCTTTATCCATTAATTGAAAAAAGTACACCGGATTGGATTGCGATTTTAGATGACGGTAACGGAATGAATAAAACAGAATTAGGTTTCGCATTAACTCCGGGTAAAAAACGTTCTGAAAGAGAAGGTAATGATTTAGGTCGCTTTGGATTAGGCTTAAAAACAGCATCGCTTTCCCAGTGCAAAAAATTCACAATTATAACCAAGGCAAGTGATGAGGGTATTATTGGTGCAGAGTTTGACTTAAACAAGTTATCTCAGTGGCAAATTCCTGAAACAACTGAATTAAGAAATAATGAAATTATTAATAGCATAACACCCTTTTTGAATGATGAATCCTTGTTTAATGACTCTTTCACATTAGTATTCTGGGAAGAAATTGACAATTATAACATATCCTCCAAATCCAGCTTTGTAAAAGAGTTGGAATTGGTCAGAAAGCATGTTTCATTAGTATTTCAAAAGTATACAGATATCAATTTTTATCTAAATACTTTAATCATTAGGAAATTAGATCTTTTTGCATCTCAAACTAATAATTATTCTCAGCAATTTGAAGAGAAAAAGCTTAAATTAAATGATAATTCGAAAGAGATCTTTTATATTTCAGGAAGAGTTTTAAAACATGAATCTGAATTTAAAGATAAAACCACATACAGCTCTTTATTCGGAAATTACTCTCCACAACAACTTCAAGGCATATTTGTTTTCAGGAACCGAAGGCTAATTCATTTTGGTTCATGGTTAGGTTTATTCAAGATTGAACCGCATTATAATTCAGCAAGAATAGAAATTAATATTTCTAATTCTTTGGAGTCAGATGTTAACTGGAGAGTTGATATCAGTAAGTCAGATGTTAAAATTCCTGATTTTGCGAAATCAGAAGTGAAGAAATACATTACCCCAATTAGAAAAGAAGCTAACGACACAATTAGTTTTCATGGTGGAAATAACCGTGGAAGAATTATTAATCGTAAAAAAACGAACGAAATTACACCAATATGGAATTTATATACTGAAGGTACTGATTATGGTAGTAAAAAGAATTTTGAATTAAACATACACCATCCTATTATCAAAACTTTTTCAGATAAAATTGACAATGATAGCTTAAAGCATTTCAAGAATGTATTGAATTTTATTCAAAACAATTTACCTACGGATGCTATTTACGCTGCTAAAGCAAACAATGAGCTAGTAGAGTTTGATGTTATGGAAAAATTAAAATCCGAATTCCAAATACATTTGGAATTTATGGTTAATGCAGGAATGGAAGAATCAGTTGCAAAAAAGGAATTGCTTAAGTCAAAACCCTACAATAAATTAAAATGAATCAACAAGAAGAAAGAGTATACAATAAAGCAGTCATAGACCTAAATGAAGAAAGACGAAATGATGATTCGTTAGTTTTTACAATAGCTGACTTCAGAGAAGTTATTGAAGATATTTTAAATAACAGACGGCGAAAAATTGAAAGAGAAAAAGTAAATCAAGAAGTTGTTTGTGCGGAATTGGAAAAATTCTTTAATATAACTATTGGAGAACAAGGAATTTTAGTTGATTATGATCATTATAAAGAATGGGTAACTGATCAAACTTTAGAATTTATAAAAAGTGGCAAACAATTAAGTCAATGGATAGCATACACAAAGTTATTAAGACAAGATGGTCTCCCAAATGAAGTTATCCAATCAATTGATAAAAGTACAACTCAAATTCTTAATGGTATGGCGAACCCAAATCAAGAAGATGGGTTTGAAAAAAAAGGATTGGTACTTGGATATGTTCAATCTGGTAAAACTAGTAACTACATCGGTTTAATTAATAAATCAATTGATTTTGGGTACAAGTTTATAATTGTTCTTGCTGGTATTCATAATAACCTTCGCTTACAGACTCAAGAAAGATTAGATGCTACTGTAACCGGAAACAAGAGAAAGAATGGAAAGAATTCGAATGTTGGTGTGAGAAAAGAAAATTTTTTAAATAGCAAAAGAGTTCTTCAAATAACCAGTCAAGATCCAGGAGGAATAGGTGATTTTAACAGGCATTCTCTAGTGAATAATCCAATAGACTTAGGCGGAGATGATACAATTATTGCTGTTGTAAAAAAGAACAAACATGTTTTAACAAACATAAATGCTTGGCTAAATGATTATTTAGATAATAACAATTTAAAAACATTAGATAAACCTCTCTTATTAATAGATGATGAGTGTGATCAAGCTTCAGTTGATTCGCGTTTTGATCCTAACAACTATAACAAACCCACAGATCCGAGTGATCCTGAATCTAGCCCATCTATTATAAATGGTTTAGTTAATGAAATACTTAATAAGTTTTCAAAGAGATCATATGTTGGTTACACCGCAACTCCCTTTGCAAACTTATTTATTCCTATAAATGACCCTAATTACAGTAATCTTTTCCCGGAACATTTCATTGTTAAATTAGCACAGCCTTCCAATTATCACGGACCTCATAAATATTTTGATATTTCAAAAGATGAGGAAGATTCAACAGACGAAGTTTTATTTGTAAACGATTTAGATAAATTATTTGATCAATTTAAGGAAAAAGAGGAAGAGCCTGAAGATTATGATATTGAAGACAATCAACCAAATCAAAAAATAAGACCTGTTGAGTTAAATAACTCACTCAAAACTGCTATTTACTCTTTTATAATTAGTGGAGCCATTAGATATTTTAGAGGCCAAGATAAAAAGCACATGTCAATGCTGGTTCACACAAGTAGACTAAAACTTGATCAAGCTCGAATCTATTTAGGAATTCAAAAATTCATTGGTAAGATTAAAGAGAATTCAGATCAATTCTATTCAGATTTAGAGGCTATTTACAAAGGAAAAAGCAATGATTTTGGGGTTACTCACTTCCCAAAGCAAAAAGATATAACAGTCAACTATGGAGAAGTAACAAAGGATATTATTTCTGAAGATCAACTACCCAATTCTATTTATGAACTAAAAACGCAAATTGATTTATTTATATCTGAATTAAAACTGAAACTTATTAATTCATTAAGCAGCTTAAATCAAGAGCCAGTCGATAGTAATCTTAATTATGAAGATTATAGAGATTCAGGACTTAAAGTAATTGCTGTTGGTGGAAATACTTTGTCTAGAGGATTAACTCTTGAGGGACTACATACGAGCTATTTTGTTAGAAGAGCGGGTAACTATGATACTCTCATGCAAATGGGAAGGTGGTTTGGTTACAGGCCTGGATATGGCGACTTATGTAAAGTATTTACCACTGCAGAAATATTTGAGGATTTTAAGACAATTGTTGAAGCAGAAGAACTTATGCGATTAGATATGGACACTTTGATTAGAGATAGAGTTCAGCCACGAGATTTTGTCATAAGAATTAAAAACAATTCAGCTACTATGAGAGTCACGGGTAAAATGGGAATTGCGGGAAGTAGACGCGTTAGTTGGAAAGGTGGTGAAACCATTACTAGTGTTATTTCCAAAAATACAGAAGTCATTAAATCAAATTGGGAAAAGCTTTCTAAAATATTAAAGACTATTCAATTTGATGGCGATTCTCTTCCGCATAAATCTTGCGTTTCACTTGATAAATTATCTATTTCAGAATTCCCAAACCTACAGGTTATCAATTCAAAGGGAGATCTAGACATCGAGGCAATTTTAGAGTATTATAAACTTTGCGGATATAAAGAAGTAGACTTTTGTATTGTAACTCGTAATTATCAAAAAGAAAACAATGGTTTCACTGAGAATTTCAACTTTAATAAGATTAATACGAGTTTAAGTGTTCGTGGGTTACCCAATAGGAACTCTGCGACCCCATACAATAAAAAGAGAGAAAATGAATTGATTGAGCTTAGCCCTGATCATTTCAAGGTGATTAAAGGGAAATTAACAGATTCGAACCATTTAAGTAAGTTTTTACCCGAAAATCATAAAATAAATAAGGATAAATTATCGGATATAAGTATGGTTTGCAGTAGGTTAAAACGCCCTGTAATTACAATTGTACCATTTAACCCGAACTTATTCTTTAAAACACATACTTTCGCAAAAAGTAAAGATTTAGAATCTTCATATGAATTAACAGTAGACCATATCGATACCACTAAAGTGGAGAATTTAAAATTGGGTGGGGAAATTAACTGGTTGCCTTTTGGTATTTCATTTGCTACACCGGGAAAAGGAGCTTCAGGTGAAGACTTAAAAGATGAAAGTATCTATGTGAATATGGCAATACAAAACTTATTAAAAGAAAGATATTAAAATGGAAGAAATAGATTTGAAAGTCATTTTTAACGAGCTTCAAAAGTCAAACGAACCGTTTGTTGCTAGACTAGTTGATTATAAGTTAGAGAATAATAATCCTTATAAACTATATGTAGGTTTGTCAAGAAAAGGAAATTCGACGGAAAGAAATATTGTAATTGCGACTGAAAATGTATCTAAAAGCTCAGAACGTAAAATTGCATATATTAATAAGCAGAATGGATTCTCTCTAGACCTTAAACCAAATAAAGAAGAAACTTTAAAGGTTAATTGTATTATAACAATTGAAAACCAAAAGGATTTAGATGAAATTTTCTTTAGTTTTTTTAATGATGTTCTCAATAAAATAAAACAGGAAGACAAACCAGCTATCGATATAATAATTGAGAGAATTAATTCTTGGATTAAATATTTTAAGATACGGTCAGAGAGAGGATTAAGTCCTGAGAAACTTAAAGGACTTTATGCTGAATTACTTTTTTTAAGAACCTGCTTGCAAAATGAGTCTCAATTTGACTTATCTAAAAATGAAATAATTAAGGGTTGGGAAGGTCCTCTTCGTGAAAATATAGATTTTATTTTCCCGGGATTTTTAGGTTTTGAAATAAAATGTACCAGCAAAAACAATCCGTTTGAAGTAACCATTAACAATGAGTATCAATTGGATAATTCAAATCTTGACGAGCTTTACTTATTGGTTTATCAAGTTAAGCAGCATAAAAACAATGATTATCCAAGTTTATTGGACTTAATCGATGAAATTAAAAGTCTTTTATCTAATGATATTAATGAGCTCAATGAATTTGATGAACTTTTATGGGAAGCAGGATATCTAGAAGAGCATAACGAAAATTATGAGGAGATATCTTTTGAGATTATATCAAGGACGTTTTACGAGGTTAGCGATACATTTCCGAAGATAACAAAAAATGATATAAACAATGAAATCAGTAAAGTTGAATATCAAATTGATATTCAAAATCAAATTAAACATGATTTAAGGTTTAATGTGTGAAAAGAGAAGATTTGTTCAATATAATAGCGGAAAATAGTCTTGAAGAGATTAGCAATGAGGAGGCTTTGTTAAATTACTCCTTTCAATTTCTTGAAGAAGAGTTGATCTCGGATGGTTTAGAACATTGTTATTACTATAGTAAAGATGAAAACAATTTAGAGTTAAAAATAAATGGATTATCATTCGGAAGAAATATATGTGAGGATGAGAAATATGACACTTTAAACCTTTTTATTATTGAACATGATGAAGAGTTAGAAAAAATAGACAAATCAACTACAACAAAAATTTTCAAGAAATTATATAGAGTCTTAAACAGATGCATCAGAACTAACGAGGAAGACATTCCTGAATCACATATTTTAAAAGAAGCTCAAGAAATTTACAACTTAAATTCAATTGACGCTCTGACTTCCATCAATCTTTATTTAGTAACAAGCTCATCACTTGTTGGTTATAAGGATGTTGAACCAAAAGATATATTAGGTAAGAGAGATTTAGAAACGAACACAATTGATTTAAACTTAAGGGTTATTGATTTTAAAGTTTTAAATCTATTTCAGAAAAATAGTCGGAAAATTGATATAAATGTTGAAGAGTTTAGTTCTGAACCTATAAAGTTACTCGTTCCACCTAATGTTTCAACTAGTTACAAAACGGCAATGGCAGTTTTTTCTGGTGATTTTGTTTTCAATATTTATCGAGAGTTTGGACCAAGATTAATAGAAAGTAATGTTAGATCTTTTTTACAATTTAAGGGTAAGGTAAATCAAGGTATTAAAAGTACTTTACAAGAAAATCCTGAAATGTTTTTGGCATATAACAACGGGTTGTGTATTACAATTTCAGATTACGAAATAGATGAAAATTCTCATCTAATAACATTAAATGATTTTCAAATAGTAAATGGAGGGCAAACTTCTTCAAGTATTTATTTTCTTGCTCTAGAAGCCAAAAAAAATAAAAAAAATATAGACTTAAAAAGGGTTTATATTCCTGCAAAAATAACCAGAATTGGAAGGAATATTGATTCAAATATAATACAGAAAAAAATTGCTATAAATAGTAACACTCAAAATCCAATTAAAATAACTGATATAAATAGTAATAAAGAGTTTTGGGTAAAACTTCTATCCTTATGCAAAAATAATAGATCTCCTATCTCGAATTCATACTTTTATTTTGAAAAATCAAGAGGCCAATACAACGTCGAATTAAGTATGAGTAAAAAAGAATCAGAATTTGAGAAGATCTATCCCAAAAGACAAAAATTTGATTCCACCCAGTTTTCCCTGGTATTCTATGCTCTTTTCGACCAGGCATCTCCTTACACTGCTGTTAAATCTGGAACAAAAAGATATATTGAAGATCTGTTACCAAGGTTAGAAAAGGGTGAAATAAAATATTTGGATTCTGATTACTTCCAAAATTTTATTGGTGCCATGATTGTTTATAAGTACTTCGACAATCAATATGGTGTTGGAAAAAAAAATAGTATTGGCCGCATAAAGAAGAATGTTGTTGCTTATGGCCTATCCTTTTTAAAGGCAACTTTACTTAGAAACAAGAGAGATATTGATTTCAATTATTTTTGGAAGAATTGTAGTTTAGATTTTAAAAACGAAACCAATTTCATTTGCGATAAAGTTTTATTAAAAATATATCTGAAGGAAATTAATGAATATATTCTTAAGAAATTTAATGATGGAAGAGTTGATGAAGGATGTAAAAAAGAGTCAACATGGAAAACATTTCTCTCTGAATTTAAAACTTCCATAGACATTGATCAATTATTACCGACAAAACCGTTGGAGAAGAGAAAACCTAATAGACAATCAACGGATAAAACAGAAATCATAAAAACATCTTATGAAATTCTTAACTCAATGCTTAATGTGGATACATACATACAAGCAATGAAAATAATCAAAGATGAAATAAGTGAATATGGACAAGCCGGAAATTCGAAATATGGAAGGGTTCATGAAAAGCTCATAAAGGATCATTATAGACCCCAAAAAGATAAGGGTATTGTTACGAAGTTAAACCCAATAAGCTTCGAATTAATAAAGCAAAGGTTATATAATAAAAATGGAGTAATAATTGCCAAGAAGCTAAAAGAGGAAATAGAAAAAACACAAAATATTATTAGGATAATTGAGGAAATAAAAAAGGATCTAGAATAAATGAATTACATAGATTTATTTTGTGGGGTTGGAGGTTTAGTCATTGGTTTGGCAAAAGCTAGTTTTGATTTTTAAATGTCTCTTTATCTTGTGAAACCAGAATTGGATTTGTGAAATCAGAATTTAAAGTTCTTTCATAATTAAAATCATAAAGCGAATAACTATGAGACCTAAATTCACAATTAGATTTAAAAAAAGACGAAAGTATTGTGTTACGAAAAAAAATGAAATTTACAGTTGTAATCAATCCACTCAATTAAAATAAAGCTTCTGAGAGGAATAGCATAAACACACCTGGTTACCCTTAAATAAATCATGGCCATTAATTGGCCGGGAGCACTTCCAGTCTAATTAGTAGTAAAAAATATCAACCAATCCTCACTTGAAGCGATTTACGGATAAATTCATAAGCCTCAATGTTAACATGACGGAGATCTAAAGCACTCCCGTCTTGTTGGATTATGATAAGAGTTGTTTTACTTTCAGTTCTACTTTTTCACTCGAACAAAATAATTTAAAGTTGTTAATTACATTTAAGGTTGCCTCTTTGTTTAGAAATTCTTCAAGTGAATAAGATTTGGATAACCATTTTTTATTTTCAGACACTTCAACTTTATTTGTAACAGAATTTGCTTTAAATTGTTCCATCAATATGTTTGAAATGGGACATCCCGTAACTTCTTGTCCAATTACAAAATATATTTTTGTTGAACTTTCTTCAGCATCTTTAAATTTTGAGATGTCCAGTTTATCCTGTGTCCCGGATTCAAAAAATCCAGAATCACTTTGCAACACAATATGTAAATAAATATTAGTGTCGTTTATATTTATGATTCTTCCAAAATTGAACTCATAACAGTATAATTGTAACCAATCCCATGCCCATTTGTTTAGTTTAACATTGGATTTAGTTCCTGATGCATTACTGAATTTTGAATGACCTCCGTTGAAAGTAAAAGACATTTCATTACCAATGAAATCAATTAAGTCTAGCGTTCGGCGCTGATACAAGTATAGTAACCTGTAAGCTCTCCGTACTTCTACTAAAGTTTGTTTAAATTCTTCTTTATTCATGTAGCTTATTGTTTATTAATGATTTTAGTGAGGTTTCGGTTATACCTTGCTCATAATTAAATTTTTCAAACCAAAAAGAAGATGAGTAACCATAAAGTCTGAATACTATAATTAAGTCATTTAAAATATTTATTGTAGGTGGGATAGGTTTAAAAAAACTTGAAGATAACTCAAGTTTCTCCTTTATTAATTCTGTGTTTTTAAGGATGCTGATCCACTTACATTTGTATATTGTTATTTTATTTTCGTTAATTAACAACTGCTCATTTTTGTATGAGTTAATACCCCCAAGAGCTATAAATATTAATTCTTTATTGTTTCCATACTCATTGTTGTAGGCAATAATTTCATTTCGCCATTGAGAACTATATTGTTGGTTCGAATCGTAACGTTTCGCTTCAATTAAAATATCATATTTAGCCAGTCTTATTAACAAGTCAGGTTCAACGTAGTTATTATTATTTGTGTTTTCAGATTTCCAATGAGGCCAATATATAATTTCTTCTATTGTACTAAAATCAACGTTTGGAAGGTCTCCCAATACTGATTTTTTCATGATGTACTCAAAGATTTCGAAAGGTAGGTAATTTAACTTCTCAAAAATTAAGGCCGTTAAGGAATCCTCATTCTGTTTAAAATAATTACGATCGACCTTATTTTTTAAAATTGCATTTATCATATAAAATTAACTTCAACAATTGTTATACTTTTTAAATTATCAATTCTCCATCACAATCAAACTTCCAACAGATCTGCTAGCTGCAACCATAAGCTGGTAGATTTGTGAAGTATCTTCCTCATTAATTTTATGCGTTACAATGTATACATTTTTACTTATTAACCCTCTGTAGGCTAAAGCTGTTGTATAAAATAAAACCTTTGGGTTTTCCTCTTGTTGAGTAATTTGAATTAGCTCTTTAGATTTGAAGTTCTTAAAATTCCATTCAAAATCCGGATATGACTGCTTGAATCTGGAGGTAGTGAGTAAAATAGTTTCATTTAAATTGAGATTTTCATTGATAAGATGAGTCTCAATTTTTGATTTTAAATTATCTAAACCAAAGTATGGATAGTAATGGAGATTACTGTAGCCCTCCATCTTTTTAATCTTTCCTTGCTTTAAATTATTGATATATTTTGTTATTCCTTTGTGAGCAATCAGGCGGTATTCATGATCCAACTTATAATAACAAGAATTCTCTAAAAATTCACGATATTCATTGGAAGGAAATGTGTTTAATGCTTTGGGGTTAATGGCCTGGTCGTAAAAAA
>MDTD01029375.1_pt1 | contig 10480 bp, 10 predicted proteins | sample 811221 | NCBI WGS metagenome assembly MDTD01 (sample SAMN05326646, study PRJNA326480) | marine metagenome | isolation source: seawater | place: Pacific Ocean: South West | collected 2011
TGGGTTAATTTTAATAATTCAATATTTTACGCATCATAATACATAAAGAATTCGTGAGGATGAGGTCTTTGTCTAAGTTGCTGAACTTCTTCATATTTAATTTCAATAAAATTATCAATGAAATCATTTGTGAATACTCCCCCTGCCAATAGATATTCTCTATCTGCTTTTAAAGCATTCAGTGCATCGTTTAAAGATGATGGAACGGTATCAATTTTAGAAAGTTCTTCTGGACTTAACTCAAAAAGGTCTACATCGACACCATCACCAGGATCAATTTGATTCTTGATGCCATCAATTCCAGCCAACATCATCACAGTAAATGACAAATATGGATTTGCAAGGGCATCCCCAGATCTAAATTCTAATCTTTTGGCTTTTGGACTTGGTCCTGTAAGAGGAATTCTGACCGCGGCAGATCTGTTACCCTCAGAATATACAAGGTTTACTGGGGCTTCAAAACCAGGAACAAGTCTTTTATAACTATTGGTGGTTGGATTAGTAAAAGCTAAAAAGGAAGGGGCGTGTTTTAAAATTCCACCAATATACCATCTAGCTGTTTGAGATAGATTTGCATATGTCCCTTCCCCAAAAAATAATGGCTGGCCGCTTTTCCATAAACTTTGATGGACATGCATACCGGTTCCATTATCATTAAAAACAGGTTTTGGCATAAATGTTGCAGTCTTACCATATTTCTTGGCTACGTTTCTTACAACATATTTGTATGTCATCACATTATCTGCGGCTTCAATAAGGGAAGAAAACTTCATCCCTAATTCGTGTTGCCCTGCTCCTGCAACTTCATGATGATGTTTTTCAATAGGAATACCAAGTTGACCCATTAAAAGAAGCATCTCAGATCTTATATCTTGTGCAGTATCATTTGGTGACACAGGAAAATATCCTTCTTTATACTGAATTTTGTATCCTAAATTACCACCTTCTTCTACTCTTCCGGTATTCCATGGTGCCTCTATTGTATCGACACTGTAAAAGCAACTTCCCTCCTTTGAATCGTACCTTACATCATCAAAAAGGAAAAATTCAGGCTCAGGACCGAAGAATGCAGAATCAGCTATTCCAGTTGAATCTAAATAAGATAGAGCTTTTTGGGCCAGTGATCTGGGACATCTATCATAGGGTTCCCCACTTCTTGGTTCCTGAATCGAGCAAATCATACTTAATGTTTTATGTTTATAAAAGGGATCAACCCATGCAGTAGTTGAATCAGGAACCATAGCCATATCTGATGCATTAATTGCTTTCCATCCCCTAATAGAAGATCCATCAAAAGCTAGACCCTCAGTAAATGATTCCTCCTCAATCATGTCAGAGGTAACCGTAAGATGTTGCCATTTTCCATGAATATCAGTGAATTTCAAATCGATGAGTTCGATTCCTTCATCTTTAATTTGACTTAAAACATCTTGTGAAGATTGAGACATTAAATTTTTTATACCTTCTTAAAAATTAGTAATTTTAGAATACTTATTTTGTATCAACCGTAACTTTTTTGAACACTTAACTAGAACTTTTCTTATTTTATGTTATTTATTTTATTTGAGAAATATTTAAATTGAATGAATTTCTTTTAAAAATGATCGCTTAAATAACATTATTGGTTTAATTTAAAGTAATACTCCAATCAGTTTTTGACAGATTCAAAGCTTATTTCTTCTTTAATTGAAGATAACCTACCAAATTTCACTAATATAGATGTCCCAACTAGGTTGTTATTAGGACCAGGGCCATCTAATGCACATCCAGAGGTTTTAAAAGCATTATCACTTAATCCAATTGGACATCTAGATGAAGCATATTTGGAGCTAATGTCTGATGTTCAAAAATTATTGAGATATTCATGGCAGTGTAATAACAGAGTCACATTGCCTATGAGTGGTACTGGCAGTGCAGCTATGGAAGCCTCTATTGCAAATTTTATAGAGGAAGGAGAAAAAATCTTAATAGCAAAAAAGGGATATTTCGGAGATAGACTTATAGATATGGCTTCGCGATATAAAGCTGACGTAAATGTTATTGAGAAAAACTGGGGCGAGGCTTTTTCTCTTGATGAAATTGAATGTGAAATTGAAAGTATTAAACCCTCCATTTTTGCAATAGTCCATGCTGAAACTTCCACAGGAGTACTTCAACCTTTAGATGGAATAGGTGATATTTGCAGGAAAAATAATTGCCTTTTTCTTGTCGATACTGTTACATCATTAGGAGCTGTAGAGCTTTTTATTGATAAATGGAAAATTGATTTGGCTTATAGTTGCAGTCAAAAGGGCTTAAGTTGTCCTCCTGGTTTAAGTCCATTTACAATGAACAAAAGAGCAGAAGATAAGTTAATAAATAGAAAATCTAAAGTCCCTAATTGGTATCTTGATTTATCATTACTTAATAAATATTGGGGTTCAGATCGTGTATATCATCACACAGCACCAGTAAATATGAATTATGCAATTAGAGAAGGTTTAAGATTAATTGCAAAAGAAGGATTAAGAAATATATGGAATAGACATCTTATTAATGCTCAAAAGTTACAAAAAGGATTAACTGATTTAGGATTAGAGATGCATGTTCAAGAGCAGTATAGACTACCAACATTAACCACAGTAAAAATTCCTGCAGATATTGATGGTGATTCATTTAGAAATCATCTGTTAAGAAATTATGGGATTGAAATTGGGAATGGTTTAGGAACACTCTCAGGAAAAATCTGGAGAATTGGTTTAATGGGATATAATTCAAGATCAGAAAATGTAGATAAATTATTAAATTTATTTGATACTGAGCTTAAAAAATTTACTTTTTATCACTCCGCAACTTTTTAAACCAAACTTTTATTAATTTTCTTGAATCCTCTTCTAATAATCCACCGTATATTTTCATCTTATGATGAGCACTTTTGTGTTTTGATAAATCAATAGACCCTCCAAATCCGCCTCTCTTTTCGTCTCTTGCCGCAAAAATAACTTTACCCATTCTTGCTTGAATAAGAGCACCTGCGCACATTTGGCATGGTTCTAAATTTACTAACATAATACAATCATTGAATCTCCAATCTTTTCTTAAAAGAGCAGCCTGCTTTAGAGCAATTAATTCAGCATGGCCAAGAGGGTCTTTGTTTATTTGCCTTTTATTAGTTCCTCTTCCAATACATCTACCTTTTTGGTCTATTATTAAAGCTGCTATCGGTAATTCTAATTCTCCAACAGATTCTGCTCTTCTTAGTACTACTTTCATCCAATTTCTATATTTAAAAAAAATGTTTTTGTCACTAGAATTTATAATATTAAATTGTTCTAATTGTTCTTTCATAAATCTATTTTAAAAGCACACATCGTTAATCAAAATAATGAAATCTGAATTAAATAAGTTACTCTTAGATTACTTTCCCTCTCCTAATAGAGAAAACAAGGAATTACTTACATTATTAAATCAGACTTCAAAAATTATCTGCGAGTGGTTTTCAATTTCTGAGGAATTATCGCCAATTCCTCAAAATACAAAAAAAATTATCTCTGAGCCAAATAAGTTAGGTTGTGATATAAAAATTCTACTTAATGATATCAATACACTACTATATTCTTCTTTTAATCCTTCTCATCCTGGATCTCTTGCACATTTAGATCCTCCTCCATTAACGATATCTATTGTTGGAGATCTTGTAGCAGGTGCTCTTAATAACAATCTTTTAGCTGAAGAACTTTCTCCCAGTATTTCCAATATTGAAAATGAATTATGTAAATGGTTAGCTAGTGAAGTTGGTTTTGGTTCTTCTTCTGGAGGAATAGCTGCCAGCGGTGGAACTTTAAATAATTTGAATGCTTTAGTTTGCGCTAAATTCAATTCAGGCTTAACATTTGATCCTGATGCCGCTTTTATTATAAGTGAAGAGGCTCATGTCTCCTTCAAAAAATGCGCAAGGATTTTAGGAGTAAAAGATGAAAATCTAATTTCTATTGAAACAGATGATTTTGGGAAAATGGATATCTCAATACTTAATAAAGAAATTAAAAAGAGTAAATCATTAGGTAAAAAGATTTTTTCAATAATTGCGACTCTTGGAACTACTATTAGAGGTTCTATAGATCCGATTTATGATATTGGGAACATCTGTAAAAATAATAATATTTGGTTTCATGTTGATGGTTCTATAGGTGGTATTTTTGCAATAACCAAAAACAAATATGACGAGATAAGAGAAATTAATAATCTTAATATTGCTAATTCGATTACAATAAATCCTCAAAAGCTTTTAGGGATTACAAAAACTTCATCTCTTTTATTAGTTGATGATATGTCTAAACTAGAAAAGACTTTTTATACTGGTTTACCATATATAGATTCAAATGAAGAAGTACTTAATAGGGGAGAATTAGGTCTTCAAGGTTCTAGACCAGCTGAAATAATAAAATTATGGTTAGGTTTAAGATTCCTAGGTAAGGAAGGCATTGACGACATTATAAAAAGTTCAATTTTAAAAAAGAATTTATTTGAAAATTTATTAGATAAAAATAAATTTTATATTTATTCAGGACCGTTCCATATAATTTCATTTGAGCCTAAAAATATGAATCTTGAAGAGGTTAATATATGGTCATTAAAAATAAAAAAATTACTTTTAGAAAAAAAAATTATGATTTCTCGACCACTTTATAAAAATAGGTATATTCTGAGAATTGTTTTTGGTAATTTTAATACTAAGCAATCTCATATTTTAAATTTAGCAAATTTTTTAAATGAAAATATCAATGAATAGATCTAAATTTATTGCTAAATTAACAGGTATAATTTCAATAGCAATATGTATTATTTACCTATTATTAATTACTGTTTTTGATTTTCGAGGATTATTTAATGAGTATTTTTATGAGCTATCTAATAGTGTGGGGGTAATTTTTTTATTGTTGAGTAATTTTTATTTTTTTTGATTTTTTGTACAGCTTCATAAATAAAATTTTCTAAAATTTCTTCTCTTTTATTGATTTCATATATATTTTCAACGATTTCTTGCATACCTCCATCACCCCAACTTTGCTTTTGTTTGAAATATTTTACTAATGACAAACCTACTATCTTTATTACCCATGCCGCTGTAATTGACTGAATTGATTTTGAAATAAAGGTAGTTGTAAAATTGGTTGATAAAATACTAGATATAATATTCATCCCTCCTTTAACAATTCCTAAAGTTGCTATTACACTTATAAGTGATTTAGTAAGTTCAATTGCTTTATCTTTTGATAAATTAACACCATAGATTTTTGAGATTTGAATCACCATCTGAATATTAATTGTACTTGCAGCAATGAATTCCATCGTTGGAATAGGAGTAATAAGAACTACCCCGCAAGTTATCCAAGCATATTTATTAATTAATCTTTTTGCTGAGTTTTTTCTTTGATCATCAATTAGTTTTTTACTTATTAAACCTAATTTATTGCATTGAAATAGGATATTATCAGCAAGTAAATTTTCACCATTTTTATCAAGAACATTAATTATCGCTTCAAATAAATTATTAATTTTTATTCTTTTTGATTTTGGTTGGCCTCCTATGTTTGGTATGGATTGCGGAGCAGCTACTGTTTTTATAATTTCATAATTATTTGAAAATTTTGAAACAAGATTATCTATATTTTCTAAAAGTGCTTCATTTTGATTAGCCGATCTTAAATCACATTTATTAAGAGCTATTATTAATGATTTACCAATTTCAGTAAATTTTTTTAATAGAAATAGTTCGTATTTATTTAAATCTTGGTCAATTACAAAAATTATTAAATCTGATTTAGATGCTTCTTCAATAGTCTTTTGCTCCTTTTTTTTGCCATTATTTGAAGCCTCAAATAAACCAGGAGTATCAACAATTTTTATCTTTCTAATTAAAGTAGGCACATTAATCTCATAACTCGATATTTTTGTCGTTGTTCCTAAAGCTGGTGATATATCTCCAACCATGCTATTTAGTAAACATCTTGCTATTGAGGTCTTTCCGCATGAACCAGCACCAAACAAAATCACGCTATATTCTGAATTTCTTAACTGTCTTTCGAGTTTAATTTTTTGATCATTAATTATTTCATAATTAACATCATCTTCAATTTGATCTTTTAGTTCAGAAATAGATTTTAAACTTTTTTTTGCTGCCTCAAATTTATTATTTAATTTATATTTCTTACTCTTAAAGAAGGCTTTATATAGTATTTTTTTAAATAACTTAGTTTCTTGTGTATAAAAAAAATAAACAGTAATTATTAAAATTAATAAAGTATAAAGATTAAAGATGCTTTTTAAAATATTAATAATTAACAATAATAATATTAAAAAGACTATAAACCTATAGTATTTTTTTATTAAAAACCCCATTCTTATTATTTATTTTTAAGGTAATTAATTATTAATATAATACAACCAAAATTTATTGAAATATCTGCGATATTGAAAATTGGGAAATCAAATATTTCTAAATTTATAAAGTCAATTACATAACCTTTTATTATTCTATCAATTCCATTACCTATACTTCCTGCGAGAATAAATGATAAGCCATATCTATTTAATGAATTTATAGATTCTTTAAAAAATATAAAATATATTAAAAGTAAAGAAGATAAAGTACTTATGGTAGATAAGAATATCCTTTTATTATTAAGAAAATTAAAGGCTGCTCCGTAATTTTGTATGTATTTAAAGGAAAAAATCAGCAAATTTTTATTTAATAGATAATCATAATTTGTACTAACTATGAATTTTGTAAATTGATCTAATATTATAAATATTAAAATTATAATTAGATATTTATTATATTTTTTATTGATTAAATCCATAAATTTATATTTTAATTTTTTTTAAACTAACTAATAAAAATGAACATGGAAATAACATTAGCAATTGAAAAGGTATATTTGCTAATGAATATTTACCTATTGTATAAAAAACTAGTTCTATTCTACTAAAAATTAATAGTATAACTGATAGATAAAGAATGCCAATAATATGAAGTATGAAAATGCTTATTATTCCGTATAAAATAAATTCAAATACAGTAATTATATTTTTAGATTTTAATTTATTAATATAAATAATCATAGGATAAATCCCTATAAGAAATCCAAAATTTGGAGTTAATATATAACCTAATGAGCCTCCATCGTTAAAAAGTGGTAAATAAAATAATCCTAAGAATAGATAAATTGTATATGATTTAATTAAAATTTTACTTGAAAATAATATTGTTAATAAAAGAATAATTGGTATCTGAAAGTTGATGGGTAACTCCACTATTTTAAGATAATTTTCATTAGAGGGAATTGAAATAAATATCGGTATCATTGATGAAATAAATATACATTGAATTGTAATTATTAACTCAATTATTGTTTTAAGATTGAGCATAAATAATATTTTTAAATCTAAAGGCTTCTTAAGGCAACAATAGGATCCAATTCTGATGCTCTTTTAGCAGGTAAGACTCCAAATATTAATCCTATAGATCCTGAAATTATCATTGTTGATAATGTTGTAGATAGTCCTACTGAAGCAGGTAAAGGAGTAATTATTCCGATAATAAAGACACCTGATAATCCACTTATTGTGCCTAATAATCCGCCAATTACAGATAGGATTAAGGCTTCAAATAAAAATTGAATTAATATATCAGATTGTTTAGCTCCAATAGCCTTTCTTAGTCCAATTTCCTCCGTCCTTTCGCTTACTGATACAAGCATAATGTTCATTATTCCTATTCCTCCAACAAAAAGAGAAACCGCTCCAATTCCTGCTAATAAGAATGTTAATCCACTAGTGATATTAGTGACTATATTAAGTGCATCTTCTTGTGATCTGACAGCAAAGTCATCATCTCTCAAAATCTTATGCCTCTGTCTTAATAAATTTGTTATTTGAAATTTTGCCGCACTTGTTTTATTTTTATTTATTGCTTCAACACTTATAAAACTTAGACTAACTCCAAAAGTTGGATCTTTTCCAGTAATTCTATTTACCATTGTTGATATTGGTATATAGGCATTCTTATCTTGATTATTACCAAAAACAGCTCCTTTAGGTTTTAATATTCCAACTATTTCATATGAACTATCCTTGATTCTTATTTTTTCTCCAAGTGCAGACTTATCTTTAAAAAATTCTGTTTCAAGATCTGGACCAATAACTACTATGCTTTTTGCTCCATTAACATCATTCTTAGATATAAATCTCCCTTCCTTTACTTCAAAACTTCTAACATTTAAAAATTCTGGGGTTATACCTGCAATTGAAATACTTAAACTTTTTGAATTTGATTGTACAATTTCATTCCCTGAAATTTGTGGAGCTACTTCTTTTACACTAGGTACTTGATTTTTTATGGCAATGGCATCCTCTAAGACGAGATTTTTAGGAAATGCTATTCCCCTCCTTCTTGTGTCATTATTTCCAGGGACTATAAAAAGTACGTTTGCACCCAAATTACTTAATTGATTCTTTGCTAAGGTTTGTGCACCTCTTCCAAGTCCTACAAGAGTAATTACAGAAGCATTACCTATAATTATTCCTAACATGGTTAGTGAACTTCTTAATTTATTAGAAACTAGTGTTTTGGCTGCCATTTTAAAGGCTTCGCTCAATGATATGTCTCTACCCATATTTATCCTTATCTATAGATTCATCAGTTTCTTCTATTTGACCTTTATAGACAACTCCCTCATTCAGTTGAAGGGTTATTAAATCTCCATCATGAATATTTTTATTAAGGTTGTCTAAATTACAAATAGAAGATATATGAGATTTTGATTGTTTAAATATATTTAAACATTCCTCTTCGGTTTCATCAGTAATTATGCCAGTTATCTCTTTTGAGAAAGGAAGTGTTTTTAATAAATCTTTCTTTACAACTAATATCTCGCCAGGTGTTATTAAAGATACGTCAGTTTCTTTATTTATAATTCTTGCCTTCCCAGTTACACCGTTTTCCCCTATTGATGTTCCTCTGGCTATTACTTTTCTTACTAATCCTACTTTTATTAGATCAGTAGAACCACTTATTCCAGTTAATGTTCCTGCTGTTTGAACAACCAAATCTCCTTGTTTTAATATGCCCATTTCTTGTGCAATTTGCATAGCGATGCTAAATATTTTGGAAGTTCTTTCTTGGCTCTCAATTAATATTGGAGTAACACCCCAAACCAATTGTAATCTTCTCGCAACAGATTTTTCGCTTGTTGTAGCGAGTATAGGCGTTGGAGGTCTAAATTTACTAACATTATGAGCGGTTGCTCCAGACTTTGTTAGGGGTATAATTGCAGCTGCATCTAATTGCCTCGCAATGCTACTTACAGCAGCGCTAATAGCATTTGGAATTGTGCTTGGAAGATGACTTTCAATGGCCTTTTGAGGATAATCTCTTTCAATTCTTCTGGCTATTGTTGCCATAGTTCTAACTGCCTCTACGGGATAATCTCCTACAGCTGTTTCATTAGAAAGCATTACTGCATCTGTACCATCTAAAATTGCATTTGCAACATCACTTACTTCAGCTCTTGTCGGTCTTGGACTCGAGGCCATTGAATCTAACATTTGAGTGGCAGTTATTATTGGAATACCAAGACTATTTGCCTTCTTAATTAAATCTTTTTGGAGCAGAGGAACCTCTTCAGGAGGCATTTCGACACCTAGATCGCCTCTGGCAACCATTACGCCATCACATAAAGGCAAAACAGAATCGATTTGATCTATCGCTTCAAATTTTTCAATCTTTGCTACAACAGGAGTTGAGTACCCATATTCATTTATTAAATCTTTTATTTCATTTATATCTGAGGGGTTTCTTACAAAACTTAGTGCAATCCAATCAACACCTGAATTAAGACCAAATTTTAAATCTTTCTTATCTTTTTCCGTTAAAGCTTTCACTGATAATTGTACGTCAGGGAAATTCACACCTTTATTATTTGATAAAACGCCTCCAACCGTAACCCTGCACTCCAAAAGATTATTTGTCTTATTTATTTTTTCTACAATCATTTCAACTCTCCCATCATCAAGAAGTATCCTTTTGCCTTCGCTTATCTCTTCAAGTAATTTTTCATAAGTAACATTAGCAATCTTGTTATTACAATCAACTTCCTTTGAGGTAAGCGAAAATAAATCTCCTTTTTTTAATTTAATAGGCCCATCTTTAAATCTACCTAATCTAATTTTTGGACCTTGTAAGTCTTGAAGAATACCAATATTTAAATCTAGATCGTTAGATACTTTTCTTATTATTTTTATCCTTTCAGCATGATCTTCATGGTCTCCATGAGAGAAGTTTAGTCGAAATGTTGTAACTCCCGCTTTTATAAGTTCTGATATTGTATCTTCAGACTCGGTAGCTGGGCCGATAGTTGCAACGATTTTAGTTCGCCTTTTTAAATCAACATTCGACATATAAATTTTCTATGAATAAGATAAATTTATCATATAAAAA
>MDTD01153497.1_pt1 | contig 10480 bp, 6 predicted proteins | sample 811221 | NCBI WGS metagenome assembly MDTD01 (sample SAMN05326646, study PRJNA326480) | marine metagenome | isolation source: seawater | place: Pacific Ocean: South West | collected 2011
CCCTAAACCCTAAACCCTAAACCCTAAACCCTAAACCCTAAACCCTAAACCCTAAACCCTAAACCCTAAACCCTAAAGGTTTGTAATATTCACTTATGTAGTTTTCGTCATCGGCAAAAGAATTCCAGTACGGTTCAGAAGCGTCACTCGTCGACGTTCGCGCGGTTCGAGTGCATCCCGCGCGTCGTCAACGTACCGTGCGCGCTTGGAGCTCATTTCCCGACGTCTGTGAGCGCCCGTGACGCGAAAATCTCCCACGCGCGGCGTCATCCATCCGGCAACACCCAAAGATGATCGCGCACAGACGAACTGATGGTGACGAAGAGGACGGGATGCTCCGCGATGAGCGCCGAGGCGGCGGCTTCGCGAGGAAAACGCACGTGATTCTTGGTCTCTTGGCGGTTGCCATGCTCTCCGTGGCGGCGTACGTCGCGGAGACGCGCGGGAGCCCGATGTCGTTGTCTGCTCTCGGAAGCTCAGTTCGCGGCAGAGCGCAACGCGCTCGCACCAGTAAGCTCGGTCACGCCGGAAACATCGCCCTCATGCTCGGTGGGTCCACTCGGGCGTTTGTTTTGCCCATGGTGCACAACAACCTCAAGAAGTACGTGATTGATGAGCTCGAGAAACGCGGCGCCAAGGTGCATACGTTCATGGAAGTTTCACTCAACGACGCATCGTCTTATCGTCCGGGATCCTTCCCGCCGATCATTCCGTCGTACTTCCGCAAAGCCATCGACGTCATCAAACCCATCTCTCTTCAGTTCCACACCGCTGGTAAGCAAACGTTCGAACAAGGTGAGCCTTTCGGGAGAACGTCGTGCAAAGGAACGCACTACGCGCTCATCACTGCCAGCAAGGCGATATTTTCACACAACGGCAAACTGATGTGCGCCGCGGACAAGAGTGGCATCAAGTTTCAGTGGTATATTAAGTCTCGACCCGACTTCGTGTGGCACCATCCGATGCCGGACGATATGGCGGCTTTGATGACCGGTCACGGTAACCCGCACAAGGCGATTCTCTATGACAGTTCGTGGCAGTGGCAATACAGCGACGCCTTCTATGCGGTGCACGACAGCTTAGCGCACGACTTCTTCACGAAGGGCGCTGGTGTGTTGAAGGATCTTCCGTGTAGATACACCGATAACTACCGCGGCGGAAAACAGCTTTCCAAGAAACTTCACGACCACACGGCTGGCATCGACGGTGTTGGCCCTGAAGCGCTCATTCTCACGACCTCGCAGTGGTTAGGCGCCAACCCGATCGGTTTTAGATTGGGAATGTCCGCTTCAATCACGCACCCGATGGCTGCTGGTTTGCGACAAGTCCAACATTGGGAAATGGATATCAAACTTGCAAACGTCAATGCCAGCAAACAGCTGGGCGAGGCGATGAAGCAGTACACGAGGGAAATAGGCGCCCACAGAGGAGAGCTTTCCCAAACCATCCCAGGTTTCGGTCCGCGGTGCGATCCACTGCCGGAACCACCGAAGCTTGGTGAGAGTTAGTCACTTGAGCCGCGTCGCTGTTGTTGCGTGGTGTTTTGTAATCGACTATTCTACAACACATCATCTAGGCTTGACAGGTGAAAAAGGTTCACGAAACCGAATCTCATTGTACGTAGGTTCGCGTCTCTTGCAGAAGCGAAGACGACGTGGAAGAGACTCGAGCGAAACTTGCACGTAATCTGACGTCCGCGTCGATGGTGTTACACGTCACCATCCGCCGCCCGAGCGCGCCATTCGTCGTCGTCGACCGCGCTCGACGCCACCGCGCGTCGCGAACGACCGATCGAACGCGCGCGACACTTTCGCGCGCGTTCGCACGTCCGGACGACGCGCGAACGCCGTCGAACACCGCGATGGTGTCGTTCACCTCGCCCGAGGCTGTCGAGGGACAGGCCGAACTCGAGCCGATACTCGGCGGTGACGCGCGCGCGCGCGACCGGTTCTGGCGTCACGCGCGCGTCATCGGTGCGTTCGTCGTCTTCGCCGCGCTCGGTGGCGTCGTGGCGTCGATGGCGACGCGCGAGGAGTGGATGAGCGCGAGCGAGCTCTCGAGGCGTCGCCGCGGAGCCCGCCGCCGCGGCGGTTTCGCGAGGGGCGAGGACGAGGCCCCGACGCATGGACCGACGCCCACCGGTGATGGACGCGGGAACGTGGCGTTGATGATAGGTGGTGCCGTGCGGGCGTTCGTGTTGCCCATGGTGCATCAGGGGTTGAAGACGTATCTCGTGGACGAAATCGAAAAGCGAGGCGCCAAGGTGCACACGTTTATGGAAATTTCCCTCGACGACGCGACGTCGTGGCACCGAAACGCGTTTCCGAAGATTATGTCGAGTGAGTTGCAACCCGCGATCGATTTGCTCGAGCCGGTGTCGGTGCATGTGCACGCACCGAGTCACGGGGTCGCGCAGTCGAGGGGTCACGTCTTCGGAAGACCGTGCAATAGACGCATCACGCCGTATGCTCTCGAGGAGGCCACGGCGGCGATGTTCAACCAAAGTCAGAAATTATTCTGCGCGACGCGAAAGAGTGGGATTGATTTCGATTGGTACATCAAAACGAGAACCGATTTCACGTGGTACGCGCCGATTCCGCGAGACCTTGGCGGGTTGATCGCGAGCGCCGTGCCCGCGCCGAAGAAAGCCATCCTATTCGATTCGTCTTGGCCGTGGTTTTACAACGACGGCTTTCATGCCGTGCACAAATCGCTCGCGGTAGATCTGTGGAGCAGAGGGGTAGGTATCTTGGCCGATTTACCGTGCGAATACACGGATCATTTCAAAGGCGGACAACATCTGCCGAGATCCGTGCACGACCGCGTCCCCGGCATCGACAGGCTCGGTCCCGAGGCGCTCCTTCACAAAACCTGCGACTGGCTTGGTGCGAAGCCGCAGGGTTTTCGTTTAGATTTCCATGCATGCATCCCGAATCCCGGGGCGCGTGGTCTTCGATGCGCCAAGGCGGCGAACGGACGCATAGTCACGCCCGCGGCCAGGGCGGGAGAGCGCATCATTGCTGAGGTCAACGCCTACGCCCGGCGCGCCGCCAAGGGCAACACCGGCGTCATTAATGAGTTCGGTCCCGCTTGTTGAATCTTTCTCCTCGATCACGGTTGCAACAACATCTTCAGTAGACGTTTGAAATATGTAATATTAATCTTATCCATCAGCAAAAACTACAAAAAAGAGGGCACGCTCAAATGCACTCACGCGGCAACGCACGCGAGTGAGAGATAATTCGTGTCGTACAGATGTTTGAACGCGTTGGCGAGTCTCAAAATGTACAGAAATGGGAAGTTGGGTTCCGTGAGCTTGCTCGCGTCGATGCAACCGAACCACACGGCGACGAAGAGCGGGAATCCAGCGAGAGCGCTGCTCACCTGGACGCTGCGTTCGTGCTTGGGCACGGCGACGTCGTCTTGCTTTTGACGCTCGTCGTAGTAGGAATCGATGAGAATCTGGGCCAGGTTTACGAAATCGGAGATGTCGCAACTCTCGACGAGGAGGAACACGATGTCTTCGATGCCTTGACCGGGACGAGCGTACTGCCAATCGATCAGGATGGGCTCGCCGCCGTTGACTTGATGATCCCAAAACAAGTTGGGAAATTTGAGATCGCCGTGAAGAAGCGTCTGCGGGGCTCGGCGGAGACGCTTTTCGGCTTCGCCAAAGTTTTCAAAGGCGTGATCAAATAATTGAAGGATGTCTTCGCCCAGGGTGGGGGACCAACGTTCTCTGAAGGTCGCGTAGTGACGCTCGACGTGACTGCCCATGTACGTGTCGTACTTGCTCAGTCTGCCCAAAGGCGCGCCTCTAAAGTGTGAGTGCATCGTCGCTATGGTTTTCACCACCTTGAGACCGCTCTCCAAATCGAACGTCGGCGCTCTATCGTACTTGCGCAAATCTTCCATGATGATGGCGCGAGAATGCGGCAAGATGCCGTAGCACGTGGGCACGCGAACGGGCATGACGCCTGCTAAATCTTCGTAAAAAACGCACTCCGTATTGTGGAGGTTTAGGTGCTCGCTCACGTCGTTCAAAACGCCGTGATCGCTGTTTTCTTGCTTGATCACGAGACGTCTCGAGCCCGACGTGGCGGAGAGAATCTCGGAGATGTAACCGCCGCTCGCGCGAACCGGATACACTATGGAGCGCTGTCCGAGCTTTTCGGAGAGTTCTTCCGAGAGGTGTGCCACCGAGTTCAACGTCTTGAGCAAGTCATCAGGGCCCTCCTCGAGATAGTTCTTTAAGTACGTGTCGCTTCCCGCGAGGTTGTTCGACACGGACACGACGTATTTGCATCCCGCCGCGCGACCCGCAATCATGCCGGTGCGCGAGTCTTCAAACACTACGCTGTTACTGATGGAGACACCGAGTCGACGAACCGCTCTATTGTAGGGCTCTGCGTCCGGCTTACCGTTCTTGCAATCGTCGGAGGAGATCAGCGGGAGATCATCCAGACCGAGTTGCTTGAGGAGCGCCTTCGCCGCGGTTTCGTTTGAGTTGGTGACGACGCACACCGGTCCTCGTTCTTGGCACTTTCTCACAAACGCCACGGCGCCCGGGATCGCTTTCGTTGACGCGATGTATCGCACGAAGCGTTCATCTTTTTCAGCGGAAGAGATTGCGATGTTGAAACGCTTGGACACTTGTTTGTCAGACTTGCCAGAGATGTGTGTGAGGAAAAACTCTTCGTCGACGAACGCTCCCTTCGGTCCGATAAGTTCATTCCACGCCGTCACGTACGCCGCCGTGGTGTCCACGAGGGTGCCGTCCAAATCAAACAAAAATGCCGGACCAACCTTGGTCTTCAGATACTTCTCCAAACAATCGGGCGTACCAACGTTGGAGTACTCGTTCTCGTCGACGACGACAGAGACGACGTGCTCTTGCATCGCGACGTATTCCCGCAATACGCACGACACGTACGCCTCACCCTTTTCAAACTTCCCATTCTTCACCACGTCTTTCGCAATCGCGAGGAAATCCGCCTCGCTCGCGAACCAATACGCCCCCGTGTTGGCGTACGGTCCGACGCGTTGCTTCTCCGCGATGCGCGTCACTCGACCGCCGTCCCCGGGAGACTCGACGTACGAATATTTGGCCTCTCCCCTCCGCTCTTCCGCTGATTCCTCGAAACAGAGCACCGCCGCGCGTACCTCCGGACGAGACTCGAGCGCCTTAAACTTACGCACGACGTCGCAGTGATAAATAGCGTCGCAATCCACCAACAAGAGCGACGACGTATTGGGTGTTACGCTCGCATCCTCGAGCGCCAACGCCACCGTCTCCGTCGCCCCGACCGTCGCGCGAGGCAGACGAACCACCCCGAACCGCTCTGAATTCATCGCGTCGTCGAAATTCGTCACCACCACGCACTCGTCCGAGGCATCGAGCGACAGCGCGCGCACGACGGCGTCGATCATCGGTTCACCGGCGATGGGAATCTTCGGTTTTATCGTCTCGTATCCCTCCTTCTTGAAGCGTTCGCCGCGACCACACGCCGGGACGACGACGCGCATGATTGTCTCGAGCGTCCGGTCGCGTCTCCGAGTCGTCACCGCAACCGACGGACGACGAGAGGTGGCGGTCGCGCGTGCGCACGATGGGCTCGACCGTGACGTGCCGCGGGCACCGAGATGGGCACCGCGCCCATCCCCGTATACAGAGTTCTTCGTACGCTATGTATGGGTGTACATTTACCTGTGTGCTAACACCCACACACGCTCGACGCGCGCTCGACGACGCGGAGATACCGAGCGGCGAACGGGGCGCGCGGGTGCGCCGCGCTTTGACGGGTTTTCATTCTTCGCGGCGTTGTGGTCTCGACGCGTCGGCGCCGGTGCGCCGCGTACGCCCGAAGTCCCGTCTCTACGCGTCGTCATCGATATTCGGACCGGCAAAGGCGCGCGCGCGCACGGCTTCACGACGCGAGTCGGACGCGATACAAAACTGTAATACCACATTCGTTTCATCAAAAGTATCGGCGAGAATATCACATCTTGTACGCTCGAACACTGCAAATCTCGTTCGCTCCGGTAAACCTGATGACGTCGACCACCGTCAGCTTCGTGTCCTCCGCATCCTTCAAATGCACTTCAATTTCACACGTCACGGCGCGTTTAGGGACGCAGACGAGGGTATCTCTGACGACTATGCAGACATTCGGAAAGGCATCGAAAATACCGGCGTTCGCCTTGACCACGTCGTCCTCTCCCGTGACTCTCACATTCCAATCGTGCAGCTCGACGCGCTCGTCGAAGAGCGCGCGCAACGCAGTCAAGTCGCGAGAGTTCCACGCTTCAAAGTACTGGTCGATCTTCGAGGCGAGGACGACGTGAGATCCGGTGAGCTCTCGGTCGGCTGACATCGCGGCGTCACGCGCACGTCGCGCGCTGGATTTTCCGGATTTTCCGAATCGATCGACCAAGAATAAATCGATCGAGTACGCATCATCTCAGTATTGTAACGGATGTAAGTGTGTGTATTTCGAGTGGATGCACGAGTCATGCAGCGTGACACACCACGGCCGTGACGCGCGACGTTCGAGCGCGCGCGCGAGACAGACGGCGTCGCGCCGTGCGCGCGCGCGAGCGGCGAGAGAGCGCGCGAGGAATCATCGCGACGCGCGCGTGGACGGACGCGCGACGATGCGAACGGGCGCGAGGACGTCGGTGGAGGGATGGGACGACGCGCGCGCCGATGATGAGGAGACGCCCGTGTTGGCGAGCGGGCGGAAGCGCGCGTCTGTCGATTCGTGGCGACGATGCGCGTGGGTGATCGTCGCGAGCGCGTGTATCGCGGCGTTGGGCTTGATTTTCGAGGTGGACGCCGCGGTCTCGGTGAAGACGGGGGCGAGACGGTTTAGTCGTCGCCAACACCGTGGCGGGAACGACGAAGCGCGGTCGCCGTGCGCCGGGAACGTTTCACACGTGGCTCTACTCGTCGCCGGTTCTACGCGTTCCTTTGTGTTGCCGAGTGGTCATGGAGGAATGAAGAGATTCCTGATTGATGAGCTTGAGAGAGGCTCGTGCGTCAAGGTGCACACTGTCATGGACTTGGCGGTTAACGACGCGTCGGGAACGCATCCGGGCGTGGAAGTGTTTCCAAAGATCTTCCCTCACGTGTTACGACAAGCGATCGATGTCATTAATCCTAAGGTTTTGACTTTTCACGAGGCGCACCACCTTCAGCTCGATCTTCGCGATCCTTTCGGTCGCGACTGTCCCGCGACGACGTATGCCTCTCCAGAAACGTCAAAGGTTGGGTTCGACACTGATAAACGGTTGCTCTGCATGGCAAAACGTTTGGAGAATGATCTTAAGATAGAATTTTCGTGGTATATTAGAACTAGGCCAGATTTGATGTGGTCGGATCCGATACCGAGCGCACTGTTCAACTTGCTCAGCGCGAGAGATGGGGAGACAACGCTCGTGTTCGATTCTCATTGGAAATGGCCCATCAATGATCAATTTTACGCCATTCATCGAACTTTGGCAGATCCTCTGTGGGCGAAGGGAAGTAAGATATTCAATGACATACCGTGCGCCGCGACTTATCAGGAAAATCTTGGACCAGAAGGGTTGCTTAAACACGCCGCGGAAATCACCGGCGCGCTGCCTCGAGGCGTCCCCCTAAACCACGCATCCGTCGCTCATTCGGATGGTAATTTATGGTGTTCTCAAGAGCATCAATGTAAAGAGTTCAACAGGAGGTTCAAAGCTGAAGTGAAAGCGTACGCAGTTCAAGTGCAACAGTGGCTCGCCACCGGCGAGCACGACGCCGACTCTCCGGTATCTCCGAGAGGCTTCGCTGAGCGAGCCTGTCCGCTAGAAATGTGACTGTCGCCGCGTGATGTGTATGTGTAAAGTGATTAAAAAAAGAAAACGTTACTTCAGCGTGAGATGTAATGTAGCCACCCCCGGTCGGACACACTAAAGAGAGCACTCTGGGTTCACGTTGGGTTCGAGTCATTTTTATCCTACTCTCCTCCGCGCGAAAAACTAACAACGGGAAAAGCCTACAAGTGTCAACGTGGGTGTAGTATTACCATCATAGTACAACGAATCTGCGCAAGCATCGACAATCAAGCAATCAATCAAACAATCCGCGGCGCTACTCCATGTCGTCGAAGAGTTCCAGGTCGGCGGGCGAACGCGCCGTGTTCTCCGCGTCGTCCGTCGGTGGTTCTTCTTTGACGTCGCGCCACACGTCAACCGTGGCGAGACGGTCGTTCGTGCCTTCTTGCGGTGACGCGACGGGCGACGGCGCGGCACGCTCTTCGACGCCGGCGTCACCCGCGTCCAAGCGCGCGCGCACGCGCCTATCCGTAGACGCCTCATCGACGTCGAGCTGAAAACGCTCGGCGAACGCGCGCGCGGATGTTTCACCGCGAGTGCGCGCGAGTCGTATCTCTTTCGGTTCGGGTGGACGTGTTCCCAGCGCTCGCGCTTCAAAGACGTCGCGATGATGCGCCAGCGTCGGGTTAAGAGTCTCCCACGGCATGGACGCGTTTTCCTCGAGCGCGTGGGCGTCGATGAACGAGCGCGCGGCGGCGAGACGTTCGTCCCCGGATTCCACGCGATCCCGAGGTTTCGGGAGCGAATATTCGTTGTAATCTTCCTTGAATGGCAGAGGCGTATACAACAAAAAGTCACCAGCTTCCGTGAAGTGCGGCGTCAACGCCCCTATGTGAATCGTCGTCGTCGATTCGGTCCACGCGCCGCGCACGAGAAGCGCTAATTTCGCGTCATCCAACGCTCTCGCCAGCGCGCTCAGCGCGTTCGCATCCGCTTCGGCTCGATCTTTACTGATTCCCGTCGTCTTCGTCGACGGTTGCGGCAAAACAACAGACGGTTCGCCGACGGCCAGCCACAGCGGCGCCTCGTCGAGACGAATCGACCCGATGACTTTCAACCCTTTGTCGAATCGCATGGACAATCGTTGTTCCATCTCCGTGTCTATCGGCACGTGTTGCTTGCCGTATCGAAACGCTTTCACGTGTCGCTCGACGGGCACGAGTTCGCCGTCCAAATCGTTGACGTTTTTATACGCCACGTCCACGAGCGCGCGATGCGATTCGTCCGGTCTGTCGGCTAAATCCTCCGAGAACTTGTTCAGTTTCATCGGCGCCGCCTCGGTGTTCAGTTTATACAGCCCGACGTTGACGAAGGCGTTAAAACCGAAAGACAGCGTTCCGCGATACCCGGGCGTCGGACGCACGCGTTTGATTTGTAAATCGACCAACGTCTTGGACGCCGCTTCGACGCCGGAATCGTTCGACGCGTCGTCCTTCGCCAACTCTTCGCACGCCTCGCGAAGTGCGTCGAACCGCGCGTCCGTCTCCACACCGCGACCGCGCGTCGAGGCGCCGTCGTCGTCCCCCCCCGTCCCGACGTCGTCTCGAAGACGCGCGCACTCGCCGCGGTCCAACGCGCCGACTTTTAATCGCACGTTTTGCGCGCGCATCCCGGCGAGAAGCGTCGACGCGAATGCATCGTCGCTCGGTCTCGGCATCGTCTTCGCCCCGATACCGTCCGTGATCAACACCACCTCCTTGACGCACGCCGCCAATCGTTTTCGCGTCGCCGCTGTCGCGTCCTCCGGCGCGTACGCTCGAATCAACGCGTCGCACGCCACCGCCACCGCCTCGACGACGTCGGCGACGTCGTCGCTCGCCCGCGCCTCGATGATATCCCTTTCGTACGTCTCCCCCGTCCGCGCGTCCGGCGGACACACCCCCCGCGCGACGACGACGCCCGCGTATTCGCTCCCGTCGCCGCCCTCCTCCGCCGCCGCACGCGCGACGTCGTTCCGCGTCTCGTCGCACCCGCACAGCGCCAACGCCGTCGCGTGCCCTTTTTGCGCCCGCGTGCGGCATTGCACCTTGGCGCGAACGCACGCGCGCACGGTTCGCGCGAGCGCCTCCATCGTCGTCGTCGCGAACGCGTCCTCGTCCTTCTCGTCTCGACATTCATCGTCTCGTTCGAGCGTCCCGTTCGTGCGCACCGTCTCCCGTCTCGCGCACCTCTTCACCGCGCCGACGTCGAGCACGAACATCGTCGCCGCGTCGCGCGCCGTCATGACGATCGTCTCGTCGGTCGTCGCGCTCTGACGATGCATGAGATGAATGAATGGATGAATGAGATGCATGACATGAATGGGATGGATGAATGCATGCATGCATGACATGCATGACGTGCATGCATGCGTGCATGACTCGCGGAGAGATGCGATGCGACGACACTGGGTGACGATGCGATGCGATCGACGACGAGTTTGATTCGATCGACTCGAGGCGCACCGCGCGTCGGTCGACGCGTTCGGTCCCGAGCGCGACGCGCGGGGGGGGTGACGCGCGCGCGCGCGAACGACGACGATGCATCATCATCCTCTTCATCATCATCATCATCATCATCATCGTCGTCATCATCATCATCATCATCATCATCGTCTTCATCGGTCGACGAGGCGAAA